>Ga0075418_10000040_pt1 | contig 98570 bp, 102 predicted proteins | sample SoiMetdeltSBSDD2_FD_81776 | JGI IMG/M metagenome (GOLD analysis project Ga0075418, IMG submission 81776) | Bulk soil microbial communities from a Populus tree surrounding site in Tennessee, USA - Soil MetaG P. deltoides SBSDD2 | ecosystem: Environmental > Terrestrial > Soil > Tree plantation...
CCGGCGTGGCCGTGGAGAAGGTCAAGGGCATGAAGGGGGCCGGCGGTCTCAACGCCGCCACCGGCGAGTACGAGGACCTGCTCAAGGCCGGCGTCATCGACCCGGCCAAGGTGACCCGGGCGGCGCTCCAGAACGCCGCCTCCATCGCCAGCCTGCTCCTCACCACCGAGGCGCTCATCACCGACAAGCCCGAGGAGGAGAAGGCCCCGGCCATGCCTCCGGGCGGCGGCATGGGCGGCATGGGCGGCATGGGGATGATGTAAGTCGGCCTCCCGCCGAGGATTCCCGAACTCGAGGCAATAGCTAGCTGATTCGGCTAGTTATTGCCTCGAGTTCGCGTCCAAGGGGGCTGCCGCGACATGATTCGGTAATGGACGTCGAGACCGTCGTCGCCGGGTTGGAGGACAAGGGCTACGCCATCGTCGAGGCGATGTTCTCGCCCGACGAGGTCGTCGCCGCCCGCGACGACCTCATTCGCGTGTTGCAGGCGACGCCGACCGGTCGTAACGACTTCGAGGGTTACAAGACGCAACGGGTGTACGCCCTGTTCGCCAAGACGCGAGCGTTCGACGATGCCGCGCTCAACCCGCTGTTGCTCGGCGTGCTCGACAAGATCCTCGGCCACTACGAGTTCAGCGCACCCGTTGGCATTTACATCGGGCCGGGCGAGAAGGAGCAGGTGCTCCACACCGACGACGGGGTGTACCCGATCGCCCGCCCGCACGGCCATCTCGTGCTCAACACGATGTGGGCCCTCGACGACTTCACCACCGAGAACGGCGCCACTCGGCTGATCCCGAAGAGCCACACGTGGATCGATCGCCCCGATGGCGACCTCGAAGCGATGACGATCGACGCGGTGATGCCGGCGGGGTCGGTGATGTTCTACCTGGGCTCGCTCGTGCACGGCGGCGGCGCCAACCGCACTGACAAGCCACGGCTCGGCGTCATCCTCGAGTTCGTCGTGTCGTGGCTGCGCCCGCAGGAGAATCACGTGATCGGCGTGCCCCACGACGTCGCCGCCCAGCTACCGGAACGGCTTCAGGAGCTGCTCGGGTACAACGTGCACCCACCGTTCCTCGGCTACGTCGACGGTCGCCACCCCCGCCGCGTCGCCTTCGGCCCCTAACGACGTCGTTCTGGGCGGATCCGCGCGCCCCGAGCCCGTGTAGATCCGCCCAGAACGAGCGCGAGCAGGGCGACGAGCGCGGCGGGGAGCAACGGCGTGCCGCGGCCGGTCACCGGCAGCACGTGTTGCGGACCGGTGCGCACATCGGACGTGGCTTTTACGGCGGTGGCGCCGGCGGACGCGGGGACGATCGGGAGCAGGACGCTCGAGGGATGGCCGGCGTCGCGCAGGAGCGTGAAGACGCCGCCGAGGCTGTTGACCGCGGCGATGGTCGTCGGCAACGTGTGGGCGTCGGACGTGCCGATCGTCAGGCGGATTCGGTGGCCCGCCTTGAACACTTGCGACGTCGGGAAGATCTCGATGTCGTACCGCTGCGCCTCGCCGGACGGGACCGCCTTCTGCGCCGCCTTGGTGAACGGGTGGAACGGCACGATCGTCTCGGTGCCGATGCGGATCGACCGCGCCGGGTCGAGGGCGCGCTGGCTCGCATTGAGCCACCCACCGGTGACTTGCGTCGACTTCCCGCTCGCATCGACGTCGGTGAGGATGGCGACCAGGTCGGCTTCGGGCCGGTTGAGCGTGCCCCAGATGGTCGCGGTGATCGGGCCCGTGATTTCGACATCGGACTTGAGGTCGCTGGTCGTGTACGTGAGCGCGGTGGCTTCGGCCAGCCGGTTGTCGGTCTCGCAGTTGGAGCCGGCGAGGACCAGTCCGGCAGACCACTGCGTAATCGAGCGGCTGCAGAAGCCGACGAGGGGAATGACGGGGAGCGCGTCGGCGCCGGGCGGGCCCGCCGTCGTCGCCAGGGACCCCTCGCCGAGCAGGTATCGCGTCCACGCCGCGGTCGGGACGGGCCACGCCGCGGGGTGCGCCCACGCCTCGGCCCCCATCTTCCAGTGGTTGATGGACGGGATCGCCTCGATGCCGTTGGGCGCCTTCTTCATCCAGTGGTCGAACCAGGCGAGCACCACCGCGTCCTTGCTTCCCAGCCCCATCTCGTCCCAATGGCTGTTGCCGGCGGCGTGGTACGTCGGCGACATGAACCACTTCTTCCGGTCGGGCCCCAGCCGCTTCAGGTCGTTGTAGAGCCGGGCTTCACCGCGCTGGAACAGGTCGAACCAGCCGCCGGTCCACGCGATCGGAATGTCGAGCGCGGCGGCCTTGGTTTCCGGCGACCGCACTTGGTAGAACGCGCCGTCGTAGGCCAGGTCGCCGTCGGTCGAGTAGTTGAGGATGGTGTTGCCCTGGAAGCCAGCGACGCTGGCCAGGTGGGTGGCTTCGGTCACCAGACCGGCGCCCGGGTCGTCGAATGTCCACGACGGCGGGAGCGCACCGAGCCCGGCGACGAGCCCCAACCACAACGGGATGAAGGCGGCGTTGATGCTGCCCCCGTGAAGCGTGACGTCGCGATACGCGTCGGCCATCGGCACGTCGGCCCAAATCGTCTTGACCGCCGGGTGCATGGTCTCGGCGACGAGGAAAGACGTGATGCCCATGTACGACCCGCCGGTCATGCCCACGGTGCCGTCGGACCACGGCTGCTTCACGAGCCAGTCGAGCAGCTCCTTGTAGTCCTGCTGCATGCGCGGTCCCCATGAGTCCCACGAGCCTTCGGAGTTGCCGGTGCCTCGGTCGTCGACCGTGAGGCGGTTGTACCCGTGCGTGGCGAACAGCGCATCCGACGCATTGCAGGCGCCGTACTGGCCGGCGCCCTTGTTGTATCCCGTGACCGTCACGATCGTCGGCCGGCGCGCCGGCCTGTCGGGCGCCACCAGGTCGGCGAAGAGGCGCACCCCGTCGGACATCGGGATCGCGATGTTGCATGTCGACGTGGTGGCACTGGTGGCCGCCGGCACCTTGTACTGGGCCGGCGCCGCCGCGTGCGCGGGTGCACCGGGGATCGCCAGGGTGAGTACGGCCGCGACGGTCAGGAGGCTCCGCAAGCGCATTCCGTCACATTTCTGCGCGGGTTACCGGTTCTCCTTGCGCCACATGATCTTGAGACCCGACCAAATGTCGTCGACCGCACACACCTTCACGTCGACCAGCCCTAACGGCAGGACAACCTCGCGAATCACATCCTCGGTGATGTCGGTCGGGACCTTCGATGCCTTCTTCGGCCAGCACACCCACAACGAGCGGTCGGGGAAGATCGCCTTGCCCAGATCGTCGATGCGCTTCTCGAGTTCGCCGCGTTCGGTCGTGAAGAACACCGTGACATCGGACCCGGGTTTTACGCCCAGCTTCTGAAGCAGCGGAGTACCGGAGTAACCAGCCATAGAGTTACAGCATGGCTGAACGTCCGACCGCCGATCCCGCCAAGCTCCTCGTGCATTGGATGGAGTGGGAGAAGGGTGATACCAACCCGGGCGAGCTGGTCAAGCAGCTGAAGAAAGGCGGACTCCGCGAGATCCTGGAGGAGCAAGCCGCTGCCGGGCAAGCAACAGATACCGCGTCCGCCTGACGCTCGGCCGGGCCCGCCGCCTTCGTGGGCTGCGCTCCCGGCGTCGCGGCGCACGCGCATCAGCCTCGCCCGTGTTCGCGACGCGCTGAAGAAGGAGGGTCCGTCGCAGCCGTGGCCGTGGCCGGCGGAGGGCTCGTCGCAGGCCGCGGTCCTCGCCGCGCTGTTCGAGGAGGACGGTGAGGCCCGCGTCATCCTCACTCGCCGCGCCGCCCATCTGCGTTCACACACGGGTGAGGTCAGCTTCCCGGGTGGCCGGCTCGATGAGGGCGAGGACGCGTTGGCTGCTGCCCTGCGGGAGTCGGCCGAGGAGGTCGGTCTCGAGCCCAGCTCGGTTGACATCATCGGCGAGCTGTCGCCGCTCGCAACGGTGGGCTCGCGTTCGGCGATCACGCCGTTCGTTGGCGTGTTGGCGGCCCGGCCCGACCTCGTCGCGAACCCCGCCGAGGTCGAGCTGGCCTTCGACGTGTCACTGGCTGAACTGATGAACGACGGCGTGTTCCGCGAGGAGCGCTGGCGGTGGGCCGGCATCGAGGACCGCCCGATGTACTTCTTCGACTTGCCCGACGACACCATCTGGGGCGCCACCGCCCGCATGCTGTACGAGCTCCTCGAACTCGTCGCGCTCACGTGACCTTCCGCGAGGCGCAGGCGGACGACGTCGACGTCGTGCACGCGCTGGTCCAGGCCGCGTTCAGGGGCGACGCCAGCCGCGCCGGATGGACAACCGAGGCTGACTTACTCGACGGCCAGCGGACGGACCCGGAGGCCCTCGCCGAGATCATCGTCAGCGAGACCGGCGCGCTGCTGCTGGCCGAGGACGGCGGCGAGATTGCCGCGTGTTGCCATCTGGAACGCCGGGCCGATGCAACCGCGTACCTCGGCATGTTGTCGGTCGGTCCCACACTGCAGGGGGCTGGCGTAGGCCGCGCCCTGCTCGCCGAGGCCGAGCGCCGGGCGACGGCGTTCGGCGCCCGGCGCATGCGGATGACCGTGATTCGCCAACGGACCGAGCTGATCGAGTGGTACGAGCGCCGCGGCTACCACCGCACCGGCGAGACGCAGCCCTTCCCGTACGGCGACGAGCGCTTCGGCCTCCCCAAAGTCGACGATCTCGAGTTCGTCGTGCTGGAGAAGCCCCTAGCGGTAGGTTGACTGCATGCCCTCGCTCAGTTTCGAAGGTGAGACCCACGCTGAGATCGTCGGGAAGGTGCGGCGTTGGCTGGCATCGCTCGATGGGCCCGAGGACGCCCTCAGTGCGGTGGCCGCGGTCGAGCGGGCATCGGAGCTGACCAAGGACGCGCTGACCGTCATCGCCCAGGCCGCGCCCGGCCCGATTCGCCAGAGCGAGGTGATGAAGGCGCTCACCCGAATGGGGTACGAGGCCACGGACCGCAACAAGAAGTCCCTCATCGCCGGCCTCGACGCGCTGACCGATGCCGAGGGAGGCGTCCTCAAGCGGGTCGACAACGCCCGCCGCGCCGCCGCGTACGAAATGAGTTCCGCGATCGCCAAGCAGGTCCTTCGTTCACTGCGGGGATGACTGCTTGACAACAAATCCTTTCTAGACAACAATCGTTGTCATGAAGCCGACGCGCGTCGAGGTCCTCGACGATGCCGACCAGGTTGGTGCGCTCGCTCACCCGACGAGGGTGGCGGTGCTGCATGCGCTGAGGGCGCCGAATTCCGCGTCGGGCGTCGCCCGCCTTCTCGACATGAAGCGGCAAGCGGTGAACTACCACGTCAAGGCGTTGCTCGACGCCGGCCTCGTGCGTCTGGTCGAAGAGCGGCGCAGCGGCAACTTCGTCGAGCAGGTGTACCAGGCAGTGGCCGGCAGCTTCCTCGTGTCGCCGCGTCTGGCGTGGAGCGGCGACCGGCGGGCCGACGCCCTGCGTTCACAACTCCCGTTGGAACACCTCGTCACGTTGGGGGAGTCGGTGCAGCGCGACGCGGTGGAGCTGCTCGACCGGGCCGCGTTCGACGGCGAACAGGTGGCGTGCGCGTCGCTGGACGCGTCGGTGAGGTTCGCCGACGAGGACGTGCGGGCCGCCTTCGTCGAGGAGTACCTGGCGGCCCTCAAGCCGCTGTTGAAGAAGTACGGCGGCCGCCGCGGGGCGCGGTACCGCGTCGCTATCGCCGTTTATCCGATCGAGGAGGACTGATGCAGGAGCGGATTCGTGAGGACGGGTTCGAGGCGACGTTCGTGGTCGCCACCCCGCGCAAGGAAGCGTGGGATCGGCTGGTCGAGGCGCGCCCCGCCTCCGACAAGATCCCCCAACCGCGCGCCGGCCAGTGGTGGGTCCCGGGGATCGAGGCACCCGCCGACGAGTTGGAGGTTGCGCCGCCCTCGTTCCTGCGGGTGCGCAAGGCGGTGGAGCCGTGCAAGGGCACCGAGATCGTGCTGACGCTCGAGGACGAAGGCTCCGGCTCTCGCATCACGATCGTGCAGACGGGTTTCGGCCCCGGCTTCTCCGATCACCGGCCGTGGCTCTCCACCGGCTGGTATTCGATCCTCGCCGACCTGGTGGTGTTCTTCGAGCGGGGCGTGTCGCTCGGCCGCCATCTCACCTGGTGGGCGGACATCGGCTGTGGGGTAGCTGAGACTGACGAAGGCCTGGTCGTGGGCGCGGTCGCGGCCGACGCGTTCGCGGCCCGGGCCGGCCTTCAGCCGGGCGATCTGATCGTCCTGGTCGACGGTACGCCGGTGCTCGACGTGCGCGATCTGTCCGTCCTGACCCGCGGCCCGCTGCTGGGCGGCGGCGAGGCGACGGTGCGGTACCTGCGCGGCAACGAGGTGCTGACGGGTGTCGCCACGGTATGAGCCGGGAGGCAGATACACTCGGCTGCTTCCTCGCGTGAGAAGGGAAGCACATGGCTGAGGTCGAGATCGGCATCGGCAAATCGGGTCGCAGGGCATACGGGTTCGATGACATCGCCATCGTTCCGAGCCGGCGTACCCGCGATCCAGAAGACGTCGATATCTCCTGGGAGATCGACGCGTTCAGGTTCGAGTTGCCGCTGTTGGCCGCCGCGATGGATGGCGTGGTCAGCCCGGCCACCGCGATCGAAGTGGGCCAGTTGGGCGGCCTCGCGGTCCTGAATCTCGAGGGGCTGTGGACCCGCTACGAGGATCCCGAGCCGCTGTTCGAGGAGATCGCCAAGCTCGACAACGACAAGGCCACCGCCCGGATGCAGCAGATCTATTCCGAGCCGATCAAGCCCGAGCTGGTGACGGCTCGCATCCGCGAGATCAAGGAGGGCGGCGTCACCTCGTGCGCGTCGCTCACCCCGCAGCGCACCGAGCAGTACGCCAAGGCAATACTCGAGGCCGAACTCGACCTGCTGGTGATCCAGGGCACGGTCGTCAGCGCCGAGCACGTCTCCAAAACCGTCGAGCCGCTCAACCTCAAGCAGTTCATCCGCGAGTTCGACATTCCCGTCATCGTCGGCGGCTGCGCGTCGTACCACGCCGCCCTCCACCTCATGCGCACGGGCGCGGTCGGCGTGCTCGTCGGCGTTGGGCCGGGTCACGCGTGCACCACTCGCGGCGTCCTCGGCATCGGCGTACCGCAGGCGACGGCGATTGCCGATGCGGCCGGCGCTCGGATGCGGCATCTCGACGAGACCGGCGTCTACGTGCAAGTGATCGCCGACGGCGGGATGTCCACCGGTGGCGACATCGCCAAGGCGATCGCGTGCGGGGCCGATGCGGTGATGATCGGGTCCCCGCTCACCTCGGCCCACGAGGCGCCGGGCAAGGGCTACCACTGGGGCATGGCCACCTTCCATCCCACGTTGCCGCGAGGCGCGCGGGTGAAGACGCACATCCGCGGCAGCCTCAAGGAGATCCTGGTCGGCCCCGCGCACGAGAACGACGGCAAGCTCAACTTGTTCGGCGGGCTGCGCACGTCGATGGCCACGTGCGGCTACGAGTCGGTGAAGGAATTCCAGAAGGCCGAGGTCATGGTCGCCCCCGCGCTGCAGACCGAAGGCAAGCAGTTGCAGCGGTCGCAAGGCGTGGGGATGGGCAGCTGAGCGAGACCTTCGACACCGTCCTCGTCGTCGACTTCGGCGCGCAGTACGCCCAGCTGATCGCCCGGCGCGTCCGGGAGGCCCACGTCTACAGCGAGATCGTCCCGCACGACATGCCGGTCGCCGAGATGCTGGCCAAGAACCCGAAGGGGATCATCCTGAGTGGCGGTCCGGCGTCGGTGCACGTGGAGGGCGCACCGCTGGCCGACCCGGCGATCTACGAGAGCGGCGTCGCCCTGCTCGGCATCTGTTACGGCGCGCAACTCGTCGCGTTGCAGCTGGGCGGCGAGGTCGCCCGCACCGGCAAGGGCGAGTACGGGCGCACCGCGCTCGAGGTCACCGCGCAATCGCCGTTGTTCAACGGGTTGCCCCTTTCGCAAGACGTGTGGATGAGCCACGGCGACTCGATCGTCGCCGCGCCCGAAGGTTTCAACGTGACGGCGCGCACCGACGAGGTGCCGGTCGCCGCGCTCGAAGACCGCGACCGTCGCATCTACGGCGTGCAGTTCCACCCCGAGGTCGCCCACACGGCGCGCGGGCAGGAGATTCTCAAGTACTGGCTGTACGACGTGTGCGGGTGCCGGCCGTCGTGGACGATGTCGTCGATCATCGAGCAGTCGGTCGACGCGATCAGGGCCCAGGTCGGCGACGAGAAGGTGATCTGCGGCCTGAGCGGCGGCGTTGACTCGGCGGTCGCTGCCGCCCTCGTGCACAAGGCGGTAGGTGACCAGCTCACGTGTGTCTTCGTCGACACCGGGCTGATGCGCGCCGGCGAAGCCGAGCAGGTCGAGGAGACGTTCCGTCGTCAGTTCCAGGTCGACCTCGTCCACGTGAAAGCAGCCGACCGTTTCCTCGACGCGCTCGACGACGTCGTCGACCCGGAGAAGAAGCGCAAGACGATCGGCGCCACGTTCATCCGCGTGTTCGAGGAGGTCGCCGCCGACTTCGAGGACGCGCGGTTCCTCGTTCAGGGCACGTTGTATCCCGACATCATCGAGAGCGGAACGAAGGACGCGGCCAAGATCAAGAGCCACCACAACGTCGGTGGCCTGCCCGACGACATGAACTTCGAACTCGTCGAGCCGCTGCGGAACCTGTTCAAGGACGAGGTGCGGGCGGTGGGCGAGGAGCTGGGCCTGCCCGAAGAGATCGTGTGGCGCCAGCCGTTCCCGGGTCCCGGCCTGGCCGTGCGCATCGTCGGCACCATCACGCGCGAGCGGGTCGACATTCTGCGGGCGGCCGACGCCATCGTCACCGAGGAAATCAAGCGGGCCGGCCTGTACCGGGAGTTGTGGCAGAGCTTTGCCGTGCTCATCGCGGTACGAACGGTTGGCGTCATGGGGGACGAGCGCACGTACGCGTACCCGATCGTCGTGCGGGCGGTCACGTCCGACGACGCCATGACCGCCGACTGGGCCCGGCTGCCCTACGAGGTGCTCGAACGGCTGTCGACGCGGATCATTAACGAGGTGCCGGGCGTGAATCGGGTGGCGATGGACATCACCTCGAAGCCGCCCGGCACCATCGAGTGGGAGTAGGCGTCGCTCAGCCGATGCGCAGGAGCTGCACGTCGATCTCGTGCCGCTCGAGCGGGCCGACCGGCTCGACACCCACGCGCTGAAGCGCCGGCAGCAGCTGCTCGTCGCCGAAGCGATCGAAGGCTTCCTTGGACTGCCACACGGTGATCATCCGGACGCCGTTCGCGCTCGGGCCGGCGGCGTGAACCACCAGGCCGTCGGGCGTGTCGGTGCCGAGCTCGGCGTTGATCTTCTCGAAGGTCGCCCAGTCGACCGCAATCTCTTGTGTCATGGCGTAGGTCGTCGTTCCTCCTATTGATTAGAGCTTTACTCTAATGGATAGAGTGCTACTCTAAGCATGTGGCTCGCAGTGTCAAGAGGCAATCGTCACGCACCTATGCATCGCCCAAGCGGGACGAGCAGGCCAAGGCGACGCGATGGTCGATCCTCGAGGCGGCGCGTCGGCTCTTTGTCGCCAACGGCTACGGCGCAACCACGCTCAAGGCGGTCGCCGAGGAAGCCGGGGTTGCGGTACAGACCGTCTACGCGGTGTTCGGCAACAAGCGAGAACTGCTCAAGCAAGCGACCGATGTCTCGATCGTGGGCGACGATGAGCCGTTCGCCATCAGCGAGCGGGCGGCCGCAGTAGCGGTCGACCGGGAGAAGGATCCCAAGAAGCGGGCCCGGATGTCCGCGGCGGTGACGCGGGGCATCGTCGAGCGGGCGCGTGCGATCGCCAAGGTCACCCGCGACGCGGCCGCCGTTGATCCTGAAGTCGCCGACCTGTACCGGCGGGGCAGTGCGGAGCGGCGCCGCGGCATGGAAGGGGCGGCCCGAGGGCTGGCCGGACCACAGAAGAAACTACGGGTGCCGATCGACGACGCGGCCGAGACGTTGTTCGTGCTCTACAGCCCCGACGTCGCGATCCTTCTCATCGACGAACTCGGCTGGTCGCTCGACAAGTACGAGGAATGGCTGGCGATGATGCTCGAGCGCACGTTGCTGCCCTGATACCGCGCACGGCGCCGGTAGCCTGAGACCTCCGATGGCGCTCGATCTCTCCGGCCTCAACCCCGTCCAACGCGAGGCCGTGACCCATCCGGGAGGGCCCTTACTCATCGTGGCCGGGGCGGGTTCGGGCAAGACGCGGGTGCTCACGCATCGCGTCGCCTGGCTCATCTCCGACGCCGGCGTCTCGCCGTTCGAGATCCTCGCCATCACCTTCACCAACAAGGCGGCCGACGAGATGAAACACCGGGTCGCCCGGCTCGTCGGGCCGGTCGCCGAGAAGATGTGGGTCTCGACGTTTCACTCCGCGTGCGTCCGCATCCTGCGCCGCGAGTCGCCGAGGTTCGGCTATCGCAGCAGCTTCACGATCTACGACCAGGCCGATGCGGTGCGACTCACCAACTACGTCCTGCGCGACCTTGGCCTCGACGTGAAGCGGTTCCCGCCCCGCACCGTCCACACCGTGATCTCGACGGCCAAGAACGAACTGATCGATTTCGAGGCCTACGCCGACACGGCGCGCGGACCGTACGAACGCAAGATCGCCGACGTGTACCGGGAGTACCAACAGCGCCTGGTCGCGGCGAGCGCCATGGACTTCGACGACCTCCTGATGGTCACCGTCAACATCTTGCAAGCCGACTTCTCGGTCCTCGAGCACTATCAGCGCCGGTTCCGGCACATCCTCGTCGACGAGTTCCAGGACACCAACAAAGCGCAGAACGAACTCATCATGCTGCTGGCCAAGAAGCACGGCAACGTCGCCGTCGTCGGTGACTCGGACCAGTCGGTGTACCGCTTCCGAGGGGCAGACATTCGCAACATCTTGGAGTTCGAGAACGCGTTTCCCGATGCGACGGTGATCGTCCTCGAGCAGAACTACCGGTCCACCCAGACGATCCTCGACGCGGCCAACGCGGTGATCGCCAACAACATGATGCGTAAGCCGAAGGCGCTGTGGACCGAGCAGGTCGGCGGCGAGCTCATCACGAGGTACCACGCCGAGGACGAGCACGACGAGGCGGCGTGGGTGGTTCACGAGATGCGCCGGTTGCACGGCGACGGTCGCCGGTGGGGCGACGTTTCCCTCTTCTACCGGGCCAACGCCCAGAGCCGGGTGGTGGAGGAGGAGCTGGCCAAGCAGGGCGTTCCGTACAAGGTCGTCGGCGGGCTCAAGTTCTTCGACCGGGCCGAGGTCAAGGACATGCTCGCCTACCTCAAGGCGGTGGCCAACCCGTCCGACGAAGTGTCGATGAAGCGCATCGTCAACGTCCCCAAGCGCGGCGTGGGCGACACCAGCGTGGCCAAGATCGACGCCTACGCAGCGCGCACGGGCGTGGCGTTCTTCGAGGCGTTGGGGGCAGCGGCCGATGCCGGCGTCAGCGGCAAGGCGCTCGGTGGCCTCGCCGACTTGCAGGAGACGCTGAGCGAACTGCGGCACATGACCGCCGAAGGGTTCGGGCCGTTGCGGTTGCTGGAGACGATCCTTCAGCGCACCGGGTATCAGGCCGAGCTCGAAGCGGCGCCGGCCGACAAACGGATCGAGGCGGCGGGCCGCATCGAGAACATCTCGGAACTCCTTGGCATGTCGCAGGAGTACGACGACCTCGACCAGTTCCTCGAAGCGGTCAGTTTGGTCGCCGACGCTGACGAGGTCGACGACGACGAGACCAAGGTCGTGCTCATGACGCTGCACACTGCGAAAGGCCTCGAGTACCCCGTGGTCTTCATCGTCGGCATGGAAGACGGCGTGTTCCCGCATCTCCGGTCGCTGGGCGAGCCCGACGAGCTGGAGGAGGAGCGCCGTCTCTGTTACGTCGGCATCACTCGCGCCAAGGAACGCCTCTACCTCAGCCACGCCTGGTGCCGGACGATCTACGGCAACACGCAGTACAACCGGGCCAGTCGGTTCCTCGACGAGATTCCGGAACAGCTCATGAAGATCGTCGAGGGGGCGCGGCCGACGAACGCGCGCGGCGGGCGCGAGGGAATCGTCGACTCAGTTCTGCGGCGGGCGTCGACATCGCCGGCCCGCACGAGCGGCGCCGAGGCGATCGGTCTCAAGGCGGGCGACGACGTTGTGCACGGCAAGTGGGGTGAGGGTGTCATCCTCGAGGTCATCGGCGCGGGCGACAAGGCCGAGGCCGTCGTGCGCTTCCCGTCGGTCGGCGAAAAGCGCGTGCTCCTCGCGTGGGCGCCGCTCAAGAAGGCGTAACTCACCCCGTCGTCAGCATGCCCGCGTCGACGGCAGCGGGCAGCCAGCTCGCGACGACCGGCCACTCCTCACCGGCGACTACGGCGCGAAGACGCGTTGCGTCCGAGCCGCACGCGAGCAGCAGCGCGTATTGCCACGGCGCCAGCGCGTGAACGGCGACGCGGTACCGCCGACGCGCCACCGCGACGTAGCTGTCGACGGCGGCCGGCGTCGGCACCGGCTGACCGCGATCGGCGGCCGCCACGGCGGCGAGGACGTCGAAGCCGAGGCGGAGGAGCACGAGGCTCGCCGGGACGCGTACCCGGAGTTCCGGGTTGGTAAGGACCGTTGCGGCATCGATCGATCGGTCACCCGGGATGCTCTCGACGCCGGCGGCGCGTCGTGACTCGAGGCGGGCGCGGTCGAGTCGCGCCACGTCAGCGGGCAGGCGAGCGATCGCGTCGGCGTCCGATGGACGGGTGTCGTCGAGGTAGTCCGCGAATCGCGCGCCGAGGTCGAACATCGACGGCGACCGCGGCGGGTTCGCCTCGATGTAGCCCAATGCGAATAGGTCAAAAACCTGCTCGCCAACGACCGCTCGAGTGACCTTGTACTCGCCGCGCAAGCACTCCAGCAGGCGGGCGCGGTAGCCGCGGGCGTAAATGCCGAGCCGGGCCTGGGGCGCCATGCGCCCAGCACCGCGCACGGCCGAGACGGCCGCGTCAACCCCCTCGCCCGCCGTGCACGCGGCGAGCATCGCCGACTGCAGTGCGGCTAACTCAGACAACGGACTCGTGCTCTGTCCAACTCCGAGACCAGGTCGGGGAACGCGGGGATGTCGGCGTCCCACTCCAACAAGGTCGCCACGCCGCCGGTTCGCTCCTGAGCCAAGTCATACAACGGCCATACGTCGTCGACCACGGGGTGGTCGTGACTGTCGAGGAGAAAGGTGCCGTGGTCGCTCGGCCCGGCGAGATGCACATACGCAACCCGTTCGGGCGGAATGCCCTCGATATATGCGACCGGATCGAGGCCGTGGTTGTACGCGCTGACGTACACATTGTTGACGTCGAGCAGCAAGGCGCAATCCGTCGTCTCTGCGAGTCGGCCGAGGAACTCCCACTCCGGCATCGCCGACACTTCGAACTCGACGTAGGTGCTCGGGTTCTCCAGAACGATCTGACGCCCAAGGAAGTCCTGCACCGTGTGCACGCGAGCGGCCACGTGGTCGAGGCACTCTTCCGTCAGGGGCAGGGGCAAGAGGTCGTGGGTCGTCCGACCGTCGACACCTGTCCAGCACAGGTGGTCGGAGATCAACGCCGGATCGAGCCGTTCGGCGAGCACCTTCAGCTTGTTGAGGTAGTCACAGTCGAGCGGGTCCGTGCCGCCGATCGACAGGGCGACGCCGTGCATGACGACCGCGCGCTCTTCGCGCACGCGATCGAGGACGTGGCCCGCGAACCCATCGTCGTCGAAGAAGTTCTCGCTCACGATCTCGAACCAGTCGACGCCCCACGCCGCCGGCGGCTGCTCGAGCAAGTAGCTGAAATGAACGTCGCGGAGGCCGACGCCGAAGCCGAGGTTCACGTCGACGGCGGGAAGACCAGACGCAGATCGCTCGGCGGGGGGGCGGGGCCATCGGGAACCGGCTCGCCGCGGTGTTCCATGACCTTGAGGTAGGCGCGGTACGCGACGTCGTGCACCTTGTCGCCCTCGTTGAAGTCGATGGTCCCGAAGGGGTTCGGTTCTTGATCCGAGCCTTGGAAGTCGAACAGCTCCATCTTTCCGCCGCCTGGAAACAGCTGCGCAGCCGAGATCGGAACCGCACACCCTCCGAACGTCGCGCACTTGTTGTCGCCGGGTGCCGAGAAGAGCGTGGGACCCGGTGGCGGAGGCGGGAAGCCGCACGTGCCACCTCCGGTGGTCGCCTGGACGAACCCGCAGCCGCCTTGCGCTTTACACCCGTTCGATCCTTTGCATGTGTGGAAGACCTCCGAGGGCGCGCACGCCGCGCTGGGACCGCTGAGCGCGAGGCCCTGGCACGCGTGGTACAGGATCCCGGGCTCCGGTTGGTCCATCGTGGCCAGCACGGGTGCCTCACCGAACACCGCCCAACAGATGGCCATGCGATCGCCGGAGCCACCCATCGACGGCCACGGGAATTGTGCGTTGGGTGTCGTCCAGTAGGTGTCGAGCACGGTCGTCACGCCGGCGATCGCACCAGTGGCGACCTTGTCGAGATTGGCCTTGTTCTGGTCACGGTTGGTGCTGGCGAGCGCGTTCAACGCGGCGGCGACGGCTTCGGTCGTCGGGAGGTCGTGCGGGTTGTCGTTCGGGTCGTAGTCGCCCGCCTGTAGATCAGAGGCTTGCCACGTGCGGCCTGATGCGAACCACTGGGGCCATGTGATGATGGCGTCGAGCAACGCTTGGACGCGGCCGAACCGCTCGTAATGGTCCTCGGCACCGGCTTGCGTCCGGGCGGCGGCGGTCGCCGACGCGTCCAGCTTCTTGCCGGTGTCCGAATAGCTCACGTAGTCGACCTCGAGGGCGTCCTTGTCGGCCTGGTACTTCGCCTCGACCGCCGTCAGTGCGCCCGTCGGCGGATCCTGCAGGATGCTGCCCTCGCCCTGATCGGTGATGGCATCCATCATGTCGACCGCCCGGCTATACGCCTCTGCCGCGTCGCCGAACGTGGTGGCGAAGCCGGGATACTCGGCTTTGGTGTGACCGCCGTTGATGACGTTGAACAGGTCCTTTTGAGTGGGATTCCACACGTAGTCCCACAAGCGGGTGCCGTCTGCGTACTGAACGTTCAAGTAGTCGAGGTAGCACTGGTACATCGTCCCGATCGTTCCGAACATTGGGAGATCGAGGTCGGTATCGGTGATCTTCCAGTCGGGGAACGGCACGGTGACCGAGGCGTTGACTGCGCCTCCGAGGGCGGCGAGCGCTTGCGCTTCGGGCTGCTCGATGACGAGGAACAGCCGCACTTGGTCCGCGGTCAGCGCGGCGATGTTGACCCGGAGGTCGCTGTACTCGGGTACGTCTTGGAGGTTGACAATGTGCGGGATCACGGTCACATCCGGTCCGTAACACGTCCACCCGTGTTGCGGGTCCTGCAAGATCGAGCTGGTGAACGACGGCCGGACACCGATCATCGTTGCGATGTTCGACGCCATCTGCAGGTGGAGCATCTCCTCGATGAATACCGAGAAGATGATGTTGAACGCCTCCTCGTTGGGCGTAAGTGCCGGGTCGACGCCGGCCCTCGGGGCGGTCACCGCCGCGCCCGGCCACAGGCGGCCTTTGTAGAAGCTGCTGCCCTTGCTCGTGATCTGGTGCATGCCCTGTATCGAGTACAGGGCACCCATGTAGAGCGGGATCGTGAACAGCTCGACGTTGATCGCCGCTTGCGCAACGGCCCGAACCGCCGACGCATCGACGGCCTTTAGAGCCGGGTCGCGCGTGACGTTCTCGATAGCCGGGCTGACCGTGCGTGCCATAGGGGTCCCCTGACGCTCGAACTGTCGCGCAACCTATCGCCTGACGCGGTCGCGTGCGTCGCCGACGTGAAACGAGCCGGCGCCTAGGACGCGGCGGAAATCGTGCTGGCGCTCAACGCGCCGATGATGCCGTCGGCCACTCGCGTCGAGAGCATGATCGACAGGTGGCCGAGGTCCTTTACGAGGACATTCGTCGCGTGCAGCGCCGGGTGACGGATCATCGCCGATCCGTTGGGCTGCACCAGTAGATCGAGATTCGAGTAGAACGCCGTCCACTTCACGGTCGTCAGCCGCGCGCTGCGGTGGAGGCGTTGCTGAAGCCAGGAGTTCGGCGCCAGTTCGCCGGCGATGCGCGAACGACGCGACGGGCGAGCCAGCCGGGTGCCCTCATGGGGCGAGGCGACGGTGATGGCGTGATCGACGCGGGTGTCGCCGCCGAGTTCCTGCACGTACCAACGCAGCAGGATGCCGCCGAGGCTGTGGCCGACGACGTTCACCTTCGCGGAGCCAGTAATCGCGCACAACTCCTCGACGCGATCGCGCAGCATCTCAGCTAGCTCGGGCACGTCGTGGCGGAACGGGTCGTAATTCATCGTGTGCACGCTGGTGAAGCCGGCGTCGCGGAGGTACTGGTCCAGCACGAACCAGCCCGAGCGGTTGTGGCCGAAGCCGTGGACCAGGAGCACGGGCGTGTCGTGCAGGATGTCGCCCGACGGCCGGCCGGTGCGCACGACGGGGTTGCCGAGACCGAACGGGTAGCGCGCCGCGCAGGTGGCGAGGCTCAGCGCCTCTCGGGCATACCCGAGGTACGTCTCTCGGCGTCGCAACGCCGTCAGGAACGGCTCCACGCCTTCAGGTATCGGCACCCCCACGCATGTGGCTTATCCCGAGCGGGGGAAATTGTCGCGGATGCCCCGCGCTAGCGACCGACGGGACCCGCCGTCATCCCGCCGTCGACGACGAACTCCGAACCGGTCGAATAACGGCTCTCATCGGAGGCCAGATAGAGCGCAAGCTCCGACACGTCGTCGGCTTCGGCCAGGCGCCCGATCGGCACGGAGGCCCCGGCCGCTTCGTCGATTCCCAGCTTGCGGTACTCGTCGAACATGGGCGTGTCGATGAGGCCGGGGTGGATCGAGTTCACCCGGACACCGAGGGACGCCAGCTCCAACGCCGCGACTTTCGTCATCCCGCGCACGGCCCACTTGCTCGCGCAGTACGCGATGTGGCCTTGCGCTCCGATCAATCCCGCGACGGAGGAGATGTTGATGATCGACCCGTTCTTCGTAGCCGCCAGCGCGGGGACCGCGGCCTTCATCCCGAGGAACACGCCGATCTGGTTGATGTCGACGACCCGTCGGAAGTCCTCGACCGTTGTCATCGCCATCGGCATGACATGGACGATGCCAGCGTTGTTCACGAGCACGTCAAGGTGGCCGAACCGGTCGGTCGTAGTGGTGACCGCGTCGTTCCACTGCCCCTCGTCGGTGACGTCCAGGTGCACGTAGGCGGCGGCGTCGCCCAGGTCTTTGGCGACGGTCGCCCCTTCCTCGTCGAGCACGTCGCTGATGACAACGTTGGCGCCCTCGGCCACGAAACGCCGGGCGTGGGACTCGCCCATGCCGCGCGCGCCGCCCGAGATCAATGCCACCTTGCCCTTTAGTCGGTTAGTCACGTGTGAAGTCGACCACGACCCGGCCCTTGCTGTCGACCGTGGTGGCGTAGTGCTGTAACTCCGTCCCGCCGTCCGGCGTATACGACTTCTTGTGGCAGTCGACGAACGTGTGCGTCTTGGGCTTCCACGCCAGCGGGCACTTGGGTGCCGCGAACGCGGTGAAGGTCGCCCAACCCATGTTCGGATCGTCGCCGGTATGGCTGACCCACACGTTGAGGTCATGGCCGCGGAGGTCCTGGAACAGGAGCGGCGCACGGTTCACAAGTGTCTTGGCCGGGCCGACCTCGAAGGTGTCGTCGCCGATCTGCGTCTTGGCGCCGTCCGACGACGAGAGCTGCAGCACGAAGACGACGAGCAGGACCGCGGCGACCGCGACGAGCGCCGTCGTCACCACGATTGCGGTGCCCCGCTTCACTTGCGAATCCAGCGAGCCGTCGCCGCGTCGGTGCGGCGCAAGCGGTCGCCCGGCGTCGCCGCGGTGAGCGCGTCGGCGACGGCCGCCGCGATCGCGTCGCGCTGCTCATTGACGACGCCGTCGACAATCCCGAGGCCGAGGAGGTCGGCAGACGTGAGGCGCAGCCGCTCGGCCACCGCCGGCGCTTTGGCCACGTCGCGCTCGAGGATGGCGGCGGCGCCCTCAGGTCCGATCACAGAGAAGACAGCATGCTCGAGGACGAGCAGGCGATCGGCGTGGCCGAAGGCCAGCGCGCCGCCGCTGCCGCCCTCGCCGACGCAGACGGCCACGCTCGCCGAGCGCAGGGCACCCATGGCCGCGAACGTCGCCGCGATCTCGCGCGCGATCCCGTCCGCCTCGGCCGCCGGGCCGGGCTCGGCGCCCGGCGTGTCGATGAAGGTGACGACGGGCAGGCCGAGCCGCCCCGCAAGGGCGATGGCCCGCTGGGCGAGCCGCATGCCCGCCGGACAGGGCCGGCCCAGGTCGGCCCGCCGGTCATGGGCGATGACGACGACCCGCACGCCGCCGATCGTCGCCAGCGCGGCGCGCACGACCGGGTCACCGCTCCGCAGCTCGACCCACGACTCGCACAACATCCACGCCACGTCGGTTCCCGTCGGCCGATCCTCCGCCCGCGCCCGCTGCACCTCCCCCCACGCGTTCTGGGCGGATTCTCTCGGGCTGAGGGCGTGAAAATCCGCCCAGAACGGGTTGGGCGGGGAAAGGGGGCGGAGGCCGAGGACGGCGTGGATCCAATCGGCCTCGTCGTTCGGGGCGACGAGGGCGTCGACCAGACCGGCCGCATGGGCCGATTCGGCGGTGTGCGACGTAGGCGGGAGCGCCTCGCCAGTGGTCAGCTCGACGACTCGTGGGCCGGCGAAGCCCACCGTCGCGCCGGGTGATGCGGCGCGAACGTCGGCCAGCGAGCCGTACGAGGCGAACACGCCGCCGGTGGTTGGGTGCCGGTGAATGGCGACCGACAACAAACCGGCCGCCGCGTGGGCCTGAGCGGCCGACGCGGTCCGGGCCATCTGGATCAGCGAGACCATGCCCTCCTGCATCCGCGCCCCGCCCGAGGCCGTGAGGGCGACCACCGGAAGGCGCTCGTCGATGGCCCGCCGGTAGGCCCGCACGACCCGCTCGCCGTGCACGGCGCCCATCGACCCACCGAGCACGTCGAACCGGCCCTCGACGAAGGCATAGGTCGCGGTGCGTCCGGTGACGACGGTTTCCTCGCGGGGCGGCGTGTAGCCGTCCCACGCAAGGGGGTTGCCGCCGACGAGGTCGGCGTCCCATTCGGCGACCGTCGGCTGGGGTGGCACGGCCGACATTCAATAGGATCAGGCGCTGTGCCTGCGCCCTACCGTGTCGTTGTCGCCAAACCCGGTCTCGACGGGCACGACCGCGGCGCCAAGGTAATTGCCCGCGCCCTGCGTGATGCGGGCTTCGAAGTCATCTATACCGGGCTGCACCAAACGCCCGAGCAAGTGGCCGAGACCGTCGTGCAGGAGGACGCCGACGCCGTCGGGCTCTCGCTGCTGTCGGGCGCGCACATGACCCTCATGCCTCGCGTCGTCGACCTGCTCAAAGAGCGGGGCGTGGGCGACGTGCTGGTGTTCGGCGGCGGGATCATCCCCGACGCCGACATCGCCAAGCTCAAGGCAATGGGCGTGGCCGAGATCTTCACCCCCGGCGCACCGCTGGCCACCATCACCGACTGGCTCAGCGCCGCTCTCAGTGGAAGGGACTGAACACTTACCCGTGGACCTGTTCGAGTACCAGGGCAAGCAATACTTCGCCCGCTACGACATTCCCGTCTCGCCCGGCGGCGTGGCCCGCACCGTTGACGAAGCCGTGGCCGCGGCCGACGGCGCTGGGTATCCCGTCGTCGTCAAGGCGCAGGTCCAGGTGGGAGGACGGGGCAAGGCCGGCGGCATCAAGCTGGCCGCCAACGCCGACGAGGTCGGCGAGCACGCCGGGAACATCCTCGGTATGGACATCAAGGGTCACGTCGTGAACATCGTGTGGGTGGAGCACGCCAGCGACATCGCCAAGGAGTACTACGCCAGCTTCACCCTCGATCGATCGGCCAAGAAGCACCTGGCCATGGTGTCGGCCAAGGGTGGCGTCGAGATCGAGGCGGTCGCCGACGAGGATCCCGATGCCATCGCCAAGGCGCACATCGACCCGCTGGTCGGCCTCGACGAGGCCACCGCCCGCGACCTCGTTGACCGCGCCGGGCTCGACGCCGAAGCACGCGACGGCGCGGTCGCCGTCCTGCTGAACCTGTGGCGCTGCTACGACGCGGGCGACGCTGACCTGGTCGAGATCAACCCGTTGATCCTGACGCCCGAAGGCAAGGTGCACGCGCTCGACGCCAAGGTCACGCTCGATGACAACGCATCGTTTCGCCATCCCGAGTGGGACGAGTACCGCGGCGTCGCCCAACTCGATCCCCGCGACGCGCTGGCCAAGGAGAAGGGCTTGCAATACATCGGTCTCGAGGGCGAGGTCGGGATCATCGCCAACGGCGCCGGTCTGGCCATGTCGACGCTCGACGTGGTTAATCAGGTCGGCGGCAAGCCCGCCAACTTCCTCGACATCGGCGGTGGCGCCAACGCCGAGGTGATGGCTGGTGCTCTCGAGGTCATCAATACCGACGAGAACGTGAAGGCGATCTTCATAAACATCTTCGGCGGCATCACCAAGGGCGAGGAGGTCGCCAACGGGATCGTCGAGGCGTTCAAGCGCGTCGACCTCAAGGCGCCCATCGTGATCCGGCTCGACGGCACCAACGCCGAGGAGGGGCGGGCGATCCTGAAGGAGCACGAGTCCGACCGTCTCATCTCGAAACCGACGATGGTCGAAGCGGCCAAAGCCGCGGTCGAGCTCACAAAGGGAGGCGGAGGCGGAGACGGAGCCGACCGGGAGACGAAGGGTGCGCCGCAGACGTGAGCATTTTCGTTGACGACAAGACCAAGGTCGTGGTCCAGGGCATCACCGGCTCGCAAGGTCGGTTCTACGCGCTGCGCAACCAGGCGTACGGCACGAATGTGGTTGGCGGTACCAACCCGAAGAGGGCGGGCACCGACGTCGAGGGCATCCCGGTGTTCGCATCCGTCGCCGAAGCGCGCGCCGAGACGGGCGCCAACGCGTCGATGATCCTCGTGCCGGCCGCCGGCGCGCCCGCCGCGGTGATGGAGGCCGCCGAAGGCGGCATCGAATTGATCGTGTGCCTCACCGAAGGCATCCCCGCCCACGACGAGGCGCGCTTCTACAACGCGCTCAAGCGAGACTTCCCGTCGACGCGGCTGATCGGCCCGAACTGTCCGGGCCTCATCACGCCCGGCAAGTGCAACATCGGCTTCACACCCGGCGACGACGCGCTCGGCGGTGGACCGGTCGGCATCGTCAGTCGCTCCGGCACGCTCACCTACCAGGCGCTGGGCGAGCTTGGCGCCAAGGGAATCGGCGTGTCGACGTGCGTCGGTATCGGCGGCGACCCGGTGCCGGGAACGTCGTTCATCGATTGCCTCGCGGCATTCGAGGCCGATCCGGAGACCAAAGCCGTCATCATGATCGGCGAGATCGGAGGGTCGGCCGAGGAAGAAGCAGCCGAGTTCATCAAGGCCGAGATGAGCAAGCCGGTTGTCGCCTATGTCGCTGGGGTCACCGCGCCGCCGGGCAAGAAGATGGGCCACGCCGGCGCGATCATCTCGGGCTCGAAGGGCACCGCGCAGGCGAAGATGGAAGCGCTCGAAGCCGCCGGCGTGAAGGTTGGTCGCAACCCGACCGAGGCTGGGGATTTGATGGCCGAAGTCGTCGCTAAGTTGGGCGCCTAGTGCCTGTCGTTTTCGTCCACGGTGTGCCGGATACCTTCCGGCTCTGGGAGCCGATCGTGTCCCACCTCGACGGCGTCGACGCGCGCCTGCTCGCGCTGCCCGGTTTCGACTGGCCGGTGTCGCCTGGGTTCTCGGCGACCAAAGAGGCATACGTCGACTGGGTTATCGAGTCGATAGAGGACATCGGTGGCCCGGTCGACCTCGTCGGTCACGACTGGGGGGCGATGTTCGTGCAGCGCGTCGCCTCGCTGCGACCGGACCTGGTCCGCACATGGATCTGCGGGGACGCCGCCGCCGACAGCGAGTACGTGTGGCACGACGTCGCCCAGATGTGGCAGACGCCCGAGGTCGGTGAGCAGCTCATGGAGGGCTTCACGCCCGAGGCCGTCGTGCTGACGCTCGGTCCCGAGGGCATCCCCGAAGCGACGGCGCAAGAGATGGCCACCTACATGGACGACACCATGAAGGACTGCATCCTCAAGCTCTACCGCTCGGCGACCAACGTCGGCACCGAGTGGGAGCCCGATCTCGTGCACGCCGCCGCCCGCCCCTCGCTGATTATCTGGGGCAAAGACGATCCGTACGTCCCGGTTGTCTACGGCGAGCGCTTGGCACAACGGGTTGCCGGCGAGCTGGTCGTGCTCGATAGCCGCCACTGGTGGCCGGTCGAGCGCCCGGCCGAAGCGGCGGCGGCCATGACCGACTTCTGGAATCGCCAGTAACCGGGTAAGAACGGAGGTCATGCGCCTCCGGGCGGCGTTTGCCGCGTTGTTCGTGCTGGTGGCGTGTGGGAGCAACGGCGCGCACCCGCGGTTCGAACAGGCCGAGGTGGCGACGTCGGTGCTGTCGTCAACCACAACGGTTCCACCGACGACGATCGCGCCGGTGCCGACATCCACCGTTGCGCCGCCGTCGACGTCGGGCGCGTTGGCCCGGGCCAAGGCGGTCCTGTCACCGAGTGGGATTGCGCTGACGGTGACCGGCCACGACGGCGGCGCGGTCGACGTGCTCACGCCGTGCGAGAACACGGTGAAGCTCTCGCGGGCCACCGCGCTGGCGACGCCGACAGTGATCCTCGATCCCGGTCATGGGGGTGGCGAACCGGGCGCGGTCGGGCCCAACGGTCTGGCCGAGAAGACGGTGAACCTCGCGGTAGCGAACCAGACCAAAGCGGCGCTGGACCACGCCGGCATCAGCACCTTGCTCACCCACGCGACCGACTACCGCATGACGCTCAACGCACGCACGCGACTCGTGACCGCGTTGCACCCGAAGGTGTTCGTCTCGATTCATCACAACTCGGATCCCGATGGCCCGCACGACGGACCTGGCTCGGAGACCTATTACCAAGTGGCGTCGTCGACGTCGGCCGATTCGAAGCGGCTCGCCGGCTTGATCTACGAGGAGATCGTCGCGGCGCTGCGTCAGTACAACGTGGCGTGGGTCGGCGATACCGACGCCGGCGCCAAGTACCGGCAGGGGAGCACTGGGGACGATTACTACGCGGTGCTGCGGCAGACCAAGGGCGTGGTCTCGTCGCTGGCCGAGCTGGCATTCATCAACAACCCGCCCGAGGCCGAGCTGCTCGCCCGGACCGACGTCCAACAGGCCGAGGGTGGCGCCGTCGCACGCGGCATCGTGCGTTACCTCACGAGCAGCGACCCCGGTTCGGGCTACACCCAGCCCTACGCCCGCACGACACCAGCCGGCGGTGGCGGCAAGGCCAACTGCACCGACCCGCCGCTGTAAGACTCTCGCCGTGCTGACTCACGACCTCGCGCTGTTCGGCCGCATCGCGCTGGCCGGTGGGCTCGGGTACGCCGTCGGTTTCGAGCGCGAGTTGCGCGGGCAGGCCGCCGGCGATCGCACCTTTGCGCTCGTTGCTCTCGGCTCGGCCGCCTTCACCGCCTTGGCCGTCGACGCGTTCCCGCCGACCGCCGAGCGGCTCATCTCCGGCATCGTCACTGGCGTGGGCTTCATCGGCGCCGGACTGCTGTTGCGATCGGCCGAGGAAGGCATCGTGCGGGGCTTGACGACCGCCGCGGCGATCTGGTCGATCGCGGCGGTCGGCGTCGCCGCCGGCGCCGGCCGGTTGGTGCTGGCGACGCTCACCACCCTGCTCATCCTTCTCGCCCTCGAGATCCGCCAGATCCCCGGCCTGCGGCTCCTCGACGCTCGCCGCTACGGCCAGCACATGGATCCCGACCCCGAGATGGACTGACTCCCGAGGAAATGCCGTACCGAATCGGTACGGCATTTCCTCGAGAACGGGCTAGAGGCGTTCGAAGCCGCGCTCGAGCTCCCAATCGGTGACGACCTGGTTCGACGTTGCCCACTCCTGGCGGGCGGTGTTGAGCAGGTGGTGGTGGACGTCGGCGCCGAAGGCATCGATGGCGACCTGGCTGCGGGCGAACTCGCCGATCGCCTCGATCAACGTCGACGGGACGCGCGGGACGTCGGCCGGTGCTTCGTAGGCGTTGCCTCGGAACGCGGGGCCGGGATCGATCTGGTTGGCGATGCCGTGCAGACCGGCGGCGATCGTCGCCGCGTAGGCGAGGTACGGGTTGCAGTCGGCGCCCGGGACGCGCGACTCAACCCGGCGGCCAGCTCCGGTGCCGACCATGCGAAACGCGCAGGTGCGGTTGTCCTCGCCCCACACGAGCGTGGTCGGCGCCCATGAGCCGGGCTGATACCGCTTGTACGAGTTGACGTAGGGAGCGAAACACAACGACAGGTCGCGCGTGGCGTCGATCAGACCGCCGAGCCAGTGGTGTGGCGCGGCGGCGCCCTCGAGCGACGTCGTGCCGTCGGTCGACCACAGCGACGAATGCAAGTGGCACGACGACCCGACCTCGGCCATCGACCACTTCGCCATGAACGTGATCGACCGTCCGTTCAGCGCGGCGATCTCCTTGGCCCCGTTCTTGTAGATCGCGTGGCGATCGGCCATCTCCAACGCGTCGGCGTACACGAGGTTGATCTCGTGCTGACCACGACCCGCCTCGCCTTTGGAGAACTCGACCGGCACACCGGCACCGTCCATCCCGTTGCGGATCTGGCGGATGAGGTACTCGTCCTTCGTCGTCTGGAGGATGTGGTAGTCCTCGATCCACGGCGAGTGCGGCGTGAGGTCGCGGTAGTGCGCGGCGGCCGCTTCCTCATACGAGTCCTTGAAGAGGAAGAACTCCAACTCGGCGCCGATCTTCACCGAGTAGCCCGCCGCCGCGGCGCGGGCGATCTGGTCGCGCAGGATCTGGCGCGGCGACACGGCCACCGGCGCGCCCTCGTCCTCGTCGACGAGGTCGCACATGACGAGCGCGGTCTTCTCCAGCCACGGGATGCGCCGGAGGGTCGCCATGTCGGGGACGGCCTTGACGTCGCCGTACCCCTCGTCCCAACTGGCGAACTCGTAGCCCGGGACCGGCGTCATGTCCACGTCGACGGCGAGGAGGTAGTTGCACGCGTGCACGCCGTCGCCCTCGACGTGATCGCGGAAGTAGTGCGCGGTCACGCGCTTGCCGACGAGCCGGCCCTGGAGGTCAGGGAACACCGTCAGCACGGTGTCGATGTCTTGGAACGTCTCGTTCACACCCTTCATCTCCCGATCGCCTTCCGGCTTCGCCTCCGGCTCATTCGGGGGTGACGTAAGCAACGGATATGCCGCCGTCGCAGACGAGTGATGCGCCAGTCATCAACGACGAGTCGTCGGAGGCGAGGAACAACGCCGCCTTCGCCACCTCCTCGGCCTGGCCGAAACGCCCGATCGGCACGTGCACGAGCCGGCGGGCGCGCCGTTCGGGATCGGACAGGAGTTCGGCCATCAGCGGCGTCTGGATCGGGCCCGGGCACAGCGCGTTGATGCGGATGTTGTGGCGGGCGTACTCGACGGCCATCTCGCGCGTCATCGACAGCACGCCGCCCTTGCTGGCTGTGTAGGCGATCTGGGCGACGGCCGATCCCATCAGCGCCACGAGCGAGGCCACGTTGATGATGCTGCCCCCGCCCCGTTCGATCAGCGCGGGAATGCCGTACTTGCAGCACAGCCACACGCCCTTGAGGTTGACCGCCATCACGCGGTCCCACGTGTCCTCGGGCGTGTCGAGCGTGCCGCCGTCGTCGGGCGGCAATACGCCGGCGTTGTTGTAGAGGATGTCGATGCCGCCGAACGCCTCGACGGCGGCGGCGACCATGGCCGCGACCTCGTCCGCGCTGGAGACATCGGCGGTATGCGCCACCGCGGTCCCGCCCGCATCGGCGATGGCCTGAACCGTTGCTGACGCACCGTCGGCCACCGCGTCGGCGACGAAGATGCGGGCGCCCTCGGCCGCGAACAACTCAGCGGCGACGCGCCCGATGCCGCCGCCCGCGCCGGTGATGAGTGCGACCTTGCCGTGTAGCCGAGCCACCTAAAGGACCGTAGTAGGTTCGGCTCGTGAGTCGGCTGGGCGTGCTGGCATCGGGTACGGGAACGATCCTGCAAGCCATCGTCGACGCCGGACTTCCCGTCGCGGTCGCCGTCGTCGATCGACGCTGCGGCGCGGTTGAGGTCGCCGAACAGGCCGGCATTCCGGTCGAGCTGGTCGAACGTACGAGTTTCGGCCAGGACTTCGATCGCGACGCGTACACCCACGCGGTGGTCGACGCGCTCAAGCCGTACGAAATTGACGTGCTCGCGATGGCGGGATTTGGCACGATCCTTTCGCAGCCAATTCACGACGCGTATCCCGCCCGCATCCTCAACACGCACCCTGCGTTGCTACCGGCCTTCAAGGGCTGGCACGCGGTGGACGATGCGCTGGCCTACGGGGTCAAAGTCACGGGCTGGACAGTGCACATCGCAACACTCGACGTCGACGCCGGGCCGATCCTTGCGCAGGAGGCGGTTGCGGTCGAGCCGGGCGACACCGCGGAATCGCTGCACGAGCGCATCAAGGAAGTCGAACGGAGGCGGTACCCCGAAGTGATCAAGGAGTTCATGCAATCGTGAGAGCGCTGATTTCCGTTTGGGACAAGACCGGGCTGGAGGCCCTGGCCCGCGGCTTGACCGGGCTGGGCTGGGATCTGGTGTCGAGTGGCGGCACATCGAAGGCGCTGGCCGACTGGGGCATCGATCACACGGCGGTCGAGGAGGTCACCGGCTCGCCCGAGATGCTCGGTGGTCGGGTCAAGACCCTGCACCCCAAGATCCACGGTGGCATCCTCGCTGACCGTTCGAATCCCAGTCACGAAGCCGACCTGGACGCCAACGGCATCACGCCCATCCGTCTCGTCGTGTGCAACCTCTACCCGTTCCGCTCCGAGCCCGGCGTGGAGATGATCGACATCGGCGGGCCGACGATGGTGCGCGCCGCGGCTAAGAACCACGCGCACGTCGGCGTGGTTGTGGACCCGAGCGACTACGGCGTGGTGCTCGACGAGTTACGGCGCGATGGCGCGTTGTCCGACGCCACGCGAACGCGATTGGCCCGGGCCGCCTTCGCCCACACCGCGGCGTATGACGCGGCGATCGTCGGGTGGCTCGACGGCGACGAGGTGCTCCCGCCGACGATTCACATCGCACTCGAGCGGGCCCAAGAGCTCCGGTACGGCGAGAATCCGCACCAGCGCGGGGCGCGTTATCGCGAGACGGGAACGTCGAGTTGGTGGGACGGCGTCACCCAGCACGCGGGGATGGATCTGTCGTACCTCAACCTGTATGACTCTGAGGCGGCGTGGAAGCTGGTGCACGATCTCGGCACCGAGCCGGCGGTCGCCATCATCAAACACGCCAACCCGTGCGGGGTCGCGGTGGCCGACGACATCGCCACGGCCTACCAGCGGGCGTATGAGTGCGACGACAAGTCGGCCTTCGGCGGCATCGTCGCGTTCAACCGGCCGCTCACGACGGCTGTCACCGACCGCATGGCCGAGAACGCCCAGGCCGACGTCGTGATCGCTCCCGGGTATGAGTCGGGCACCATCGAGGCGCTGGTCAAGAAGCGCAAGAACACCCGGCTCCTCGAAGCCCCGTCGCCCGGCCCGAACGTCCGTGACTTCCGCCAGATCGGCGGCGGCTTTCTCGTGCAGGAGCCGCACCACTTCGACGCCACGCGAAGCGACTGGCGCGTCGTGACCAAGCGTCAACCGACGGACGCCGAGTGGCGCGACGCCGAGCTGGCGTGGCGGCTGTGCGGACACGTGAAGTCGAACGCGGTCGTGCTCGTCGCCAACGGCCAGGGCGTGGGCATCGGCGCCGGTCAACAGAGCCGGGTCGACGCCGGCGAGATCGCGGCCAAGAAGGCCGACGGTCGGGCTAAGGGCGGCGCGTGCGGCACCGACGCGTTCTATCCGTTCCGTGATGGCCTTGACGCGGCGGCGTCAGCGGGGGCCGCGGTAGTCATCCAGCCCGGCGGCGGCCTTCGCGACGACGAGATCATCGCCGCCGCCGACGAACTCGGCATGGCCATGGTCCTCACCGGCGAACGGCACTTCCTGCATTGAGTGAGGCGGAGGCGGAGACGGAGCCGATCGGAAGATGAAGGGTGCCGTACAAATGCACGGGAAGCCGGTGGCCGAGGCGGTGTTCGCCGATCTCAAGCCGCGCATCGACGCGCTCGTCGCCGCCGGTCACTCGCCCGGACTCGGCACGATCCTCGTCGGCGACGACGCGCCCAGCGTGCGGTACATCGCCATGAAGCAGGAGAAGTGCGCCGAGCTTGGTCTGACCTCCCCGCACATCAAGCTGGCTGCGGACGCGACGCAGGCCGAGGTCGTCGCCGCGATCCGCACGTTCAACGACGATCCGGCCGTGTCGGCAATGTTGTTGCAGTACCCGATCCCTGACCACCTCGACTACGAGGCGGCCTTGGCCGAGATGGATCCGGACAAGGACGTCGACGGGGCCCATCCGTTCAACATGGGCCGGCTGGCGTTGTCGATGCCGGGCCCGGTGCCGTGCACGCCGGCCGGCATCGAGGCCATGCTCGCTCACTACGACATTGCCGTCAGCGGCAAACACGTCGTGATCCTCGGCCGAGGCTTCACGATCGGCCGGCCACTGTCGATCCTTCTCAGCCAGAAGCGATCAACGGCCAACGCCGCGGTCACCGTCGTTCACACCGGCGTCGCGAACTGGGCCGACTACAGCCGCGACGCCGACGTCTTTGTCGCCGCCGCCGGCGTGCCCGGCATCGTGCAGCCCGAACACATCAAGCCGGGCGGCGTCGTTGTGGGCGCCGGCGTGCGCTACGAGGGCCGCACCTTGCTGCCCGACGTGGCCGAGGAGTGCGAAGACGTCGCCGGGTGGATCACGCCGCGCGTCGGCGGCGTGGGCCCGACCACCATCGCCATGCTTTTCCGCAACCTGGTGGAGGCCGCCGAGCGCCGCGCGGCGTGAGAGAGCCAGAGGCGGAGCCGGCAGGCGAACGGGCAAATACAGTGTCTGAGCCGGTCCTCGTTTGTCGAGGCCTCACCAAGCGGTACGGCGACCGGGTGGCGGTCGACGGCGTGAGCTTCGAAGTGGCGGCGGGGGAGTGTTATGGCCTGCTCGGTCCGAACGGCGCCGGCAAGACCACGACGATCTCGCTCGTCTGCGGGCTCCTCAACGGCGACGGTGGCGAGGTTACGGTCGAGGGCAACCCGGTAACGCTGCGATCACTCGAGGCCAAGGCCAGGATCGGCTACGTGCCGCAGGACATCGCGCTGTATCCCGATCTCGACGCGCGCGAGAACCTCAAGTTCTTCGGCCGGCTCTACGGCCTCAAGGGTGCGGTGCTGGATGCTCGCGTCACCGCCGCGCTCGAGGTGGTCGGCCTGGCCGACCGGTCCAGCGAGAAGATCGAGCGCTACTCGGGCGGGATGAAACGGCGCGCCAATATCGCCGCCGGTCTGCTGCACGAACCCGCGCTTCTCGTGCTGGACGAGCCGACGGTCGGCGTCGACCCGCAGAGCCGCCACGCGATCCTCGAGACGGTGCACGAGCTGGCGACCCAAGGCGTCGCCGTTCTCTACACCACGCACTACATGGAAGAGGCCGAGCGCCTCTGCGATCGTGTTGGCATCATCGACGAGGGCCGGCTCGAGGCCGAGGGGACGCGCCGCGAGTTGGTGGCGCGCCTCGGTCAGCGCGATCGCCTACGCATCGGCGTGGTGGGCGAGGGTCGGTCGTTGGTGGAGCGATGCCGCGAGCGTTTTCCCGAAGCCGAGGTAATCGTCAACGACGGCGTCGTCGAACTGCTCGCTGCCGGCGGGCGCCGCCTCCTCGCCGATCTCGTGCGTGAGGCCGAGGCCGTCGGCGTCGAGATAACCGGCGTGGAGGTCATCGAGCCCGACCTCGAGGCCGTGTTCCTGCACCTCACGGGCAAGGCGTTGCGCGACTAGGCCGTGCGCGCCGCACTCCAGATCGCTCGCAACGACCTCAGCCGCCGCTTGCGTGACCGCACCGCGCTGGTCATCGCGTTCGTCGCGCCGGTGGCGTTGGCCGGGATCATGGGGGTGACGTTCGGGTCGGGCGACAACACCGCGCTCGTGAAGATTGCCGTCGCCGACGCCGACAACACCCCGCAGACGCAGTTCTTCATCGACCGCGTGCTGGATTCGATGTCCCTCGGAGGCGGCGTCGCCGTGGTCCGCCTCACCGACGTGGCCGAAGCCCGGCGGCTGTACGAGCAGCACGGCGTGGCGGCGGCGATCGAACTGATGCCGGGCTCGGCGCGCCAACTGCGTCTCGGCTCGCGGCCTCTTATCGATCGGCAGTCGAGCCGCACTCGACCGCTTGGGAAGGCGGTGTCCGACGGGTTCTTCGCGGCGGCGACGGTTCGGTCACTCACGCTGCAACTGATCCTCACGACGCTCGCCAATGACCGCGTGCCGCCCCCGCAAGTGCTCGCCGCCGCGGTCGATCCGGCGAACAGCGCGACGCGGGCGCGCATCGCCGACGATCCGGTGAACCGGCGGGCCAGCCCGCTCGGCTACTACGCGCCGGCGATGGGGATCGTGTTCCTCTTCTTGTCGGTCGGCGGCGCGGCCAACAGCGTGCTCGCCGAGCGCGCCGCGGGCACGATGGCTCGGCTCCGAGCTGCACCGATCGGCCTCGGTGCGGTTGTCGCCGGCAAGACGATCAGCATCCTCACGCTGATGCTTGCCAGCATGCTGTCGCTGTGGGGAGCGACCAGTGCGCTGTTCCACGCGCACTGGGGTGACCCCGTCGCCGTCCTCGCGCTCATCGCGGCGACGACGGCGTCCATCGCCGCGATCGGGTTGTTCGTCACCGCGTCGGCCAAGACCGAGGCGATGGCCCAGGCGGCGACCGGCGGCCTGGCCTTCGTGCTGGCGATCTTCGGTGGCAACTTCTTCCCGCCCGGCTCACTCCCGCCCGCCTTGGAGAAGCTCGCACTCCTGACGCCGAACGGCTGGGCCCTCGACGGCTTCACGACACTGACCCTCGACGCCGGTCGCTTTGGTGACATCGTCCGACCGGTCGTGGTCCTCACGATCATCGCCGCGGTGGCGGGCACCGCGGGGATCATCCGGTTCCGCCGCGTAATGGCCGTCGCGTGACCGTGTCGCCGACGGGCCAGGCGGTGGCGATCGTGCGGGCCAATGCCCGTCGCCTCCAAGGCGAACGGCGACTGCCGTTCTTCCTGATTCTCTTGCCGATCACGATCATGGTGTTGGTCGGCACGATCTTCGGCACCGGGGGCAAGCGCCTCGCCGTCGGCGTGGTCGCCGATACGCAGCACGATGGGCTGGCTCGCGACTTCACCGATGCGCTGTCGCGATCGAACCGCGTCAAACCGCGGCACGTCGGCGGAGCCGACGCGGTGCGCCGCGCGGTTCGGCGAGGGCGGCTCACCGCCGGCGTCATCGTGCCCGCCGACTACGGCGCGTCGATCCGCCGCGGTGGCGACGGTCGCATCACGCTGGTTGTGCAGCCGGGGCGTACGGAGTCGGCCGAAGCGCGTATCGCCGTGGGTGCGATCCTCGCTCGGGCCAACATCGACATCAACCTCGCTCACGCGTTGCAGACCGCGGAGGGGTTGACGTTCGAATCCGCCATTGGCCGAGCGCGCCGCGCCACCGCGTCGATTCCGGACTTCCTCGGTGGCAACACGCGACCCGAGAGCCCGTTCTCGTACACGGCGCCGTCGAACCTCGTGCTGTTCTCCTTCATCACCGCGCTGGTGACGTCGGCGACCGTGGTTTCGTCGCGCCGCATGGGGGTGACGCGCCGGGTACTCGTGTCGCCAACGCCGGCGGCGGCCGTCGTCGGCGGCGAGTTGGTCGGCGCGTTCCTCGTCGCTCTCGTCCAGGCCTCGCTCATGCTCGCGATCGGCGGCTTCTTCTTTGGTGTCGGATGGGGGCCACCCGTCGCGGTCGTCGCCATGCTGGTCGCCTTCGCGTTGGTGAGCGCGGGTGCGGGCCTTCTCCTCGCCACGTTCGTCCGCACGCCCGAGCAGGCGATCACGCTGGGCCCGCCGCTCGGCATCGGCATGGGCATGCTCGGTGGCTGCATGTGGCCGCTCGAAGGCGTGGGGCCGGTGATGCGGGCGGTTGGTCATGTCGTGCCGCACGGTTGGGCGATGGACGGCTTCATCAGGCTGATCTTCGATCACCGCGGCATCGCCGGCATCGCCCCGCAGCTCGGTGCGCTGCTGGGTTTTGCCGCCCTCCTGCTCGGTACCGCGGTCATTCGGCTTCGACGCAGCGTCCTGCTTTCCTAAGCTGGAGCGCCCATGGCGAAGATCGGCGACCTTCTCGCAGCCGGACCGACGTACTCGTTCGAGTTCCCGCCGCCCCGGACGCCGGAGTTGTTGCGCGAGTTCGAGAAGACGTTGCGCGAGCTCGAGCCGGTGGCACCGTCGTTCTGCTCGGTGACCTACGGCGCTGGCGGTTCCAGCCGCGACAACACGCTCGAGGCCGTCCTCCACATCCAGCACGACACCCCGATGCTGCCGATGCCGCACCTCACGTGCGTGGCCCAGACGCGCGACGACATCACCGCGCTGGTCGAGCGCTACCGCGACGAGGGCATCGAGAATCTGCTCGCGCTGGCCGGCGACCCTCCGGTCGACAACCCCGACGCGCCGAGCGACTTCCGCTACGCCACCGAGCTGATCGAGTTGGCGCGCGGCATCGCCGACTTCTCGATCTGCGTGGCCGCGTTCCCGGAGGTGCACCCGCGCTCACCGGACCGGGCGGCGGACCGCCAACGGCTCGCCGCCAAGCTCGAGCTGGCTGACTTCGCCATCACCCAGTTCTTCTGGGACGCCGAGGACTACTTCCGTATGCGCGACGAGCTGGACGCGCTGGGTGCCACCACGCCGATCGTGCCGAGCCTCTTCCCGATCATCAACGTGGCGACAGCCAAGCGCTTCACGACGATCAACGGCGCCGCGTTCCCGGACTGGCTGGCCGATCAACTCGATTCGGTGGCCGACGATCCCGACGAGGTGCGCAAGATTGGCATCGACGTGGCGACGATGATCGGCCAGCGCCTGCTCGACGAGGGCGTCCCTGGCCTGCACATCTACACCCTCAATCGCTCGACGTCGGCGCTCGCGGTGTGGGAGAACCTCGGGCTATCCGGGTAGCGGCTGGTCGGGATCGACGCCGAGCGCAACCTTCCCGATGTACTCGAAGGCTTCGTTCGGGGAGAACGGCTGCATGAAGGGACCGGCCCGCACATCGCGGTAGAGGCGCGACAAGGGGTTGGACGAGAAGTACCCGGCGCCGCCCGACAACTCCATCGCCTTGTCGACGACCTCGATTGCGGTGCGATTGACGACGTACTTGGCGCACTGGAATTCCTTCATCAGCTGGTGCGCGTCAGCGAGCTCGACGTCGAACCCGCTGGTGCGGGCGAAGTACTCATCGGCGACTGTCGCGGTTCGGCTGATGCACGCGCGCATTGTCGCCAGACCGATCTCCATTTCCGCGGTGCCGTGCTGGAGCGCGGACCGGTGCGCGAGGACGTCGGCATCAGGAACCTTCTTGCGCGTTCGCAGCATCTCGACGGCGATGTCACGCGCCGTCTCGGCGATTCCGAGAAAGGCGCCGATGAGCACGATGTTGCCGGCGGCCAGGTTCTGAAGCTCGACGATGTTCCAGACGCCCCAGGGACCGCTTGGTATCAGTGCGTCGGCCGGAATGATCACGTCCTCGAGCACGAGGTCGTTGCTGCCCGACGCGCGCATGCCGAGGGCGTCCCAGTTGTCGAGGACGGTCAGGCCGGGCGTGTTGGCCGGCGCGAAGGCGTTGCCGACTTGCGGATTGCCGTCGCCGGTGTCGACCCGCACCGCGAACACGAAATGGTCGGTGACCGGGGAGAGCGTCCCGAAGATCTTGCGCCCGTTGATGCGCCAGCCCCGCTCGTCGGGCACCGCGGTCGTGAGCGGGAAGCTGAGCGACGTCCCGGCCTCGGTGCCGCCGATCGCGATGATCTGGCCTGCGGCGATCGCCTTGAGTTGGTCGGCCAGCGCGTCGAGTTGGAGCGTTCGCCAGAACCGGGCGACGCTCCAACCGATCGTGAGGTGCATGTTGTAGGCGATGGCCATCGCGCTGTCGGCCCGGCCAAGGCGGGACACGCCCAGGGCCAGGTCGTGCAGCGAGTCGACGCCCATGCCACCGAACTCCTCCGGCACGGCGGCCCCGATGAGGCCGCCGCTCCGGAGGGTGTCGATGTTCTCGACCGGGAATTTGCCGGCTCGATCGGCCGCCGCCGCCCGGCCGGCGAAGGTCTCGGCGCACTGTTCGCACGCCTCGACGAATCGCCGGCCGGGCTCGGTCAACGGCTGAAGCTCGAAGTTCAGCATGAGGTGATGGTTACTACGGGCGTACTTCGAAGACCCGATTGAACGCGGTCTCGGTGGCCCGGCGGAACCGGCTGAACCCGACGGCCTGGGTCACTTCGGCCCACGTGTCATCCGGAACCTGGTTGCCCAGACCGCGGCGGCCCTCGTCGGCCAACGACGCCGGCAGGCAGATCAGCGTCGAGCTGGCGTAGTACACCCGGCCGACCGGGTTCATGTTCTCGGTCAGCGAGCCGTTGGCGTAGGGCTCGACGAGCAGCCACGTGCCGTCGTCGGCCAATGTCGACCGCACATGCTTGGCCGCGCCGTCCGGATCGCCCATGTCGTGCAGGCAGTCGAAGAAGCACACGAGGTCGTAGCCGGTACCGGGGTACGACTGCGCCGGTGCCACTTCGAAGGTGACGCGATCGGCGACGCCGGCCTCGGCCGCGGCCTTGCGGGCGTGGACGATCGACGCGTCGTGGGTGTCGTAGCCGACGAAGGTCGAGTTCGGGTACGCCTGGGCGAGGATGATCGTCGATGCGCCGTGACCGCAACCGACGTCGGCCACCTTGGCTCCGGCCTCGAGCTTTTCGACCACGCCGTCGAGCGCAGGCAGCCATTCGGCCACCAGGTTCGTGTTGTACCCGGGGCGGAAGAATCGCTCCACACCTTCGAACAGGTCGTGCGAGTGCTCACCCCACCCCACGCCGCCGCCGGTCTTGAACGCGGCGGTGACCTTGGGTAGGTCCGTGAACACTGAGCACGCCAGCTGCCAGGCGCCGCCCAGGAACATCGGGCTGTCCTCATCGGCCATGGCCGCGGCAACCAGGTCATTCAGCGTGAACGTGCCGGTGGCTTCGTCGTACTCGATGTACTCGGCCGCGGTCTCGGCGGCCAGCCACTCACGCACGTAGCGCTCGTCGCAGCTGGCGCGCTCGGCGACCTGGGCCGGGGTCAGCGCGCCGGCGCCGGCCATGGCCTTCCAGATGCCGAGCTGATCGCCGATGCGGTGGAGGGCGACGCCTTCGCAGGCGCCGAGCTCGGTGACGACCTTGCCCATGAACTCCTCGATCTTGCTCTCGTCAATTGCCATTGGTGTCCTCCTGTGAACGTGGCTCTCACAAGGAAGGCGCCAGAGCGCCGCCAGATCGCGATCTAGCGAGCGGTGTCGTTTGTCACACGCCACACCGTCGGCGACGGCGGCGCGTAGACGCAGAACGTCCCGGTCTGCACCGACGCCCGCAGGTGCTGCCCGAGATCCGGGTGCACCGCGGCGATCTTCTCAATGGCATCACGCACGCGGGCGGCGACCGCCTTGCGCGCCCGTTCGGCCGGGTCGCCCAGTTTCCGATCGCGCCCACCGAGGCCCATCGCCGCGGCGAGCTCGTGGGCCAAGGCGTCGCGCTCGTCCTTGATCCGGCTGATGCGCTCGAGATCGTTGGTCGCCTCGGCCTCACCGAGGTCGACGTCCAACTCGGTGAGCCGAGCGCGGAACTCGCGCCGGGCCCGGTCGTCGAGAACACTGTCGGCGCCCGATGCCGTCGCCTCGCCCTGGGCAATCAGGTCGGCGGCCGCGACCTCGCGGTTCGGCGCGGCGAGAAGGATCGCCAGGTCCCGCACACCCTTGCTGTCGCGGACCGATGCACTGGCGCCGTCGTGCACGAGGGTCCACGTGGTGCCGGCGCGCCGCATCTCGCTGGCGCCGGCGCCGGCCGGTCCGGCGCCCATCGCCTGTTTGGTGCGGGCGACCCACGCCGGCGCCCCAACGCGCTCATGGGCCGCGATCGCGTCGGCGAAGTACGCGGCTGCCGCGTCGTCCCGACCTTGTGCGCGGGCCAGAAGCCCGAGGTAGTGGGCCACGCTGCCCGTGAAGCAGACCGCGCCGGCAACGAGGACGCACCGATCATGGAAGGGCTCGAGCTGTTCGGCCAGCGTGTCGACCATGCTCGGTTCGCCGATCGTGGCGGCCGCTTCGGCCAGGATCGCCGTCTCGTACAGCCAGCCGTAGTTCTTGAACGGACGCTGCGGCCGCAAGACGTCGACTTCGAGCAACTTCGCACGCGCGTCGTCGACCCGACCTTGGTCCATGAATCCGAGCGCTTCGGTGGCTTGGATCATGTCGCTGTACGCCTTGTTCGTTGCGTAGGCGAACCGCGCCCGATCGACGGCCTCCGATCGCCTGCCCTCGAAGGTCTTCACCGCGAGCAGCTGCGCAGCCGACACGTTGAGGTGGTCCGGCTCTCCGTGCTCGGTGGCGATGTCTTCGGCCTGTTGCAGCGCGCGGTGCGCCTCGGCGACGTCGCCTCGGATCAGCGCCAGCGTGACCCGGCGCGTGGCCGCCAGGTAGGCGAAACGCGGGTTGCGGAGGTTCTCGGCCTGGCTGATGAACTCCTCGAGCATCGGCAGCGCCTCGGGATTGCCCATCTCCAACATCGCCACCGCTTGGAGCAGGATCGCCTCGGCGGATTGCTCCTGGTCGCCGGCGGCCGCGGCGGCGTGTCGCAACTCGGTGGCGACCTCGAGCCGCTCCTTCTCCTTGCCGGTGAACCAGATCACATCATGGTGAGCGGCCAGCGCCTCGATGAGGACGTCCCCATCGCCGAGTCGGCGAGCCATGGCAACTGCTTCGGCCGCCAGTTCCTCGTCGGCGCCAGTGACCTCCACGCCCGCCCATGAGTGGTACCGCTCCTTCGCCAACGCCGCCATCACCCGGGCGCGCAGTGGGGTCTCTTCGCCTTGGAGGCCGGCGTTGGCTTCCTCGAGCAGACGGAATGCCTCGCTGTCCTCGATGCCGGAGGTACCCCCAAGCCGGTGGAGACCGAGGGCGGCGCGCGCGAGCACATCGGTGCGCTGCGTCCGCCGGGCCAGGGCGATCGATCGGTGGACCTCGGCCAGGGCGCCATCGCGATCGCCGGCCCGCCATCGCGCGCCGGACAAGTCGAGCAGGACCTCGGCGCGGAGGCTCTCGGTCGGGTGGGGCGCCAGATCGAGCGTCTGCAGCGCTCGCTCGAGGTGGCCGATCGCTTCTTCGTACGCAACCGACGCGGTGGCTTCGGCCGCCGCGGCGCGGGCATATCGCACGGCCCGGTCGGTGTCGCCGGTCAGTGCGGCGTGGTTGAAGTGGTGCGCCAGCTCGGCGGTGTCGACGTCGCCCGCCTCCTGGTATCGCTCCTCGAGCGCGTTGGCGATCTGGAGGTGGAGCCCGGCGCGCGCCACGACCCCCTGACCCTCGTACAACGCCTCGCGAAAGAGCGCGTGGGCGAAGCGGTAGCGGCCGACGGTGGTCGCGCACGCCGCGCCGGCGGTTACCGCGGGTTCAAGGAGCTCGATCAGCGCGGGCGGTGAGAGCACCGCGGCCCGACCGACGACGTCGAGGCGGAACTCCTCGCCGGCAACTGCGGCCAGCGTCAGTGCCTCGATACAACGTTGCGGCAGGCGGGCCATGCGGCGTTCGATGACTTCCCGCACACCCTGCGGCACACCGACGGCGACCTCGGAGCGGTCGAGCGCGTTCTGCGCAGCGAGCAGGCGCGTGACCTCGCCTACGAACAGTGGGTTACCCGCGGTCTGTTGGTGGACCGCAGCCGACAGTTCGACGCGCAGCTCGGTGCCTGCTGTTGACGCCATCAGTCGGGCCACGTCGCCGGCGTCGAGGCCGCGCACTGGCACCAGATGCCCGCGACGGGTCGCATCGTGCATGAGCGCGGCCAACGGGTGATCCGGGCCCACTTCGGTGTCGCGGTAGGTGCCGACGATGACGACGGCGGTCGTCGCCAGCTGACCGGCGACAAAGTTGAGGAGACGCATGGAGGACTCGTCGGCCCAGTGCAGGTCGTCGAGCACGATCATCAGGGGTTGGCGCGCCGCGGCCCGGCAGATGAACGTCGCCAATGCATCGAACAGACGGAAGCGGGCCTGCTCGGCGTCTACGTCGGGCGGCGCCGGGGTTTCGGGTAGCCGCGTCGCGAACTCGGGAAGGAGGCGGCATAGCTCAGCGGTGCCCGCCCCGGCGTCGACCGCGAGTTCGTCGTCAGTCCGTTCTGCCGCGTAGGCCCGGATCGCCTGAATCCACGGCCAGAAGGCGGGTGCACCCTCGCCCTCCCAGCAGGCACCCCACAGGATCCGCGCGCCCTGCTTCGTCGCGTGATCGGTCGCGCTTACGGCGAGCGTGGTCTTGCCGATGCCCGGCTCACCGGCCAACAGGACGAGCCGGCCACGACCGGCGATGGCGTCGTCGACCGCGTCGTCCAGGATCGTGCTCTCGGCCTCTCGCCCGATGATGCCGGGCGTCGACGTGCTCGACGCCCGCGGGGCAGGAGTGGCCTCGTCCCCCCAGTGCACGTCGTGCAGCAGCCACGGGCCATCGAGACCTTTGAGCGTGACCTTGCCCCGCTCGCGGAACTGGATGCCGGCCGTCCCGGCCAGTTGGCGGGCGAGGTCCGACACGACGATCTCGCCCCCGCGGGCCTGCGCCACGATGCGCGCCGCGGCGGCCACCGCCGCGCCGTGGATGTCATCGCCTTCGTGGATGAGTTCGCCGCAGTGCACGCCGATTCGCACCGACAGGTCGCTCGTCGCAGTCTGGCGCTGAATGTCGATCGCGCACTCGAGGGCGCGGCGGGTCGAGGTGAAGGTGACGAGGAACCCGTCGCCCATCGTCTTCACCTCGCGTCCACCGTGTTCGGCGAGAGCGTCTCGCACGATCGTCTCGTGGTCCCGCATGAGCTCGCGGGCCTTGACGTCACCCAGGCGCGACTGGAGGTCAGTTGAGCCCTCAATATCCGTCATCAAGACGGCTACCGGTGCGTCGGATTCCCCCTTGACCACGTCTCTACGCTACGGGACGAACTGCTCCTCGATTTTCGTGATCACTCCGCCGGTGATGGTGACCCAGAACGGCGGGCCCTCGAACGCGGTGCCGCGCTTGGTCAACCCCGCCTGAAGCTCATCGAGCGTGGCCGGCTGCGGATCGGTGCCCGGGTTTCGGGCGAGGTTGGTGAGCGTGACTTGCGCCCCGGACGCGATCGGGACCGTGTACAGCGCCGGGTTGACGTTGAGGATGTAGTAGTCGTTCGGCGGGCCGTCCGGTTCATCGCGGTGGTCCTTGACCCACGCCTTCTTGGCGTCGGCGCCCGTGAGGAATTGGATCTGGTCATAGGTCAGCTTGCGTTGCTGCACGTCGAGCGTCTTGATGTACACCGGAACGCGCCCGTTGGCCACGGTCGTGCTCGTGGTTCCGGTGGCGGCTACCGACGACGAGGTCGTCCCGGCAACCGACGTCGTCGTCGTGTCGGTGGCCTTGTTGCCATCGGAATCACTGCACGCGCCGAACAGCAGGGCTAGGCCTGCGACGAGTACGGCGCCAATACGCGTCTTGCGTCCCTGACCCATCTCTCCATTGTGTCCGGATATGTGCGTTGGTAGAAGTCCAACACCCACAATGCCATCGGCGCCGCGTGGCGGCGCCATCCGCCAATCGTTGCCCGGTTCACCCACCGGTAGGCTGCGAATATGTCCGACAAGATCACGATGGCGCCCGACGGGCGCCTAACCGTTCCCGATGAGCCCATCATTCCGTTCATCGAGGGCGACGGCACCGGTGTCGACATCTGGCCGGCCGCCAAGCTGGTGCTCGACGCGGCGGCGGCCAAGTACGGGAACACCATCGCCTGGAAGGAAGTGCTGGCCGGCGAGAAGGCCTTCAAGGAGACGGGCAACTGGCTACCCGATGAGACCGTCACCGCATTCGACGAGCACCTCATCGGCATCAAGGGCCCGCTCACCACACCGGTCGGCGGCGGCATCCGTTCGCTGAACGTCGCCTTACGCCAGATCCTCGATCTGTACGTGTGCTTGCGCCCCGTGCGCTGGTTCACCGGCGTCCCCTCGCCGGTGAAGCACCCGGAGAAGGTCGACATGGTGATCTTCCGCGAGAACACCGAGGACATCTACGCCGGGCTCGAGGTTGAGGAGGGCACGCCCGATGCGGCCCGGATGCTCGAGATGCTCGCCGAGTTCGGTGGCAAGTGGGCCGAGATCCGCAAGGACAGCGGGATCGGCATCAAGCCGATCTCCAACACCGGCTCGAAGCGGCTCATCCGCGCCGCGATCCAGTACGCGGTCGACAAGAAGCGGCCCAGCGTGACGATGGTGCACAAGGGCAACATCCAGAAGTTCACCGAGGGCGCGTTCCGCAACTGGGGTTACGAGTTGACGCGTGAGGAGTTCAGCGACGTGGCCGTCGGCTGGGACGACTGCGGCGGCGACCCCGGCGGCAAGATCCTCGTCAAGGACGCCATCGCCGACATCACGCTTCAGCAAGTACTCACCCGGCCCGAGGACTTCGACGTCATCGCGACGACGAACCTCAACGGCGACTATCTATCCGACGCGCTGGCTGCCCAGGTCGGCGGCATCGGTATCGCACCGGGCGGCAACATCAACTACGTCACCGGCCACGGCATCTTCGAGGCGACGCACGGCACGGCGCCGAAGTACGCGGGCCAGGACAAGGTCAACCCGGGATCCGTCCTGCTCTCGGGCGTGATGATGTTCGAGCACCTCGGCTGGCAGCCGGCGGCCGACGACATCGTCCGGGCGCTGGAAGCGACGATCGGCGACAAGATCGTCACGTACGACTTCGCGCGTCTGATGGAAGGGGCGACCGAGGTGAAGTGTTCTGAGTTCGCGGCGGCGATCGTGGAGCGCCTCTAATGGCGCCGCGCAAGCCGATCCAGGTAACCGTTACCGGCGCGGCCGGCAACATCGGTTACGCGCTGCTGTTTCGCATCGCGGCCGGGCACCTGTTCGGTCCCCACCAGCGCGTGATCCTGCGACTGCTCGAAATCGAGCCCGCGCTGCCCGCGCTCGAGGGTGTCGTCATGGAGTTGGACGACTGCGCGTTCCCGTTGCTGGCCGGCATCGAGGCCACGTCGGATCTCAAGACCGCGTTCGACGGCACGAACTGGGGCTTGTTGGTCGGTTCGGTGCCGCGCAAGGAAGGCATGGAGCGCAGCGACCTGCTCAAGGTCAACGGCGGGATCTTCAAGGGCCAGGGCCGGGCGATCAACGACCACGCCGCCAGCAACGTGCGCGTGCTCGTCGTCGGCAACCCGTGCAACACCAACTGCCTCATCGCGCGCAGCCACGCACCCGATGTTCCGGCCGAGCGCTTCTTCGCGATGACGCGTCTCGATCAGAATCGAGCGACGACGCTGCTGGCCCAACGGGCCGGCGCCACCGTCGGCGACGTCAAGAACGTGGCCATCTGGGGCAACCATTCGTCGACCATGTACGCCGACGCCGCCAACGCCCGGATCGACGGCAAGCCGACCTACGACGTCATAAACGACACCGAGTGGCTACATGGCGAGTTCCTCACCACCATCCAGCAGCGCGGCGCCGCGATCATCAAGGCCCGCGGTCAGTCCTCCGCCGCGTCGGCGGCCAACGCGGCGATCGACTCGGTCGTCAGCGTCGTGAATGCCACCGAGTCGGATGACTGCGCGTCACTCGCGGTTGTCAGTCGTGGCGAGTACGGGATCCCCGAAGGGTTGCAGTTCGGGTTCCCCGTCGTCTCCGACGGCAAGGGCAGCTGGTCGGTCAAAGAGGGGTTCGACCTCGACGACTTCGCGCGCGACCGCATCCGGGTCACCACCGAAGAACTCCAAGCCGAGCGATCGGACGTCGCCGACCTCCTCGCCATCGGAACCAAAGGTTCCTAGGCGAACTAACTGCGCTCCGGCTCCGGGGCAAAGCCGCTCCGCCTGCGCCCTGCACTGCTTTCCCGCTGGCATCAGGAGGAGGCGCCTTCGGCGCCGTGCACTGCCGCCAGCAATCGGCCGGCCGCTTCTCGCCGGCCGTAGGCCGGCCCTCACGGCTGGACGCAGAGGGTCTTCAGCGGGAGGCTGGAGGGGCTTTGCCCCGGAGGCCGACCACAGTTGTGAACTCGGCGTTAGACCCGGATGGTCAGGTGGACTTCGACGCCGGCGCGTTGGAGGTACGCCAGCTTCTTCTCGATGGCTTGCTTCCAAGCCGCCAGGTCTTGGTCGAAGTGACTTCGATCGCCGTCTTCGAATGCGTGTTCGAGTTCGTCGAACGCCGCATCCTCGGCATCGAGCAGTGACCGGTACTTCGTGAAGAAGTGGTCGTCCAGCACCTCGGCCAGCGTCACGGGCGATCTCCCTGTGCAATGGGTTGGGTGAGCAGAAGAGTGAGCTTACCGACGTGACGGCGGTCCGTCACTGGCGATCTCAGAGCACGCAGTCGTCGATGCGATTCGCCCGGGCAAAGCGGGCGATCCGCCCCACCGGACCATTGCCCTGCGCCGCGATCGACGTGTACACGCTCGCCTTCTCGGTCCTCACCGCCGCCGCGTACTGGCGCCCGATTCCCGTGTAGTTGGCCCACTCCTCGAGCCAAGCGGCGACCTCGCCCTGATCGTCGGGCTTGACGGCCAGGGCGCCCAGCTCGCCCGACACGCGGTCGAGCTGGTCGGCCACGTGTTCGACCTGGGTGGCGATGTCGTTGCGGTCGGTCTTGGGCGTGCCACCGAACAGGTCGGTGTCCTTGCGCTTGGCCCGCAACGCCGGCAACTCGCGAGCGCACAGCGCCGTGGCCTCCCGGATGAAGGCGGCGTCATGGATCGTCGGGGAGGGGCGGCTGTCGCACGCCGCAGTACCCAGAAGCGCAGCGGCGGCCGTGAGCGCGACAACCAAGCGCTTAGCCACGAGTGGCCTCGAGCGCGGCGGCGTGGTCGAGGAGCCGGGTGATGTTGCCGCCGATACGGATGCGCCCCGCCGTGAGCGCAGCGGCCGCGCTCATGCGCCCTTCGTGCACGGCGAGCGCGGTGTCGTAGTCCTCGGTAATGGTCACGTCAGGGTTGGTGGCGGCGCCGGCTTCGACGGCCACCGCGTCCGCCCATACTCGCAGGCCGTAGACCACGTCTCCGTCCGGACCGCCGACCACCCGCTGCTCGATGGTGAGTTCGGGCGGGCCCAGCGGGAGCGATGTCGCCGCCTGTTCGGCGAACCAGGCGGGGGAGAGGAAGGCGGTCACCGGGCCTACGATGCCACGGTGAACCTGGAACGTCCGGCGGTTGTTCGCGCCGTCATGGCCGCCGCCGCGGTGCTGCTGGTTCTGGGTCTCATCGGTGTGTTCACCGTGGACGCCGACGACAACACCGACCTGGCCGCGAGTGACCGCACGACCACCACCGGCGACACGGGCACGACGACGACCCTGGTTGGTATCGCGCCGCTGCTCGGCCGCGTGACCACCACTGTGGCGGGCACCGCCACCACCAAACCGGCGACGACCAGCACGTCGAGCAACGCCCCGGTGCCCGATCCGGGCCCCGTGCGCGCCCCCAACCCGGGCACGTACACCTACAACTTCGCGAGCCAGGCCGATCCCTCGACCAACGGCGAAACGGAGTCCAAGATCGAGGTGCTGCCACCGCTAAACGGTGCCGCTCGCCGCCGCCAGACCTACAAGGACGGCGAGGGCAACACGCTGGCCAACGAGGAAACGTGGGACAACGGCGGGCTCAGCGTCACCACGTCGCACATCGTGAGTCCGCAGGCGACGGTCGACTGCACGTGGAAGCCCCCGCTGCTGGTCCTCGGGTTCCCGCTGGCGATCGGCAAGACGTTCACAACCGACAGCACGTGCACGACGATGGTGCAGGGCACACAAGTCACGCTCCACCGTCAGGCGGAAGGCAAGGTCACCGGCAAATTCCTCGAGAAGATCGGCGGCACGTCGGTGGCGGTGTGGGTGATCGAGTCGACGGGGACGACCACAGTCAAGAGCGCGTTCTTCAATACCGAGACGACCGAGAAAATCACGCGTCGCTTCGCGCCCGGTCGTGGGCTGATCACCTATGAGAAGGGCGACATCAGCGCCAACGGCCGCACGTCGTCCTACGACCGCACGCTGGTGAGCCTCACGGCTAAGTAACTAGGGCGCCATGTCGAAGAGGTCGGTCAGGCCGAGCGTGGCCGACGGACCGACGATGAGTTGCTCGAGGATCCCGGTGCCCGTCGCGCCGTCGTCGCGTTCGGCCCGGCACAGCGTCTGCACGTGCAGGTTCAGCGGCGACGCTTCGTTCTCGTCGGCGGTGACGATCGAGTCGTAGGTGCGGACGTCGTCGCCTACGTACATGGCGTGGCCCCACGACGGATGCGTGTAGCCGATGCCCTGCATGTAGAAGTTGTAGAGCGGCGTGAGCGTGATGCGCTGCGCGCCGTCGGCGAACGTAAAGATCAGCTCAGCGCTCTCCGCATGGCGGGTGCCGGAGCGCAGGCTGAGTGTGTACGCCGCGCTGCCCTGTTCGACGGCGGCGTCGGGCTGGCCCGTCGAAACGCGCATCGCGCTCTCGTGCCATCGGCTGCCGTCAGGGTGCTCGTTGATGTCGAATAGATACGACGCGTCGTCGAAGTTGAGGGGCGCCCACAACCAGTAGAAGCCCATCGGCATGACCGGCGCGCCCGTCTCTCGTTCACCGATGGGCCGGATGCCCCACGAGCGATCGCGGGTGCCCCACCAGTCGGTGTCGCTCATGGCGACCTCGTGGCCGCCGGCGCGCGCCCACCCGCGCCACGTGCCGTTCTGCGTGAGCCGGGTGATGTCGAAGACGGTGCGGTCGCCGGTCGACCACAGGTAGTGCGGCTCCTCGAAGACCGGGCCGCGGGCCGTGAACATGAGCGACGCGGCCACCGCCGACTCGCGATCGTCGATGTCGATTCGCAGCACGCGCAGGGGCTCGATGATGGTGACGGCGATCGGGCCGACCGACGTGTCGAGCCGGTCGGCACCCATGCGCCGCGACGCGCGCACGTTGTGCTGCACGCCGTCGACGATGATCGAGAACGCGGCGTCGGCCACGTCACGGCCCGGGTACTGGCCGTGCGCCAAGGCGAAGAAGGCTGAGCCGTCCTTGGCGTAGCCGTTGAAGAAGAAGCGGTCGTAGAGGTTACGGTCCGAGCCGGCATGGCGCACCGGCCGTGACGTCTGGTGAAGCGGATATTCGTCCCCGGGCGTGATCACCGGCCCAACGTACCGGCGGTGTGTTACTCAGGGCCTGTGTACCTGGACTTTGCCGCCGACGATGCCGGGTTCGGCGGCTATATCCGACTCGAACGGTCGTCGTTCTGGGCCGCGGTGGTCGGCCTCGCCGGCCACCCGCTGGTTGCGTTGCGTGACGACGACGTGCCGCGCGGGCGCGGGCTCGACGTGCGCACCGACGGGTTGTGGGCGTCACTCACCTGCGAGGCGCCCGGCGAACACTGGTCGGCCGGCATGGAGGCGTTCGCGGTGGGCTACGACGACCCCGTCGACGCGCTGGGCGACGAGCGGGGCGACATCGTCGCGCTGGGATTCGACCTTGAATGGGAACGCAGCACTCGCGGCCTGTGGCACGTGCACGGCGACGTGCTGGTCGGCGATTCGCGGATCGCGATCGACACGGTTGGCTCGGTTGGCGAGGCCGCGGTCACCGGCCGCGTGGGCCAGACCGCGATTGCCACTGACGACGTCATCGCGATCGTCGCGCCCGATGGACTGCTGGCCGGTGGCGTGGCGAGCGACGGTGATGTGCGCGTGCAGCTCGAGCCGCGTTGGCACGCGCCGGTGAAGTCAGGGTCCGGGTTGCCCCGAGCGTTGTGCGTGCTCACGTCGGCCGACCATGGCGCCGGCGTGGCGTGGGCGAGTGCCGCGGTCGTTAATGACCCAGCAGCGGGGACTTGAACGGTGTCAGCAGCACCACGCGGGTGGCGGCGTCGATCACGCCGGTGACCGGCAGGTGGGCGGCGCGCTGGTACGCGGCGATGGCCTCGGCCACTGACGTACTCCAGACACCGTCGACGGCGGTCGGGAAGCCAAGACTTGTGAGCAGGTACTGGTAGGCGCGCAACTGCCCGGCGTTCAGCGTGGTGTCGGGCATCGTGGGCAGTACGAATTGCGGCGCATCCCGGATCGCGTCCCACGCCTCTTGTGACGCGTGCTGCCACGACCAGAACGACACCGACGTGGCGCCGTGCTCCTCGGCGGCCGCCATGAAGGCCTGGATGGCGGCGCGCCCGGGGACGCCGGGCGGACCGTGGTCGGCGGCGCCGTCATACGCCTGGCCGATCGGGATGATGGGCTTCCCGAACTTGCCGAGGTCGTACATCGCGTGGACGACGTCGCTCACCGGCTCGCGGTTGAGCCAATAGACCATCGGCGCGATGGCGTCGAAGCTGGAGACGACCTGCGCGTACGGGTAGACCTTGACGGCGGCGCGCGACGGCCGCGGCACCGTCGCGATGAGTGGATATCCGTCGCCTACTGCGTGGCGCAGCCCGGCGCCGTAGGCCGTGGCGTTGGCGGGCGTCACCTTGACGCCCATGCTCGGGAACTCGATGTCCGCCGAGAACCCGTCGATGCGGTGGCCGTCGGTGGTCGTGAAGCTGATGGCCGCGATCGCCCGGTTGACGTCGTCAGCCACGTTGTTTAAGTACGGGAAGTCCCAGCCGTAGACGCGGATCCCGTTGGCGTGGGCCACCGGTAGCAGGCGGGCCAGGAAGTCGCCGGCGTAGAAGCCGGTCTTCGAGGAGCCGGTGCGGACGAAGATGTGCGTCAGCCCGATGGCGTGGGCGCGGGCCACGATGGCCTCGGGGTTGCCGCCCTCGACCGCGGCCGGCTGGTACATCCACATGCCCTTCCCGACGGGCAACGCACCCTTGAGCGCGGGGGCGGCCGGCGTGGGCAGGTCGACCGGTGCCGCCGTCTCAGCGACGGGCTGGCTGGCGACCGGCGGGAGGAGCGAGGCGCCGTGCAACCGACTCGCCATCAACTGGCCGTTGATCACCGGAGCCGTGTCGGCCCGGCCGATGTGGGCACCGACGGCCACGAAACCCATCGCGGTCATGGACGCTGCGATCGGAACCAATGCGTGTGCCAGTCGTTGCTGGGTCCGCCGCGAAACGGCGCGCGCCACCCAGCCGTCGATAGATCGAAAGAAAGCCATCCCCGGGGTGCCCCGCTTCGCCGTAGTTCGCCGTTGTCTTCTGAGTAGCTATTCGCCCCCAGAAGGCCGCAATCCTACGCGCCGCTGACAGTGGTCTTTAACAGGTCGCGGTTGAGCTGCGCGATTGTGTCCAGCTTGATCTCTTTGGGACAAACCGCCGCGCATTCGCCGATGTTGGTGCAATTGCCGAAGCCCATCGCGTCGTGGGTCGCGACCATCTGCATCACGCGGGCCGATCGCTCGGGCTGACCTTGGGGTAGCCGGGCGAGATGCGTGACCTTGGCGGCGGTGAAGAGCATGGCCGACGCATTCGGGCAGGCCGCCACGCATGCGCCGCACCCGATGCACGCGGCGGCCTCGAAGGAGATGTCGGCGTCCTCTTTGGGGACGAGGAGCGAGTGCGCTTCCGGCGCGGCGCCGGTCGGCGCGGTGACGTAGCCACCGGACTCGATGATGCGATCGAACGCGCCGCGGTCGACGACCAGGTCCTTGATGACCGGGAAGGCGGCGGCGCGCCACGGTTCGATGTGGATCTCGTCGCCGTCGTTGAAGTGGCGCATGTGCAACTGGCACGCGGTCGTCGCCCGCTCGGGACCGTGGGCGACGCCGTTGATGACGATGCCGCATGTGCCGCAGATGCCCTCGCGGCAGTCGTGATCGAACGCGATCGGATCTTGGCCCGCCAGCGTGAGCTTGTCGTTCACGACGTCGAGCATCTCGAGGAACGACATGTCCGGGCTCACGTCCTCGGCGATATACGCCTCGAACCGACCCTTCGCCGCGCCCTGCGGCTGGCGCCAAACCTTGAGCGTTAAGTGCACTATTTGTAATCCCGTTGTGCTGGGTGGACGTATTGGAACTCGAGGGGCTCCTTGTGGAGCACCGGCGGCCGGTCGTTGCCGTACTCCCATGCCGCCACGTAGGCGTAGTTGTCGTCGTCGCGCAGCGCTTCGCCCTCGGGCGTCTGGTACTCCTCGCGGAAATGGCCGCCGCAACTCTCGTTGCGGTGCAGCGCGTCGATGCACATCAGCTCGGCCAGCTCGAAGAAGTCGCCGACCCGGCCGGCCTTCTCGAGCGACTGGTTGAGGTCTTCCTTCACGCCGGGCACCTTCACGTTGTCCCAGAACTCGGCGCGCAGCTCTGGGATGCGGCCAATGGCCTTGCGCAGCCCTTCCGCGTTTCGGCTCATGCCGCAGTAGTCCCACATGACCTGACCGAGCTCGCGGTGGAACGAGTCGACGGTGCGCTTGCCGTTGATACCGAGCAGCCGGTCGACGCGCTGGTCGACCGCACTCTCGGCTTCACGCACTGCGGGGTCGGCGGGGTCGACCGGTGCGAGCTTGTTGGCGCCGATGTAGTTCGACAGCGTGGTCGGCAGGATGAAGTAGCCGTCGGCCAGCCCTTGCATGAGGGCGCTGGCGCCGAGCCGGTTGGCGCCGTGATCCGAGAAGTTCGCCTCACCGGCGACGAAGAGGCCCGGGATGTTGCTCATCAGGTTGTAGTCGACCCACAAGCCGCCCATCGTGTAGTGGACGGCGGGATAGATCCGCATCGGGACCTTGTACGGATCCTCACCGGTGATGCGGTCGTACATGTCGAAGAGGTTTCCGTACTTGGCGTTGATCGCCGCCGGCCCGCCGGGTGTCTGGGAGAAATCGAGGTACACGCCAAGCCCGCCCGGGCCCACGCCGCGCCCTTCCTCGCAGACCCGCTTGGCGGCGCGTGACGCAATGTCGCGCGGGACGAGGTTGCCGAACGCCGGGTACATGCGCTCGAGGTAGTAGTCGCGCTCGTCATCGGGGATCTGGTCGGGTGGCCGGGCGTCGCCGGCGCGCTTCGGCACCCAGATGCGGCCGTCGTTGCGCAGCGACTCGCTCATCAGCGTGAGCTTCGACTGGTGGTCGCCGGCGACAGGGATGCACGTGGGGTGGATCTGGGTGAAGCACGGGTTGGCGAACAGCGCGCCCTTGCGGTGCGCGCGCCAGATCGCGGTGGCGTTGCAGCCCTTGGCGTTGGTGGAGAGGAAGAAGACGTTGCCGTAGCCGCCGGTGCAGAGGACGACCGCGTCGCCGAAGTGGGACTCGATCTCGCCGGTGACCATGTCGCGGATGACGACGCCGCGCGCCCGGCCGTCGACGACGATCAGCTCGAGCATCTCGTGGCGCGTGTGCATCTCGACGGTCCCGGCGTCGATCTGCCGGGCCAACGCCTGATACGCGCCGAGCAGCAGTTGCTGGCCCGTCTGGCCGCGGGCGTAGAACGTTCGCGAGAGCTGGGCGCCACCGAAACTGCGGGTGTCGATCAGGCCGCCGTACTCGCGAGCGAAGGGGACGCCTTGGGCGACGCACTGGTCGATGATGCGGACGCTCAGCTCGGCGAGGCGGTACACGTTGGCTTCGCGAGCGCGGAAGTCGCCGCCCTTGACCGTGTCGTAGAACAGCCGGAACACGCTGTCGCCGTCGTTGCGGTAGTTCTTGGCCGCGTTGATGCCACCCTGCGCGGCGATGCTGTGCGCGCGCCGTGGGCTGTCCTGGTAGCAGAACGCCTTCACGTGGTACCCGAGCTCGCCTAGCGACGCCGCCGCGGCACCGCCGGCCAGACCGGTCCCCACCATGATCACCGTGTGCTTGCGCTTGTTGGCGGGATTGACCAGCTTGAGGTTGAAGCGGTGCGTGTCCCACCACTCTTCGATCGGTTTCCCGCCCGGGTCGATGTTCGCACTCAGCGCCGGGCCGCTCGCGGCCGGTGCCTCAACCCACGGGTTCTCGGTCTCGATCACGGTGTCGCTCATCCGCGATACCCGGCGAGGATCGCGACCGGAACCGACGAGAAGCCGACGAAGATCAGCAGCGCGACGCCGCGCGACAAGAGCTTGAACGCCCGGTCGTACTTGGGCCGGTTGGCGCCGACCGTCTGCAGCGCGCTCCACACGCCGTGGTACAGGTGCATGCAGACGGCGCCCACCGAGAGGATGTACGCGGCGGCGACCGGCCACTGCTCGAGGCTGGCCACCGTGTTGCGGAACACCTCGCCGCGCACGAAGCCGGGGTTGGCCGGGCCGATCGACAGATCCATCACGTGGTACACGATGAACAGGACGATGATGATCCCGCCCCACCGCATCGTGCGGCTCGCGTACGTGGCCTGCACGTTGGACGTCTTGGCGTAGCGAACCGGACGGGCCCGCCGGCTCTGGAGGGTGAGCGACGTCGCCGCGAAGATGTGGAGCAGCAACGCGACGGTGAGCCCAGTCCGCTGGAGCCACAGGAACCAACCGTGCGGGAACAGCGGCGTGAGCAGCGTCCGCAGCCAGTGCGAGTAGTGGTCGAACGTCTCGGGACCGAAGAAGAACTTCATCATCCCGACCATGTGCAGGAAGACGAACGCGAACCACAGCACGCCGGTGACCGCCATCAGCTGCTTGCGGCCCACGGTGGAGCGCAGAGGTGTCGCCCTGCCCCCCGGCGGCGCCAACGTCGTTGTCACAAACAACTACTTAGCACGATGTGAACGCTAGCTAGCAGTTGGGCTGGGGAACTCCATGTCGATGGCCGCCCGGAGCGCCGTGAGGGCGCGTTCTCGGGAGCGCAGCTTGGTCGCCGCGTGGGCGGCGGCGTCGAGCGCGGCGAACTGCGCGGCCGCCTCACGGGCGGCGGCCGCCAGGTCGGCCGCGGGCACCACCCGGTCCAAGAAACCGGCGTCGACCGCGGCCGCCGGCGAGAACACCTCGGCGAGGATCGTCGCCCGGTCGAAGGCGGCGGGCGTCAGCCGGTGGCGGCAGATCTCGATCGCCGCCCACGGCAGCGTGAGCCCGATGGCGACCTCGTTGGCCGTGATCTTGAACGCACCGTCGGCCCCGATTCGGTAGTCGCCCGACAGCAGCAGGAACGACGCCATCGCGATCGTGTGACCCGTGCAGGCGATCACCACTGGCCGCGGGAACGACAGCAGTCGCTCGGCCAACTCGAAGCCGCCGCGCAACATGGCGAAGGCGTCCGGACCGCCGGCGTTGAGTGTGGCTAGGTCGAAGCCGCCTGAGAAGCGGCCGTCGCGGCCGGCCAAAACGACCACGGCGCCGTCGTCCTCAGCGCGAGTGAGCGCGCCGTCGAGTTCGCCCTGCATCGCCAGTGACAGCACGTTGGCCTTGCCATCGTCCATCGTGATCGCGGCCACGCCGCCGTCGAGTTCGTATGAGACGAGCATCCGATCAACGTATGGCGCTTTCGTAGCGGTTGGCGACCTTGAGGTCGGGCGCCTCGAACGCGAGGTCGACGGCGAGCGGCCCGGGCGCGTCGGGCACGACGGCCTGGAGCGTGGCGACGCGCACGCAGTCGTCGGCCGGCACGTCGCCCGCCCACCGCCATTCGTGGTCGCCGCCTGACCAGCTGAGTCGGGCGGTCAGCACGCCGCCGACGATCGGTTGGCGACGGTCGCTGACGACGTGGATGTCGAGGGCCAGCGCGTCACCTGGCGCGTACGTGGGGGCGGGGCGATCGGCGACCACAATCACCGGCGCGCACGCGGCGGCCAGGGCCTCGAAGCCCGCCTTGGGCACGCGTTCGTCGTCGAGCACCGACCAGGTCACCGCCGGGTGGGCGTCGGCGAAGGCGAACTGGCAGAACCCGCCGGTCGGCCGGTACTTGAGCCGGCGCAGCGTCTCGATGTGGTGCCTGATGACCGTCGCCTGGTAGGCCTGTGTCGCGGCGCGCCACGCCTCGAAGGTGGCGTAATCGGCCGGCGGAACGTACCGATCGAACTGCGGCCGTTGCAGGCAGTGCGTGTGGGCGAGACGCTCCCAGTCGAGATCGGGCCACCGCTCGGGCTCCATGAACTTGGCCGACTCGGGGACGGCCTGTGCGCCGAACTCGGTCACGAACCGGGCCAGCCGCGGGACCGCCGCGCAGAACGCGGGGAAGTCGCGTTCCTCGCCGTGGTACCAGCCGAAGTAGATGTGCGTGTCGGTGCCGCCTGAACCCGGGTGGGGGAGCACGCCGGAGTGGGCGATGACCGGGCGGGTGCCGTCGCTGCGTTCCAGCGCCCGCTTCACCGAGCCGTCGAGCACCGTCTTGTTCCACGTCGGCAGTTCCTGCAGCGCGAAGAATCGGGCCGGCGACGGCATGCCGTCGAGCGCGAGCGGTTCGTTGTGACCGCACCAAATCGCGATCGAGGGGTGATGACCCAGCAGGTCCACCGCGGCGGCGGCTTGGCGCGCCGCTTGTTTGCGAATGCCGCGCGCGTAGCCCCACTGCAACGGGAAGTCCTGCCACAGCAGCAACCCGCGCTCGTCCGCCGCGTCGTAGAGCTCGGGCCGGCTGACGTGGGCGTGGACGCGCAGGAGGTCGAGACCGGCGTCGAGCGCCAGGTCCACGTCGCGAGCGAAGTCCGCCGCGGTGGCTTCGGCCAACGCCATGCGCGTCGGGCCGTTGTTCGAGCCCTTGATGAAGAGGCGTTCGTCGTTGATCGTGACGATCCACTTCTTCATGCGCACCTGGCGAATGCCGGTGCGGCGCGTGAGGCGATCGCTGCCGACGACCTCAACGGTGACGTCGTGGAGCGGCTGGGGGCCGAGCGCGCGCGGCCACCACAAGGCGGGGCGCTCGACGGTGACGCGCCAGCGAACGTCGTTGGTGCCCGCCGCGAGTTGGTGCTCGGCCTCGTGCTCGGTGGTATCGCCGACGGTTGTTCGCACGGTGACGGTCGCCGCTTCGGCCGCGTCGAGCCGAGCACGGATGTCGAGCACGGCCCGCTCGGATGTGGCCTCGGCGCAGAGGACGGTGAGCCGGTCGATGCGGACAGCGCCGGTTTCCTCGACGCGGACCGGTCGCCAGATGCCGCCGGGATTCCAGTCGGGATCGAGGCAGTCCCAATGCTGGAAGACCCCCGTGATGTTGCGTTTCGCCGTTCGGTCGCCGGGCGGCGAACACGTCGTCTCGACCGCCAGGACGTGCTCGGACTGGGCGCGCAGCGCGTCGGTGACTTCGAAGGCATGGGGGACGAAGTAGCCCTCGGTGTCGCCGACGTAGGCACCGTCGAGCCACACGTCGCCTTGGTAGAAGAGCCCGTCGAAGACGAGCCACGAGCGCCGATCGTCAGCCGGTGCCGCGGCGTCGAATCGCCGCCGGTACAGAAGCGGCCCGTCGTGATTGGCGAACGCCGGCGTCGAGCGCCAATGGCCCGGCACTGCGATGTCGTTCCACGCGTCGTCGGCGTAGCCGGGCTCGGAGAACCGCCGGCGCAGACCCTCGTCGGCCGCCGCGGCGCGCCACGTTCCCGACAGCTCGAGGGTCACCGCGTCATCACCGCGGCGAGCCTACGAGGGTTAGTACGAGGCCAACCGGCCGCGCCCCACTTCGAGGTCGCGGACGCGCAGGCTGAGCTGTTCCAGCAACGCCCGGGCGATGGCGCCGGAGTCGAGCAGCTCGTTGAATCGGGCGGCACCGATGACGTAGAGGTGCATCGGCGTGCGGGCCGTGACCGTCGCCGAGCGGGGCAGGTGGTCGAGCAGGGCCATCTCACCAATTGACTCACCCGGCCCGACGGTGGCCACAACCTGACCGCCGACGCTGACGTCGGCCTGGCCGTCTCGCACGACGTAGCAGTCGTCGGCCACCCGACCTTGGTCACACAGCACGGTGCCGGCGGGCACGGCGAGGTCGTCGACGATGCCGGCCAGGGCCTCCAGGTCCTTGGGTGAGCAGCGCCGGAACAACTCGACGCTGGCCAGGTGTTCGATCGTCGACTTGTCAGCGGCCATCGTTCTCTCCGATCGGGAAGTGACAGGCGACGTAGTGCCCGGGCGCGATCTCGCGCAGGGCTGGCTCGGCGGCCGCGCAGTGGGCTTCGGCGCGCGGGCAGCGCGTGCGGAACCGGCAGCCCGACGGCGGATCGATCGGCGACGGGGGGTCGCCGGCGACGGCGTCGGGCGCCGCGCCCGGCCGCACGCGTGGATCGGCGACGGGGATGGAGGCGAGGAGCGCCGAGGTGTAGTGGTGCGCAGGCCGGGCGTACAGATCGTCGGCCGGCGCCAACTCGCACAGCTTGCCGAGGTACATCACCGCGACTCGGTCGCTGATGTTCTTCACCACGCCGAGGTTGTGCGACACGAAAATCAGCGTGAGGCCGTACCGCACCTTCATGTCCTCGAGCAGGTTGAGGATCTGGGCTTGCACCGAGACGTCGAGCGCCGACACCGGCTCGTCGCAGATGAGCAGCTTCGGATCGAGGGCGAGCGATCGGGCGATGCTGATGCGCTGACACTGGCCACCAGAGAACTCGTGAGGACGGCGGGTCGCCGCCGCCGCGTCGAGGCCGACGGCGTCGAGGAGCTCGCGCACCTTGTCGTCCCTCGCGTCCTTGGTCCCGACGTTCCAGATCGCGAGCGGCTCGGCGACGATGTCGTGCACGCGCCGCCGCGGGTTCAACGACGAGATTGGATCCTGGAAGATCATCTGGAGTTGCCGGCGCACGGTCCGTAACGAGTCGCCGCGCAGCGACGTCAATTCCTGGCCGTCGTACACGACCGATCCGCTGGTTGGGCGCGGCAGCTGCATGATCGCCCGGCCGGTCGTCGACTTCCCGCAACCCGACTCGCCGACCAGCCCGAGCGTCTCGCCCTCGTGGACTGAAAAGCTGACACCCGACACGGCGTGCACCTTGCGGCCGGGCCCGGTGGGGAATTCGACGGTGAGGTCGGTGACCTCGAGCAGCGCGCTCATATCGGGTACCAGCACGCAAACGCGTGTTCGCCACCTTCGAGCGGCGGCTCATGGTCGTGGCATTTGTCGCGTGCGTACGGGCAACGCGGCGCGAAGTTGCATCCGACCGGCGGACGAACGAGGTCCGGAGGGCGGCCTTCGATCGCCCGCAAGCGCGTGTGGCTCGGCGCCGCCGGCTTGGGAATGGAGCGGATGAGCGCCTCGGTATACGGCATGCGCATCTCGGTGAACAGCGTCGCGGTGGGCGCCGTCTCGACGATCTTGCCGGCGTACATCACGGCGATGTGGTCGGTACGCCCGGCCACGACGCCGAGGTCATGGGTCACGAGGATCATGGCCATGTGGCGCTCGCGCTGCTTGTCCTGGAGGAGGTTGAGGATCTGGGCCTGGACGGTGACGTCGAGGGCGGTCGTCGGTTCGTCGGCAATCAGCAGCTTGGGCCCGCACGCGATGGCGATGGCGATCGTCACCCGTTGGCGCATGCCGCCGGACAGCTCGAACGGGTACTGGTGCATGCGCCGCTCGGCCTCGGGAATCCCGACGCTCTTCAGCAGGGCGATCGCGGTTTCGGTGGCCCGGTCCTTGTCCATGTCGAGGTGAACGCGCAGCCCTTCGGTGACCTGGACACCGATGCGCATCACCGGGTTGAGCGAGGTCATCGGGTCCTGGAACACCATGGCGATCTCGGCGCCCCACACCCTGCGCATGTCGACGGCGCGCAGCGCGCCGAGGTCGCGTCCCTCGAACCGCACGTGGCCGCCGATGACCACGTTCTTGGGCGGCAGCAGACCCATGATCGAACGTGACAGCACCGTCTTGCCGCACCCCGATTCGCCGACAATTCCCAGCGTCTGGCCGCGCTCGAGACTGAACGACACGCCGTCGACGGCGCGCACCAGCCCGCGATCGCTGCGGAAGTGGGTGACGAGGTTGTCGACCTCGAGCAGCGGCGCGCTCACGTGGTCACACGCTTACGTCCTTGACGTCGAAGCGCGACCGCAGCGTGTCGCCGGCGAAGTTCAGGGCCAGCACGGTGGCGAAAAGGACGGCCGACGGGATCAGGCTCAGGTTGGGATGGTCCTGCAGGAAGCTGCGGCCGTCGTTGATCATCCCGCCCCACGTGGCCGTCGGCGCGTGCACGGACAGGCCGAGGAAGGCGAGGCCGCCCTCGCCCACGACGGCCAGCGCCACCGCGATGAACGAGAACGATCCGATCGGGATGGCGACGTTGGGCAGGATTTCACGAAGGATGATCCGGCGGTTGGACGCGCCCAGCGTGCGCGCCGCGAGTACGAAGTCCCGTTGAGCGAAGGTGAGCGTGCTGGCCCGCACGATGCGCGCGATCGGCGCGATCGAGATCACCGCGATGGCGATGGTGACGTTGCGCAGGTTTTGCCCGAGGAACGTCACGATCGCCAGGGCGAACACCAGCGCGGGGAACGCCAACATCACGTCGACCGCCGCCATGAGGACGCGGTCGATGCGGCCGCGGTAGTAGCCCGCGATCACGCCCATCGTCCCGCCGACGGCCAGACCCAGCGCGATCGATGCGAAGCCGACGGTGAGCGACACGCGAGCCGCGTAGACGACGCGGGCGAACATGTCGCGGCCGAGGCCGTCGGTTCCGAGTAGGTGGTGCACGCTTGGATTGAGATTGAGCCCCGACCGTTGCGCGTTCGGGTCGGGGATCGGCAGGACGCCGGCGAACACGGCCAGGACGATGACGAGGGCGACCCAGCCGATCGACAGCCAGAAGAACAGTCCGAGCTTGCGCGGCTTGCGCTCGGCGTCGGCCAGCGTTGCGCTGGCTTCAGGCGGCAGCGGCAGCATGTCGGACCCGCGGGTCGATCACGACGTAGAGGAGGTCGACCAGGAAGTTCACCAGCACGTACCCGACAGCGACGAGCAGCACGGTTCCCTGGACGACGAGGTAGTCGTTGCTGAAGATCGAGTTCACCGTGAGCTCGCCGATGCCCGGCAGTGCGAACAGGATCTCGACGATGAACGTGCCGCCGATGAGCCGGCCGAAGTTCAGGCCGGCGACGGTGACCAGCGAGAAGCTCGACGGCCGGAACGCATGGCGCCACAGGATTCGCCGCGGTGGCATCCCCTTGGCGCGTGCCATCGTGATGAAGTCCTCCTGCAGCGTAGTGATCATGTCGGCGCGCAGGAGGCGCAGGTAGGTCGCCAACTCGGCCAGGGCCAGCGTGATCGACGGCAACGTGAGCGACCGCAGGTTCTCGAACGGGTTCTGCGTCAGCGGCGTGTATCCCGTCGCCGGGAAGATGTGGAAGCGGACAGCGAACAGCAGAACGAGCACCACGCCGACGATGTAGGGCGGGAGAGCGAGGAAGCCGAACGACGCGCTCGTCGAGATCCGGTCGAGCAAACCGTCGGGCCGCACTGCGGCGCGGATCGCGATCGGGACCGACACGAGCAACGCGAGCAGTTGCGACAGCACGAGCAGCTCGAGCGTGACGGGAAGCCGTTGGCGCAACGACTCGGTCGTCGGTTGGTTGTTCTGGTACGAGCGGCCCAGATCGCCGTGCAGCGCGTTCCATACGAAGCGGCCGTATTGGTTGACCACCGGCTGGTCAAGACCCAGCTGCTTGTGCAGGGTCTTGACCGCAGCCGGGGTCGCACTGGGTCCGAGGATGTTCACCGCCGGATCGCCCGGCAACAGCTTGAGCATCCCGAACGACAGCGCGCTGACCGCGAAGAGCACCGGGATCAGATACAGGATCTTCCCGGCGACGGCGCGCACGCCTTTCCTATGGGTTAGTTGACGCCGACGTGGCTCAGCAGGAACCCGCCGCCGATCGTGTGATCGACGCCGGCCGTCTTGTCCGGCAGCGTCCAGTTGGTGAGGCCCTTGACCTTGGGCTTGAAGGCGATCTGCCAGATGGTCTCGTTGAGCCACACGAACGGCACCTGGGTGGCGAATATCTTGGCGATGCCTTCGTACGCGGCCTTGCGGTCAGCGTCGACTGGCGACGTGCGGCCCTTGAGCAGCGCGCCGTCGATCTGCGGGTTCTTGTTGCGGGCGAAGTTCAGGGCCAGCTGACCGATGGGCGACGCGGTCAATGACGACCACCAAATGAAGTCGGCGTCGGGGTCAGGTTCGCCGAACTGGCGCCAGTCGTACGCGTCGTACGCGCCGTTGAGCGCGTTGAGGATGTACTGGCTCTGCTGGACCTGCTTGATGGTGACGTTGATCCCGGCGTCCTTCCACATGCTCTGCATCAGGGACATGTCCTGGAGGTTGCGCCCGTTGTTGGTGGTGCCCAGCTCGAAGGTCACGGAGCTGACGCCCTTGGCGGTCTTGTATTCGGCGATCAGATCCTTCGCCTTCTGCAGGTTGAAGCTGGGGTAGCCGGTATCGCCGTGGAACAGCGATCCAGTGTTGCCGAACGGTCCGGTGGAGTCGGGCGAGATACCGAAGTCGATGGTGTCGATGCGGCGCTTTCGGTCCGTCGCATAGGCCAAGGCCTGACGAACGCGGACGTCGTCGAGCGGCGGCTTGGCCGTGTTCAACATGATGAAGTGCTCTTCTTGCTCGCCGGCGACCTTCTCGTCGGTGATCGAGGCGATGCTCTTGTTGTCCTTGAGGTCCTTGATGGTCTGGACGTCACTCGAGTGCATCAGGTCGATGTCGCCCGCCTTGAGGCTCGACTCACGCGACTGGGTCTCGATGATCGGGCGTAGTTCGACCGAGTCGAGATACGGCAGCCCCGCCTGCCAATAGTTCGGGTTCTTTGTCGCGATCATGTGATTGCCGAGGATCCACTCCTTGAGAACGAACGGGCCGGTGCCGATCGGATTCCGGGGTGCGTTCTTCGGGTCGGCCAGCATCTTGTGGGAGAAGACGAAGCCGAGTTGGCCGGTGAGGTACAGCGGGAATGGGACCCACGGGCCGGCCATGGTGAACTTGGCCGTGAGGTCGTCGACCTTGGTTACCGTCTTCAGGTAGCCGGTTATCGCCGGACTCGTGAGCGGCGACTTCAGGTGCGCGTTCCAGTCGGCGACGACGTCGTCGGCCACCAGCGGATCGCCGTTGCTGAACTTGATGTTGGGCCGCAACTTCACGGTCCACTCGGTGTAGCCGGCGTTGTGGTCGATCGACTCGGCCAGATACGGATGGACCTTGCCGTCGTTCCCGAACGCACCGAGCGCGTCGTAGACGGTGGACGCGTAGGTGAGGCCGGTCACGTCCATGCGGTTCTGGGTCGGGTCGAAGCCGTCGACCTCGGCCTCGACGCCCATGACCAGCTTGCCGCCGGCCCTCGGCAGCTCGGTCGACAGCTTCGCACCGCCGCCCGTCGCGTTGCCGGATTTCTTGTCGGATCCTCCGCACGCGGCGGCGGCGAGCGAAACGACGAGAACGACGGCGGCGAGGCGAGTCGCTGCACGTGACGTGGCACTCATGGTGGTCTCCATTCGTGGCCCAGCGGTTGTGGTCTGAACCTAGCGTGACCGATGTCACGTCGGGGTAATTCGCTGGCGAATTCCACGGCTCGTCGTACGCTGACGTCGATGCGCATGATCACTCGCACGCGCCAAGCCGCTGCCGCGGAGGGCTTCGCTTAGGTCCCCTGTAGGGCCCGCAGTCCTCCTATCCGGCGTTGACGACCGTCCGCCGACCCTTCGATAGCAGAGGACTGCCAATGTTCCAGTTAGCCAACAAGGACCCGCTCGTCGTGCGGGGTGTTACGAAGACGTTCACGTCCAAGCGCGGCCGCCGCCAGGTCCACGCGGTTCGCGACGTGTCGTTCACTGTCAGCCGCGGCTCGATCTTCGGCCTGATCGGCGCCAACGGCTCCGGCAAGTCGACGCTGATCCGCATGCTGTCGACCCTCGTACTGGCCGATGCCGGTCGCGTCGAGGTATTCGGGTACGACATCGAGCGCGACTCGATGGAGGCGCGTCAGCTGATCAACCGCGTGTCGGCCGATCCCTCGTTCTTCCGCCAGATGTCCGCGCTCGAGAACCTGTTGTTCTTCGGTCGCGTGTACGGCCTGGCCGGCAACGACGTCCGGGCGCGCGCCGAGAGCATTCTCGACCGCCTCGGTCTGGGCCGAGCCCATCAACGGGCGATGGTCAAGGAGCTGTCGCGCGGTCAGCAGCAAAAGATCGCGGTGGCGCGCGCCTTCCTGACGTCGCCGGTGCTCATGCTGCTGGACGAGCCGACGACCGGCCTCGACCCGCGCAGCAAGCACGACGTGCAGGAGTTCATCCGCGAGGTCCAGCGCGACCACGACGCAACGATCCTGCTGACGACGCACGACATGGACGAGGCCGAGGCGTTGTGCGACCGCATCTCGTTCCTCGTCGGCGGCTCGATCGTCGCCGAGGGTACGTCGCTCGAGCTCCGGCGTTCGGTCGCCAACGGCCGCGACGTCGAGGACATCGATATGGAGGACGTCTTCATGGCGCTCACCGGTAAGAGCGTGGAAGACGACGAGGAAGAGGACGCATTCGCATGACCGGCATTCGCGTTCCGGCGCGCCGTTTCGGCGCCCGGCAACAGATCAATCTCGGTTGGGCGTTCGTCGAACGCCAGACCAACCTTTGGAAGCGCCACTGGGCGTGGGAGGTCGTGTGGCTCGTCTACGGCGTGGTCAACACGCTTGCCATCACGTTCATCGCCAAGCAGCTGACGACGGAAGGCGTCGTGTCGGGCCAGCGCGCCAACGACCTGATCCTGTTCCTCCTCATCGGCACGCTGGTGTGGGCCTACCTGTCGGCGGTGCTCGACGACATCAGCCTCGTCATCACGTGGGAGCGATGGGAGGGAACCATCGAGCACACCTTGATGGCGCCGGTGCCGCGCGTCGCGCAACTCATCGGCACCGCCGTGTTCGGGGTCATGCACGCCTTGATGCGCACGAGCCTGATCATGCTGTTCGCGCTGCCGTTCTTCTCGGTGGACCTGTCGCACGCCAACTGGCTCAGCGCGGCGGCGTTGGTTGCCATGGGCAGCTTGTCGCTCGTCGGGCTCGGCATCCTCACCGGCGTGCTGCCGCTGCTCTATCCCGAGCGGGGCGAGCAGATGTCGTTCATGGCCCAGGCCGCGGTGCTGCTGGTGTCGGGCGTCTACTACTCGGTCGAGACGCTGCCGGGCTGGCTACAGGCGGTGTCGCGGCTGTCGCCCGCGACCTACCTGTTGCGCGGCATCCGTCACGCACTGATCGACGGTGCGACGGTCGGCAACGAGATGCGGGACCTGGTCTGCCTCGCCGCGTTCGCGGTGATCCTCATACCCCTGTCGATCGCGGTGTTCAGCGCCGCCGAGCGGTGGGCCAAGCGCACGGGCCGCCTCAAGCGCCACGGCTGAGCGGGGTTAGGCGACGACTTTGCCGGCGAGCCGCCCGGTGACGTTGAAGCCGTCAGGCCCCGGGCTCAGCGTGACTTCGTAGGTGCCCTCGCCGAACGTCAGCCGCCGCACGTTGCGATCGCCACTGGGCGTGCGGAGCACGAACTGGCCGATCAGCCCCAACGTCCCCGCCTTGCCCTCGAGCCGCAAGGTGCGGGGCGACTGGGTTATCCGGGCGCCGCCGCGGGTCGACAGCGTGCTGATCTCACTGGCCACGAACGTGACCTTGTCGACGGGCTTGCCGAGCCCGCCGGCGCCGACCGCGACCGACGAGCCGAGTGAGTACGTGCCGGGCAATACGTCGCGCGCCGCGCCGTCAAGACTCCAGACGATCGACGTGAGATCGAGCTCGACCTTGATCTCGTTCAGGTTGAGCCCGGCGCCGGTGCCCGACCACGGCAACGGCTGGCCGGTACCCCAGTTGATCTGCACGTCCTTGTCGTTCACCGTCACGCTGGCGATCTCGGCGCCGCCATTGCCGCGGTCGGGCACGGTGATCGTGAACGGTGGCGCGAGCGGGTCGGTCGCCGCTCGGTCGGCGAGCAACTTGGTCACCGTTCCGCTCACCTCGAAGTTGGTGCCGGGGATGATGCCGAACGTCGTCGACGTCGAACTCGAGGCCTTCGGCTTGTCGGAGCTGCACGCGGCGCTGGCAATCACAAGCAGCGCGCAGGCCGCCGCGACCCGTACCCGAATCATTGGGCGCAGCCTAGGGTGGGGGCCATGAGTTCTCGTCCCGCGACACTTGGTCAACTACGCGAATCGGGCTGGGCGTCGGTCCCGGTCAAGGAAGAGGTGCGACGCAACGCGGCGGCGCGTGTGGCGGCCGGCGAGCCGTTGGTCGACGGGGTCCTCGGCTACGAGGACACAGTGCTCCCGCAGCTCGAGAACGCGTTGCTCGCGGGCCACGACGTCATCTTCCTCGGCGAGCGCGGCCAGGCCAAGACGCGCATCATCCGCTCGCTCACCGCGCTCCTCGACGAGTGGATGCCGATCGTCGCCGGGTCCGAGATCAACGACGACCCGTACAACCCGGTGTCGCGCCACGCCAAGGACCTCGTGGCCGAAAAGGGCGAGGACACGCCGATCGAGTGGGTGCACCGCGATCAGCGGTTTGGCGAGAAGTTGGCCACGCCCGACACGTCGATCGCCGACCTCATCGGGGAAGTGGACCCGATCAAGGTGGCCGAGGGCCGCTATCTGTCCGACGAGCTCACGCTGCACTACGGCCTCGTGCCCCGCACCAATCGCGGCATTTTTGCCATGAACGAGCTGCCCGACCTGGCCGAGCGCATCCAGGTCGGCTTGCTCAACGTGCTCGAGGAGCGCGACGTGCAGATCCGGGGCTACAAGATCCGCCTGCCGCTCGACGTGATGCTGGTCGCGTCGGCCAACCCGGAGGACTACACCAACCGCGGCCGCATCATCACGCCGCTCAAGGACCGCTTCGGCGCCCAGATCCGCACCCATTACCCCCTCGATCTCGAGACCGAGCTCGACGTCATCGCCCAGGAAGCGCGTCCGCTGGAGGCCCTCGGCCTCCGGGTGCAGGTGCCCGACTTCATGTCCGAGATCGTCGCCACGCTGTCGCAGCTCGCGCGCACGAGCCCGCACATCAACCAGCGGAGTGGCGTGTCGGTGCGCCTCTCGATCGCGAACTACGAGACGCTCGTCGCCAACGCGGCGCGGCGCGCCCTGCGCACCGGCGAGAAGGACGTCGTCCCGCGCGTGAGCGACCTCGAGGCACTCGCCGCGTCGACGTCGGGCAAGGTCGAGATCGAGACGCTCGACGACGGCCGGGACGAGCAGGTCGTCGAGCGGCTGCTCAAGTCAGCCGTCCTCAGCGTGTTCAAGGATCGCGTTCCGCAGGAGCAGGTGCGCGACGTCGTGGCTGCCTTCGAAGAGGGGACCGTCGTCCACGCCGGCGACGACATCGCGTCGACCGAGTACGTCGAGACGCTCGGCCAGCTGCCCGCGCTACGGCCGTCGGTGGTCGCGCTGGCGGGCAGCGAGACACCGGCCGCCATCGCGAGCGCGACAGAATTCGTCCTGGAGGGCCTGCACCTGTCGAAGCGTCTCAATAAGGACGCGGTGGGAACGCGAGCGACCTACCGCGCACGGTAGGTCGCTCGAAGTCCCAGCTAGAACTGGTTAGTCGCCGGCTATACGTAGATGCAGAGCAGGGCCGGGTCCGGCCGAACCGTGACGCAAACCTTGATCAGCGTGCCGGGGGGCGTGCCGATGTTGGTGGTAGCCGAGGCGGGCGCGGCGAGGCCGACGACGCCTACGGCTGAGATCGCGAGCGCAGCTGCGCAAAGCTTGATACGACGCACGAAAGCGTCCTCCTTGTCTTGAGTGAGCAGAACGGTATCCGCTTCCCGGGGTGTTCCGCCCACCGATACAACGGCGGTAGAACCGGTTCCTTGCGCGAAATTGGCGGATATGGCTCATCCCGTGCCTGAGCTGTGCGCCGGAGGGTGCCGTATGGTGGCGTCATGACCGTCCGGGCCAAATATTCACGCTGGGACGGGACGCAGGTCGGGTTCGAGTTGGACGCCGATTCCGTGCTCGCCGAGATCACCGACGACCTCCTCTATCACGGCGACCTGAACGCCGCCTTGCGCCGGCTGCTCCAGTCCGGCTTCCGCGACCGGAATCAGGAGCGGATCGCCGGGATGCGCGAGCTGCTCGAAAAACTGCGGCGCAAGAAGCGGGACGAGCTGGAGCGCTACGACCTCGGCGGGGTCTACGACGACATCGCCCAGGAACTACGTGACGTGGTCGACATGGAGCGCGAAGGCATCGACGAGTTGCAGCGCGAAGCGCAGGCGTCGGGCGACAAGCGGCGCCAGGAGATCACCGACGAAGTCGCCAACGAGAAGCGCATGCAGCTCGACCTCATGCCACCCGACCTGGCCGGTCAGGTGAAGGAGTTGCAGGAGTACGAGTTCACGTCGAGCGAGGCCCGCCAGAAGTTCGACGAGTTGATGGAGAAGCTCAAGCAGCAGTTGATGCAGAGCTACTTCAACCAGATGTCCGGCGCCATGTCCGACGTGAGCCCCGAGCAGATTCAGCGCATGAAGGACATGTTCAACTCGCTCAACCGCATGCTCGAACAGCGCGAGCGGGGCGAGCCCATCGACCCGTCGTTCGAGAACTTCATGCAGGAGTTCGGCGACTTCTTCCCTGGCAATCCCGAAACGCTCGACGAATTGCTCGAGCAAATGGCCCAACAGATGGCGGCCATGCAGGCGATGCTCAACTCGATGACGCCCGAGCAACGGGCGCAGTTGCAAGGCCTGAGCGAGGCGTTGCTGGAGGACATGGATCTGCGCTGGCAGGTCGACCGCCTGAGTCACAACTTGCAGGGCGCGTTCCCGCAGGCCGGGTGGGATCGTCGCTACCAGTTCAACGGCATGGACCCGCTCGGTTTCGCCGAGGCCGCCCAACTCATGGACCGGCTGGGCGACATCGACCAGCTCGAGAACCTCATGCGCTCGGCCGCCTCGCCCGGCGCGCTGGCCGATGTCGACCTCGACAAGGCGCGCGACCTGCTGGGCGACGACGGCGCCCGGTCGCTCGAACGCCTGGCCGAGCTGGCCAAGATGCTCGAGGAGGCCGGCCTCATCGAGCAGAAAGAGGGCCGCTTCGAGCTCACGCCGCGCGGCATGCGCAAGATCGGGCAGAACGCGCTGGCCGACCTGTTCGCCCGCCTGGCCAAGGATCGCCTCGGCAAGCACGAGCAGGATCGGGCCGGCGTCGGCCACGAGCGTTCGTACGACACGAAGCCGTACGAGTTCGGCGACCCGTTCAACCTGAACATCGAGCGCACGGTGCGCAACGCCATCCGGCGGCAAGGCGGCGGCACGCCCGTCCGCTTGTCGCCCGACGACTTCGAAGTCGAGCGCACCGAGACGTTCACGCGGTCGTCGACCGTGTTGATGCTCGACCTGTCGCTGTCGATGCCGATGCGCGACAACTTCCTTGCCGCCAAGAAGGTCGCCATGGCGCTGCACTCGTTGATCTCCACGCAGTTCCCGCGCGACTTCCTCGGCATCGTCGGCTTCAGCGAGGTTGCCCGCGAGCTCAAGCCCGAACAGCTCCCTGAGGTGTCATGGGACTTCGTGTACGGCACGAACATGCAGCACGCGTTCCTGCTCAGCCGGCGCATGCTCGCCCGCCAGACCGGCACCAAGCAGATCATCATGATCACCGACGGCGAACCGACAGCCCACTTGATGCAGGACGGCGAAGTGTTCTTCAGCTACCCGCCCGTGCAAGAGACCGTCGACGCGACGCTCACCGAGGTCGCCCGCTGCACGCGGGAGGACATCCGCATCAACACGTTCATGCTCGACGCCAACAGTTACCTGAAGGCCTTCGTCGAGAAGCTCACGCAGCTCAATCGCGGCCGGGCGTTCTTCACGACGCCCGAGACTCTCGGCGACTACGTACTTGTCGACTTCATCGAGCAGAAGCGTGCGCTGCGCGCCGGCCGTTCCCGCAGCGCCTAAATCCCCCCGCTAGCGGGCGCAATGGCGCATAAATACGGAGATGTCACTCGCCGACGTCGTCGTCGCGTGGTTGGGAGTGTCGCTGGTCGGCGCGCTGGTGCTTGGGCGGTTCATCCAAACCCGGCCGCGCGCGCCTCGTAGAGGCTGAGCGTCAGCGGGGCGGGCGGCCTGGCGCACGCCACGCGTGCGTTACCTCGTGTTCATATTCGGGCTTGACGCAGGCACGCCTGGCACACCATGATGCCATTCATGTAATTACATCGGTGCGATTCGTACCGATGGAAATGAGGGGAGTACATCCGTGGAGCGATTGCTCGAGGCTTTGCAGACAGAGCACCCGACATGGCAAGAGCGGGCCAACTGTCTCGGCGTCGACCCCGATCTCTTCTTCCCCGAGCGGGGGGCGTCGACGCGGGAAGCGAAGGAAGTGTGCCGAGGCTGCGTCGTCCGTGAGGACTGCCTCGAGTACGCCCTCGCCAACGGCGAGAAGTTTGGCATCTGGGGCGGGATGAGCGAGCGGGAGCGTCGGCGGATCCGCCGGGCCCGCGCGCTAGCGAGGCGGCACGCCGCTTCTTGAGGTTTTACGCCACGACCCTGGCGTTACCCGGGGCCCGCCTGTACTTCCCCCAGGCGGGCCTCGAGCGTTCGTGACGGCGCCAAGTCGAGCTGCGTCCACCTCTCGGTGGGGACCGCCGCCAGCACGGCTTGCGGGACGAGTCCCACTAACTCGGCACGCGCGACTTCGGCTCGTGCAGCCACGGCATCGAAAACGGCGGCGGGCCCGAGGGTGAGCGGCGCGATCAGGTTGCACGACACCTGGGCCTGGTCGCCGACTTGCAGGCCGAGCGTGCGGAGTGTCGAGGGCTCACGCAGCTCTTGGGCGATCCGTTTGGCCACGGCGACGTCGCCGGTCGTGAGCCATACGTTGTAGGCGACCAGCACCGGCCGGGCGCCGACGGCGGTCGTCCCGATCGGCGCGATGCGCCTGAGCTCCGGCAACGTCATTTCCGGGCCGTACAGCAGGCAGTGAATGTCGAGTTCCTCGACGGCCCATTCCGCGAAGCGGTCGCGTGCGTCGATGGCGTCGTCCATCGTGGCGCCGATCCACGGCACGAACGGCACGACGTCGAGCGCACCCCTATATGGGTGCACCCCTTGGTGTCGCGTGATGTCGATCCGCGCCACCGTCTCCCGCGCTACGGCCCGTGCTCCGTCCTCAACCTCGCCGGCGTCGCCGGCGAGGGTGATGACGGAGCGGTTGTGGTGCGCGTCCGAGTGCACGTCGAGGCACACGGCGCCGGCTGCGCCGGCGACGTGTGCCACGACGTCAGCCCGCCGGCCCTCGCTCACGTTGATCACGCACTCGAGCTGCACGCCCTCTACTCCCGACTTTGTTGCAGTTCGCGGTCTGGGAGAACGATAAGTGCAACAAAGTCGGGGGGAGTCGGGGAGAATCGGCGGATGGAGGTCGGGCTGGCGCTGCCGCAGTTCGATTTTTCGGTGGCCGGGGAGTCGCCGTTGCGGTGGGCGACGGTTGTGGAGTGGGCGACGCGGGCCGACGCGGCGGGATTCGCCCACGTGTGGATGGCCGACCACCTCTTCCTCGAGGTCGAGAAGTACGGCGGGCCGCCCGGCCGCTTCGATGCGTTCGATCCGTTCGTCGGCCTCGCCGCGCTGGCGCGCGTCACGACCCGCGTGCGCCTTGGGACCCTGGTGTTGTGCGCGCAGCTGCGACGGCCCGGGATCACCGGCAAGATGCTGGCGACGCTCGACGACCTGAGCGGGGGACGGGTCATCGCCGGCGTCGGTGCCGGGTGGTACGAGCCCGAGTACGCGGCGGCCGGTATTCCGTTCGAACGTCCCGGCGTCCGCGTGCAGCAACTTGAAGACACGGTCATCGCCCTCAAAGGCAGCCTGACCACACCGGTGTGGGTCGGCGGGCGAGGGGACAAGGTCATGGAGGTCGCGGCGCGCCACGCCGACGGCTTCAACCACGGTGGCTGGAACGACAAGGCGCCGCCTCGCCGGCTCGACGCGTTCTGGGCGACGTGCGAACGCGTCGGGCGTGACCCGGCGACGATCACGCTGGCCGTGAACCACACAGTTGGCGACCCGGCGGCGCTGGCGGACGAGCTGGGTGCGTTCGAGGAGGAGGGCGCCACGACCGTGATAGTCGGCCTCGGGCAGCTACCGTTCTCAGTAACGACCTTCGACGCACTCGACCGAGTGGCGTCGTACTTACCGTAGGAGGACGATGTTCGGACTCGGAGCACCCGAGCTACTCATCATCCTCGCTGTCGTGCTGTTGCTCTTTGGCGGCACCCGGCTCCCGAAGCTGGCGCGCTCGCTCGGCCAGGCCTCGAAGGAGTTCAAAGAGGGTGTCGCCGAGGGACAGCGCGACGACGAGGACGCCAAGAAGGACGCGAAGACCGACTAGTTAGCGACGCAGTTCAGCGGCGAGACGCCGCTGACGGAGGATCCTCCGGCGCTCGCGCTCAGAGGTGCCGCCCCACACCCCGTGGTCGATGCGGTTGCGTAGCGCGTACTCGAGGCACGGCGACTTCACCGGGCAGTCAACGCAGATCTGTCGCGCCACGTCGACCCCGACACCATCACTGGGGAAGAACAGTGAAGGATGGACCTCGCGACAATTGCCTTCCGCCATCCATGCCGTGTCCATCAAAGCGCCTCCGTGGGATTCCGAAGTTGAAGACGTTCCCGGATGTCCAGGATGACAGGAGTTCGGACCTTGGACGAAATTTCACCGACAGAAACGGACATTGAGGGAGCAACCTCCCCGCTAGAGGTCCTCGAGCCCCAACCGGCGCCCGATGAACCGCCGCCTGAGGCTCCGATCGACGAGCCGGCGACGCCTGACGCGCGCCGCCGCCGGTCGTGGCTCGCGCCCCTGATCTTCGCTCTCGTCGGCTCGCTCATCGGCGGTGGGATCGTCGCGCTACTCGATGACAACGGTGGCAGCAGCACGTCGGTCGTGTTCGGCAAGAACTCGAGCGTCATCGCGCGCGCCAAGGACGTCCAAGGCATCCTCGCCAAGGTCGAGCCCGCAGTCGTGTCGGTTCGCACCGAGGCATTCCAACGCGGCGGCTTCTTCCAGAACCAGGTGCAACGAATCCGCGGCGCGGGAACCGGGATGATCTTGACCGCGAACGGCGACGTCCTCACGAACAGTCACGTTGTCGAAGGGGCCACGTCGATCACCGTCACACTGCTCGGTGAGAAGGACGCACGCCCGGCCGATCTCGTGAGCCGTGACGCGACGCGCGACGTCGCCGTGATCCGCGTCCGCGACGCGCACGACCTGCCCACCGTGAAGTTGGGCGACTCGTCCAAGCTCGCCGTGGGCGACGACGTCGTCGCCATCGGCAACGCACTCGACCTCGTCGGCGGGCCGACGGTGACGCGCGGCATCGTGTCTGCCGTCGACCGCACGCTGGAGGACGACTCGGGTGGCAGCAGCTTCAACCACCTCATCCAGACCGATGCGGCGATCAACAGCGGCAACTCGGGTGGGCCGCTGGTCAACGCGGCGGGCGAGGTCGTCGGCATGAACACCGTCGTCATTCAGTCGACCGGCGGCAACCTCGTGCAGAACATCGGCTTCGCGATCTCGATCAACGCGATCAAGCCCGTTCTCAGCCAGCTCCAGAACGGCAAGGCGCCGGTGTCGACGTTCCTGGGCGCGAGCTTGGCGACGGTTGACGCCGCGCTGAAGCAGCAAACCGGCCTCGATGTCGACGCTGGCGTACTCGTGAACGACGTCGTCGCCGGATCACCGGCCGAGAACGCCGGCCTGCGCGCCGGCGACGTGATCGTGAAGTTCGACGGCAAGGACGTGAAGACCAATCGAGAGATGGTCGACGCGGTCCAAGCCCACAAACCCGGAGACAAAGTCGCCGTCGAATACGTCCGCGGCAAGGACAAGCGGAACACGACAGTGACCCTCGGCTCGCGGCAGGTCGACGGTACCTAGGGCCAAGGCCGCCTACGCTGGACGGGCCATGGCTAGCGAACCCGAAGACCTCGAGGCACCTCAGCCCCCGCGCGGGCACGTCCGGATCGTGTACCTCGGCCCGGTCGCGCCGCACTGGGACGTGCAGTCGGACTTCGGCGATCGGGCGCTGATCGAGGAGTTCCGCCAGCGGGCCCTCGCCCGTCTCGTCCTGCTGCCGCCGCACGATCCGCAGTTCCGGCGCAACCGTGAGCGCGTGGCTCGCGACGCTGAGCGCGAGAACCTCATCCTCGACTGGGACCTCGGCATCCCCGACTACGACGACGAGTCGTAGGCCCGCGTAACGATGGCCTTCATCGGCGTTGACCTTGGCGGGACCAAGATCTTCGCGGTGCTGGCCAAGGGAGACGAGGTCGCCGCCGAGGCCAAGCGCAAGACGCCCACCCAAGGCGGCCCGCTCGCGGTGGTCGACGCCATCGCCGAGGTCGTCGCTGAATTAGGCGGCACCGTCGACGTCGAAGCCGTCGGTGTCGGCGCGCCCGGCGCGGTCGACGTCGCCACCGGTGTCATCCGCCAAGCGCCGAACTTGCCGGGCTGGCACGATCCGTTCGGCCTGGCCGAAGCCCTGTCCGACGCGCTCGGCGGCATGCGCGTCGCAGTCGACAACGACGTCAACGTCGGCGCGCTGGCCGAGCATCGGCTTGGCGCCGGCAAAGGGGCCAACGACATGCTCGGCGTGTTCTGCGGCACCGGCGTCGGGGGTGGCGTGATCCTCGACGGCAAGATCCGACGCGGCCCGACCGGGTTCGCCGGCGAGATCGGTCACACCATCGTCGAGCGCGACGGCCGCCGTTGCGGCTGCGGCGGCCGCGGTCACCTCGAGGCCTACGCCGGACGCGCCGCGATGGAGAAGCGGGCACGCGAGCTCGAGAGCAAGGGTCGTGACACCGCGCTCGTCGAACTGGCGCCGTCGAAGCGCATGACGTCCGGCGTCTTCAGCAAGGCGCTGACTGCTGGCGACGCGGTGGCGATCGAGCTGCTCGACGAGGCCGTGTCCGCGCTCGGCGTCGCGATCGCGTCGGCGGTCACGCTGCTCGACCTCGAGTTGGTCGTCGTTGGCGGGGGATTGGCGGATCGGCTTGGTCCCGCCTTCGTCGGTCGCGTCGAGCAGGCGGCGCGCAGCCAGCTGTTCGCCGAGTCGTCGACGTTGCGCGTGATCCCCGCCGAGCTGGGCGACCAAGGCGGAGCGATCGGCGCCGCGCTGCTCGCGGCCGACAAATTCACATAGTTCTCCACCTGGATACACACAGGCACCGCGGCGTACGGTGCACGCACGAGCACGATCGTCGAATCCCGCCGCGACCTGTCCGCCATTGAGGAGCGCATCGGTCGCCTCTTCGCCATGGTGAGCGAGGGGGTCAGCGCCGCGTCGTTGGCGTTCCTCGATTGCGACCGCGAAGCCGGCGCCCGCATCGTCGCCGCCGATGATTTGATCGACGCGCTGCACAACGAAGTCGAGGCGTTGCTCCACGACGAGTTCATGTCGCCCGCGCCCCTCGCCGAAGCCGACCTCCGCTTTCTGCTTTCTGTCGTGCGGATCGTCCCGGAGCTCGAACGCAGCGGTGATCTCGTCGAGCACATCGCGGTGCGCGCCGGCCAGGGACTGGCCCGCCAGCTCACGCCCCGCTGCCGAGGGCTGTTGGGCGAGATGGGCCGGCTGGGCGGCGAGATGTGGCGGATGACGGCGGCCGCATGGGTCGAGCGCGACGCCGCCGCCTTCGAGGAGCTGAAGTTGCGCGACGACGAGATCGACGACCTGCACGTTGATCTAACCGCCGAGATGGCCGACGGGAGGCTCTCGGTCGCCGTCGCCATCGAGATGGGCCTGGTTGCCCGGTTCTTCGAGCGGCTCGGCGACCACGCCGTCAACGTGGCGCGGCGGATCGGCTACCTGCTCGAGGACGCCGCCACCGCCTAGACCCTGAGGCTGGACCGCACCTCGCGCTCGATCAGGATCGGGAGGAACTGGGTGATCGGCGGGTCGCCGAACTCCCGGCGGGTCTCTCGGATGGTGCGGGCGATTTCCGCGTGATCGACGGCGCCGCTGAACTCGGCGTCGAGCTTCCGCTCGAGCGCTTCCATCTCCGCATCGACGTCCAAGCTCGTCCCCGAGAACATCAAGCGCGGAACGTATCGGCGCAGAGGCCTCGTGGCAAAGGTGCAGGTCGCGCCGCCCGTTTCGCGGCCCGGAGAATTTGCGGACGGCGCCCGTTACCGTGGGCCGTGGTGGCCCGCCGACTCGAAGAGCAGGCGCCCGCGAGCCCGTCCCGGCCTGTCGAGGCCGACGGTGGCCCGGCGCGCTATCTCAACCGGGAGCTGTCGCGGCTGGACTTCATCGGCCGCATCTTGGCTATCGCCGCCGACTCCACCGTGCCGCTGTTGGAGCGGTCCAAGTTCCTGGCGATCGTCGCCGAGAACCTTGACGAGTTCTTCCAAGTCCGGCTCGCCGGCCTGCGCGAGCAGATCGCCGCGAGCGTCGGCAGCTCGTCGCCGGACGGGCTCACGCCGTCCGAGCAGTTCCGCCTGGCGCGGGGTCACGCGTCCGACCTACTCGATCAGCAGAGCCGGATCTTTCTCGGCGACGTGGCGCCGGCGCTGGCCGAGCGGGGGATCCGGCTGTCGGACTGGGCCGGGCTCGACGACGACGATCGCGTGCATCTCGACCGCGTGTTCGACGAGACGATCTTCCCGGTCCTCACGCCGCTCGCGGTCGACCCCGGGCATCCATTCCCGCACATCTCGAACCTCTCGCTGAACCTGGCGATCATGGTCGTCGACCCGGAGGGCGGCCGGCGCTTCGCTCGCGTGAAGGTGCCGCCGTTGCTGCCGCGGTTCGTCGTGTTGCCCGACGGCGAGCGCTTCGTGCCGCTGGAGCAGGTGATCGCCGCTCACCTCGACGTCCTCTTCCCGGGCATGAAGATCGAGTCGCACTCGTCGTTCCGCGTGATCCGCAACGCCGATCTCACCCTCGAGGAAGAGGAAGCCGACGACCTGCTCGCCGCCGTCGAGCTGGAGTTGCGGCGCCTGCGCTCGGGCCGCGCCGTGCGACTCGAAGTCGACCGCACCATGACGGGCGAGGTTCTCGATCTGCTCGTGCGCGAGATCGAGATCGACGTCGAAGACGTGCACGCCCTCGACGCGCCGCTCGACCTGTCGGGTCTGTGGTCGGTGTACGAGCTCGACCGGCCGGAGTTGAAGGACGAGGTGTGGACGCCGGTGACGCAGCTCGCGCTCACTCGCGACGACGAGCCGGCCAGCGTTCTCAACGTCGTGCGCGACCAGGACGTCCTCGTGCATCACCCGTACGACTCGTTCACGACGTCGATCGAGGCTTTCATCAAGCAGGCCGCCGCCGATCCCGACGTCCTCGCGATCAAGCAGACGCTGTATCGCACGTCGGGGGACAGCCCGATCGTCAAGGCCTTGATCCGCGCCGCCGAACGCGGCAAGCAGGTCGCGGTGCTCGTCGAAGTCAAGGCCCGCTTCGACGAGCAGGCCAACATCGCGTGGGCGCGGGCGTTGGAGCGAGCCGGCGTGCACGTGGTCTACGGCTTGGTCGGGCTCAAGACCCACGCCAAGATCGCCCTCGTCGTGCGCCAGGAGGACGGCGGCATCCGGCGCTACTGCCACATCGGCACCGGCAACTACAACCCGCGCACGGCGCGCATGTACGAGGACATCGGCTTGCTGACCGCCGACGCCGAGATCGGCGCCGACCTCACCGACATCTTCAACTACATCACCGGCTATAGCCGCCGCACGAACTACCGCAAGATCGTCGTCGCGCCTCTCGGCTTGCGTGATCGCATCATCGAACTGATAAATAAGCAGGCCGTTCCCGGTGGGCGCATCGTTATGAAGATGAACGGGCTGGCGGACCCGCCGGTGATCGACGCGCTCTACGCCGCGTCGCAGGCGGGCGCCGACATCGACCTCATCGTGCGCGGCATCTGTTGCCTGCGCCCGGGCGTCGAGGGCCTGTCCGAACGAATTCGCGTGCGGTCGATCGTCGGTCGCTTCCTCGAGCACTCCCGGGTGTTCGCGTTTGGCGACGCCGCGTCGGGCGAGGTCGAATACCTCATGGGCTCGGCCGACCTGATGCCGCGCAACCTCGATCGGCGCGTGGAGGTGGTCATGCCGGTGGAGGCCTCGGTTCTGCGGGAGCGGCTCCAGGAGATCCTCGACACCAACTTGGCCGACGACTGCAACTCGTGGTCGCTGGGGCCCGACGGCACGTGGAGCAAAGTGCCGACGGGCGAGGGCTGCTCGGCGTCGGCCGTTCTCAACGAGCGGGCGCTCGACCGGGGCCGGCGCTGGCTCGAAGTGGACGACGAGGTGGAGGGCTGATGGCGCTCGAACGGGAGATGAAGCTCCTCGCCCCGCCCGGCTTCCACCTGCCCGACCTGAACGGTGTGATCGAGGGCATGGTCGCCGTCGGCGAACCCGACCAGGAGCTCAAGGCGACGTATTACGACACGCCCGACCTGCGGCTCGCCCGGTGGGGCGCCTCGTTGCGTTTCCGCACCGGCGAGGGCGCGCCGCGGTGGACGTTGAAGCTGCCGTCAGATGCTTCTGGGCCTGGGTTGGCCCGCACCGAGTTGGAGTTCGAAGGGCGGCCGTCGCCGATCCCGCCCGAGGCGGCGCGCCTCGTTCGCGCCTACGTGCGCAACAGCTCCCTCGGCCGCGTGGCCCGACTCACGACCCGTCGCCAGCGCGTCAGCCTGCAGGACGAACTCGGGCTGGTCCGCGCCGTGGTGTGCGACGACGAGGTGTCGGTCTACGACAGCCGGCGGCTCACGGCGCGGTTCCGCGAGCTCGAAGTCGAGGCGGTCTTCGGTGACACCGATGTACTCGAAGCGACAGCGGAGCGGCTGCGGCAAGCCGGCGCCAGCGCGGGCCAGCCGCTGTCCAAGGTGGCACGGGCGTTGGGGCCAGTCGTCGACACGCCCGAAATCCCCACCGTCACATTGGGCGACGCGGCGACCGCAGGCGACGTGGTGCGGGCGGCCATCGCCCGTTCGGTGAGCAAGTTGCTGCACCACGATCCCGGTGTGCGGCTGGGCGACGACATCGAGCAGGTGCACCAAGCGCGAGTCGCGACCCGCCGGCTGCGCTCGGACCTTCGGACGTTCCGCACGTTGGTCGACGAGGCGTGGGGCGCCGATCTTCGCGAGCAAGTGTCGTGGCTCGCCGATCTCCTGGGCGCGGTACGCGACCGCGACGTTCTTCTCGAACGGCTGCGTGAGGAAGTCACCAGTGTCAGCAGCTCCGACCAGCGCGCCGCCCACGGTCTGCTCGCCCGGCTCGAAGCCGAGCAGAGCAACGTCCGCGGCGAGCTCCTCGCGGCGATGGACGGCCAGCGCTACGTCGACCTCCTCGAGACGCTGCTCGCGGCGGCCGCCGCGCCGTCGCTCACCCCTGAGGCCGAGCAACCGGCGCGCCCCGCGCTAGCCGCGCTCGTGAAGCGTTCGCTCAAGCACGTCGAAGGCGCGGTCGCCGCGTTGACCGATCCGCCGATCGACGACGACCTGCACAACATCCGCATCCGGTCGAAGCGGGCGCGGTACGCGGCGGAGGCGGCCGAGCCGGTGTGGGGTAAGCCGGCGCGGCGGTTGGCCAGCGCGGTGGCGGGTGTGCAGACCGTCCTCGGCGACTTGCAGGACGCGGTGGTCACCGAGCAGTGGTTACGACGCTCGGGCCGAGCATCCGTCGCTCAGTCGTTCCTAGCTGGTGAGCTAGTGGGCATGCAGCATGTCGCGATGGCAAAGAGCCGCGCCGCCTTTCCCGCCGCGTGGAAGAAGGCGTCGTCGCCCAAGCTCCGTTCGTGGCTTCGCTGACCCCTGAAGTTCGCGCCGCCGGGGGAGTTGTCAGCCGGCACGGTGGACGCGACGTCATCGTGATCCACCGTCCGAAGTACGACGACTGGTCGCTTCCGAAGGGCAAGCTCGAACAGGGCGAAACCGATGAGGACTGCGCGGTGCGCGAGGTCGAAGAGGAGACCGGGCTGCGTTGCAGCCTCGGGAGCGAACTCCCGACGATTCGCTACGTCGATCGCAAGGGCCGGTTCAAGGAAGTCCGCTACTGGTCGATGGAGCCGGACTCCGGCGTGCTCCAGGACGGCAACGACGAGGTCGACGAGGTCCGCTGGGTGTCGCTCGCCCAGGCCTACGAGCTGCTGAGTTACGTGCACGATCGCGAGGTCGTCGCCGCCTGGGCGGCCGAGCATCGCGAATGACGGTGCTGCTCGTTCGTCACGCGGTCGCCCGACCGCGGGCGAGGTGGGACGACGACGACACGTTGCGGCCGCTGACCACGCGCGGCGCGCGCCAGGCCGAGGGCTTGGTCAAGCAGCTGTCGCGCTACGCGGCGACGAGCGTGCTCTCGAGTCCGTCGGTGCGGTGCATCGACACTGTGATTCCCATTGCCGACAAGCGCGGGCTCGACGTCGAGGTCGACCGGGCGCTGGCCGAAGGCGGCAGCCGCGCCGGCCTCAAGCTCGTGCGCGACCTGCTCGAGGCGGGGACCGATGCCGTGCTGTGCAGCCACGGCGACGTGATCCCTGATGTCGTCGAAGCGCTCGGTTTCAACTGCGGCCGTTGCGCCAAGGGATCGACGTGGATCCTCGACGGCAAGCGCGCTATGTACCTGCCGCCGCCGGACTAAGGAACTCGCGCACCAGGGCGACGCGGTCGGGGACGACCTGCCACCACATCCAGCGGCCGCGCTTCTCGCCGACGATGAGGCCGGCTTCGGCCAGCGCCTTGGTGTGATGGCTCACCGTGGGTTGTGACTTGCCGAGCGGCGCCTCGAGGTCACAGGAGCAGCATTCGCCGGCGGCGGCGATGAGCGAGAGCAGCCGTAACCGCACGGGGTCCGCCAGCGCGGCGAACGTGCGGGCCAGATCCTGGGCGTCGTCATCCGCGAGCGGAGCGGCCAGCAGCGGTGCGCAGCATTTCGTATTGACAACCATCGATGCATCGATAATAGTCGATGTATGGCCCGTGTGCAGCTTGCCCTGAACGTTTCTGACATCGACGAGGCGATCGGCTTCTACTCGAAGCTGTTCGCAACCGAACCGGCGAAGATCCGGCCCGGCTACGCCAACTTCGCCATCGACGAGCCGCCCCTCAAGCTGGTGCTCATCGAGAACCCCGGCGCCGATACGCGTCTCAACCACCTTGGTGTCGAGGTCTTCTCCACGGACGAGGTGGCGGCGACCCAGCGGCGCCTCGCCGCCGACGGGCTGGCCACGGCCGAAGAGAGCGGCACCTGTTGCTACGCGGTGCAGGAGAAGGTGTGGGTCGACGACCCCGACGGCGCGCCGTGGGAGGTCTACACAGTGCTGGCCGACGCACCGCCCGAAGTCGAGGGTCTCGGCTGCGCGACGGTGACGGAGTCGACCGCCCGCTGCTGCTAGCAGCAGTCGTCGCGGCCCGCCCACGCGTCGCGACCCTCGCTGACCGCGACGTAGGCGAGAAACAGCGCGGCGACCGGGTCGGCCCACCACCAACCGAGCAGCGCATTGGCGCCGAGGCCGGCGAGAGTTGACGCCGAGAGGTAGCCGCAGAGCTTGGTCTGGGCCGAGTCGGCCAGCAGTGTCTTGCTCGACATCTCGTGCGCGGCGCGGTGTTTCACTCGTGCCAGTACCGGCATGACGATGACCGACAGCGCGGTCAGGACGATGCCGGCCGGTGCGACCTCGGGTTCTGCGCGCGTCACGAGGTCGTGCAGCGAGCCGAACACGACGTAGGCGGCCAGCAGCATGAAGCTGGCGCCGATGAGCCGCAGCGCGCTCCGCTCGCGGTCATCGGACGCGCCGAAGAACTGCCAGACGACAACCAGCGCGGCGCCGACCTCGACGACGGAGTCGAGCCCGAAGCCGATCAGGGCTGTGGAGGAAGCGGCCACACCCGCGGTCAGGGCGACGATCGCTTCGACCGCGTTCCACCCGAGGGTGAGCGCTTCGAGGCGAAGGGCGCGTCGTCGGAGGAGCGGGGCGGTCACCGCACCACCCAACTCCATTCTCAGTTTCTCGGCAACTAATGAGAATGGGAACTAGTCGCCGGGGACCAGCTCGTTCAGCAGGTCGCGCACGCGACGGTCGATCTCATCGCGGATCGGCCTGATCTCCTCGACGCTCTTTCCTGCCGGGTCGGTCAACTCCCAGTCGAGGTAACGCTTGCCCGGGTAGACGGGGCAGGCGTCGCCACACCCCATGGTGACGAGGACGTCGGACGCACGCGCCAGCTCGTCGGTTAACGGCTTGGGGAACTCCTTCGACAGGTCGATGCCAACTTCGCGCATCACCTCGGCGACGGCGGGGTTGACCTGATCGGCCGGCGCGCTGCCGGCGGAGCGCACGACGACGCGCCCGGCCGCGTAGTGGTCGAGGAGCGCCGCCGCCATCTGGCTGCGTCCCGCGTTGTGCACGCAGACGAACAGCACTTCGGGGGTGTGCGTCATGCTCCGACTCCTTCGAGGGTGGGCGCGGGGTACAGCACCTTCACCGTGACGAACGCCAGCGCGGCGCCGACGAGTTGGGCGCCGACGAAGGCGGGAACCGACGACGGTGCGATGCCGGCGAACGTGTCCGACAACGTGCGAGCCAGCGTGACCGCGGGGTTGGCGAAGCTGGTCGACGACGTGAAGAAGTACGCCCCGCCGATATAGGCGGCGACGGCGAAGGCGACGAACGACGGGCGGCCGGATCGCATGAGTCCGAAAATCACGAGCAGCAACCCGAACGTGGCCACGACTTCCGCAAGCCAAAGGTCGCCACCGCTGCGGTGGGTGTGGGACAGCTCGACCACCGGCAGGCTGAACATCACGTTGGCGAGGGCGGCGCCCGCCGCGCCGCCCGCGACCTGCGCGCCGCAATAGGCGGCGGCGTCGCGTCCCGAGCCGCCGCCGAACAGCCAGTCGGCCAGCGTGACCACCGGGTTGAGGTGGGCGCCCGACACCGGACCGAGCGTCAGGATAAGCCAGACGAGCGCGGCCGCAGTGGCCGCCGCGTTCTCGAACAACTGCAAGCCGACGTCGTGCGGCGACAAGCGCGCCGCGGCGATGCCCGAACCGATCACCGCGGCGACGAGGAACGCGGTGCCGACGAACTCGGCGAGGATGCGTCGCGGCAGCGGGATCGGGCGCACGGCCACGGCGGCGACACTCATGTCGCGGGAATCGTCGTTGATGCCGGCCCAGACCGCAACCACCGTCGCGTGACCACGCCTCCGTTCTCGCGCTGTGAACCGGGCGTTCATCTGGGTGTCACCTCCGCGACGTTCTCCGCTTGCCTGGCCTCCTTACAGTCGCCACGGAATGGCGTCCGATCGTGTGCTCGTGACCAACGACGACGGTGTGCACGCGCCCGGAATCGCGGCGTTGGCGGCCGCCCTCGACGACGCCGGCTTCGACATCTTCATCGCCGCACCGCTCGACGATCGGAGCGGCAGCGGTGCCGCGCTCGGCCCGGTGCACCTCACCAATGGCATCGACTACCAGACGGCCGAGATCCCCGGCCTGGCCCACATCCCGACCTACGCGATCGACGGCCCGCCGGCGCTCGCGGTGATGGCGGCCCGTTTGGGCGCCTTCGGTCCGCCGCCCGAGGTGGTGGCGTCGGGCATCAATCCAGGAACAAACACGGGCCGCGCCGTCCTGCATTCGGGGACGGTCGGGGCCGCGCTCACCGCTGGCAACTTCGGCGCCACCGGCGTTGCGGTGAGCGTCGACATCAGCGAGCCGATCCGATATGACACCGCGGCGGCGTCCGCGGTCGACGCGGTGCGCTGGGCGGTGGCCGCCGGACCTCGCGTGGTCCTGAGCGTCAACGTTCCCGCGCTCGGTCCCGAGAGCGTCCGCGGTGTGCGCGTCGCCCGGTTGGCGCCGTTCGGCACCGTGCGCACTGCCGTTGTCGGCCACGAGGACGGCCGGGTGCAGCTCGAACTGCGCGCGACCGAAGACGAGCTGGACGCCGATACCGACACCGCCCTTGTGCGCGACGGCTTCGTCGCGGTGAGCGCGCTGGCGGGAATCCAGACCCTCCCTGATCTGAGCGCCGATGCGGTCGACGCCCTCGTCGGAGTCGGCATCGGTGGCTGAGAGCGCGGCCAACGTCCTCATCGTCGAGGACGACGAATCGTTCGTCGCCGCCTTGGTCGTCGGGCTCAAGCGCGAGGGCTTCCTCGTGCACGTGGCGCGCGACGGTGCCGAGGCGCTCGAGCAGTTCGACGCCGTGCGGCCCGACCTCGTTCTTCTCGACCTGATGCTGCCCAAGGTGTCGGGGCTCGACGTGTGCCGCGAGATCCGGACCAAGTCGATGGTGCCGATCATCATGGTGACGGCGCGGTCGACCGAGATCGACGCCGTCGTCGGCCTTGAAGTCGGCGCCGACGACTACATCACCAAGCCGTATCGCCTGCGCGAGCTGGTCGCCCGGATGCGGGCGGTGATGCGGCGTGCGCCGCGCGATGGCAATGGCGCGGTACCCGCCGACGTGCTCGAGGCCGGGCCGGTGCGCCTCGACGCCGACTCGCACGAGGTGTTCATCAACGGCGAGCTCATGCCGCTGCCGCTCAAGGAATTTGAGTTGCTCGAGCTGTTCCTCGCCAATGCCGGCCGCGTCCTCACGCGCGACACCCTGATCAACCGGGTGTGGGGGCCGAACTACGTCGGCGACACCAAGACGCTCGACGTCCACGTCAAGCGCCTGCGCTCGAAGATCGAGGACGACCCGGCCCGGCCGACGCACATCAAGACGATCCGCGGCCTCGGCTACAAGTTCGAGGTTTCCCGGTGAGGAGGTTTCACGCCGTCGCCGCTGGGGCGCCACCGGCTGTTCAACCTGTGTTCACCCTCGACTCGTACCGTCGGCGTGTGGTGGAGATGGCGGCGACGGACGAGCGCGGGCGGACGCTCACGCAGATGCTCCAGGCGGCTCGCCAGGACGTCGCTGCCCGCCGGGCGACCGCCGACGCCGAGGTTGCCGCCATCCTCGCTGCGGCTGAGCGACGGGCCGCCGCGCTCGTCGCCGAAGCCCAGGCCGATGCGGAGCGACTGCGCCGAGCCGAAGCGGTCTGACCTCGATGTACCCGGAAGCCGACTCTGCCGGCTTCGATGAAGCCACCACCGCGATCGCGTCGATGCACGCAGTCGCCGAGGTCGAAATCGCCAGCGCGCTCGAGTACGCCCACGCCCGGGCCGCGGCCGTCATCGCCGAGGCCGAGGCGCAGGCCGAGTCGATTCGTGCCGGAGCCATCGTCCACACCGAGGTCGAGCCAGCGACCGCGCCGCCGGCGCCAGTCCTGATCCCCACGGCCTCGCCGATCACTCCCCGGCGCGACTGGCCGATCCCCGTCGAGGCGCTCGTCCCGATGGTGGCCCTGGTGCTGCTCCTCGGCCTCGTCTTGGTCTGGCTCGGCTGATGGCGGCGACCACCACCCCGCGCACGCCCCGCGTCGTCGTCCAGGAACCGAGCCAGGTCGATCGTTGGTTCGATCGCATCACCCTTGGGTCCGGACTGGTCGTCCTGGTGCTGCTGACGCTGGTCGGATTGTTCCTCCTGCTGCGGAGCAACGACGCGCTGTCGAGCCAGGGCATCTGGCACTTCCTGACGCGCAGCGAATGGCGCACCGACGTGAACCCGCCCCGCATCGGCGTGTTGGGACTCCTGACCGGCACCATCACCGTTGCCTTCACCGCGATCGTCATCGCCGTGCCGTTCGGTGTGCTCGCCGCGCTCTACATCACCGAGTACGCGTCGGCGCGCAGCCGGCGGTACTTGACCGCGCTGGTCGACCTCCTCGCCGCCATCCCGAGCCTGCTCTACGGCATCTGGGGGTTCCTGTTCCTCAGTCCGCAGATCGTGCCGCTGTCGAAGTGGATGAGCCGGCATTTCGCGTTCATCCCGATCTTCAAGGTCGACCACGGTGCCGAGTTCATCGGGTCGATCTTCATCGGCGGGATCGTCGTGTCGCTGATGACGCTGCCGATCGTCGCGTCGGTCGTGCGCGAGGTGTTCGGCCAAACCCCGCCGGGCGAGAAGGAAGCCGCGCTGGCCCTGGGCGCGACGCGGTGGGGGATGATCCGCTCCGTCGTCCTGCCCTTCGGCCGCGGCGGGATCATCGGCGGCGCCATGCTCGGTCTCGGGCGCGCGCTGGGCGAAACCATCGCCCTCGCGTTGCTGCTGCCCCAGGTCCCGCAGGTCGTCACGCACATCCTTCAGAACGGCGGCGCGACGGTGTCGGGCTTCATCGCCCGGCGGGCGGGCAGCGACGACTTCACGACGTCGGGGCTCATGGCCGCCGGCCTCGTGCTCTTTCTCCTCACGCTGGCGACGAACATGATCGCCTCCGTCGTCGTCTCGCGTAGTCGCTCGGGCGCAGGGGTCGAACTCTGATGGCCACGGCGCTCCACGAGGCCCCGGCTCGACTGGCGCGCGCGCCGCGCCGTCCGTCGGAGCGCACGACCGACGACGTCGCCATGCTCATCGCCAGCGGCGTCAGCAGCTTGGCCGTGTGCTGGTTGGTCTTCGCCCGCTTCACCGACGGCGTCGGGTGGTTCGGCTTCCTGCTGTGCGCGTTCTTCGGCTTCCTCGCCATCTACTACGTCGTGATGAACGAGCAGCACGGCTCACTGGTCGCCGCTGACCGCGTCGCCACGGTCGTCGTTATCTCCGGCGCCATCGCCTTGCTGATCCCGCTGGCCTGGCTCATCGGCTACGTCGTCGCGCGCGGCTTGCCGTCGCTACGGCCCGGCTTCTTCTTTCACGACCAGAAGGGCATCACGCCGACCATGCCGGCGACGGCGGGCGGCGGCTCGCACGCCATCACCGGCACGATCGAGCAGGTCGGCTTGGCCTTGGTGTGGTCGCTCCCGCTGGGGCTGCTCGCCGCCGTGTTCCTGAACGAGTCGCGCAGCCGGTGGCGACGGCCCGTGCGCGTCTTCGTCGACGCCATGAGCGGCATCCCGTCGGTGCTCGCCGGTCTGTTCATCTTCGCCGTGCTGATCCTGCCCTACGCCCGTAGCTTCACCTTGTTCAGCTTCAACGGCCTGATGGCGAGCCTCGCGCTGGCCATGATCATGCTGCCGACGATCACGCAGACGATCACCGTCGTGCTGCGTCTCGTCCCCGACGGCCTGCGCGAGGCGAGCTTGGCCCTCGGCGCGTCACGCGCCCGGACGGTCGCCGCCGTGGTGCTGCCCACTGCCCGCACCGGCATGACCACCGCTGTCGTTCTCGGAATCGCCCGCGCCGTGGGCGAGACCGCCCCCCTCTTGTTCACCGCCTTTGGCTACGACCTGATGAACGCCAACCCCACCAAGGGCGCGCAAGAGAGCTTGCCGCTCTTCATCTTCCGCAACATCAACAAGCCCGACCTCTCCGCGGTCGACCGCGGGTTCGCCGGCGCCTTCGTCCTCATGTTCATGGTTCTCGGCTTGTTCGGTCTCGCTCGCTACATCGGGCGCGATCGCAGCAAGCACACGTCCACCCGTCGCCTCTCACTGGAGATGTTCAAGCGATGACCGACACCCTCGTCCGTCCTGAATTCGACACCGTCCCTCCGGCGCGCCTGGTCGCACCGGCGCTGGTGGGTGGTCCGCCGCCCGGCGCCGCGACGATTGAGGCGCGCGACGCGTCGGCGTGGTTCGGCGATCGCCTCGTGCTCGAAGGCGTCGACCTGGTGATGGAGAAGGGCCGGGTCACCGCGCTCATCGGACCGTCGGGCTGCGGCAAGTCGACGTTCCTGCGGATGCTCAACCGCATGCACGAGCTGGTGCCCGGCGCCGCCCTCGACGGCCAGATCCTGCTCAACGGCGAGGACATCTACGCCCGCGGTATGCGCGCCCAGCAAGTGCGGATGCGCGTGGGCATGGTGTTCCAGAAGCCCAACCCGTTCCCGGCTATGTCGATCCGGGAGAACGTGCTGTCGGGCCTCAAGCTGGCCCGCATCAAGTGCGACGACGAGAACGCCCTCGTCGAGCAGTCGCTCCAACGGGCCAGCCTCTGGCGCGAAGTTCGCGACCGGCTCGACTCGCCGGGCGGCGCTCTTTCCGGTGGTCAGCAGCAGCGCCTGTGCATCGCCCGGTCGCTGGCGGTCTACCCGAACGTGCTGCTGATGGACGAGCCGTGCTCGGCCCTGGACCCGACGTCGACCCGCCGCGTCGAGGAGACGATCGCCGAGCTGCGCGGCCAGGTGACCGTCGTCATCGTCACCCACAACATGCAGCAGGCGCACCGAGTGTCGGACACGTGCGCGTTCTTCCTCGCTGCTGAGAACGAGCCCGGCGTCGTCGTCGAGCAAGGCGCGACCGAGATGATGTTCAACAACCCGCGCGACTCACGGACGCTCGACTACGTGCAGGGTCGCTTTGGTTAAGCGTCTCTCGCGGGCGCTGCTCGTCGCCGCGGTCGGGCTGCTCGCAGTCACGCCGACCGCGGCGCGCGCCACGCCGGCCAAGATCAACGGCTCCGGGTCCACCTATGTCGCGCTGGCCATGCAGCAGTGGGTCGCCGACGCCCAGACGAGCGGCCTACAGGTGAACTACCTGCCAACCGGCTCGCCGCAAGGCCTCACCCAGTTCGGGCAGAACCTCATCGACTTCGCCGGGACCGAGGCCGAGTACTCCGCCCTTGGCGGCGCGGGTGGCGCCGACCAGCGCGGCTACCAGTACGTCCCCGACGTGGCTGGCGCGGTCGCGATCATGTACAACGTCGACGACAAGGCCGGGCGCAAGGTCGACTACCTCCACTTGTCTCGAGCGACGATCGCCCGCATCTTCATCGGGGACATCAGCTCGTGGTCCGACCCGGCCATCGTCGCCGACAACGGCGGCCTTCAGCTGCCCGACCAACCGATCACCGTCGTCTACCGCGGCGGCCAGTCGGGAACGACCGCGCTGTTCTACGACTTCGTGCAGCACACGGTCCCGGACAAGTTCGCGTCGTGGGCGTCGCGCAACCAGCTGCCGACGTCGGTCCGCATCATCCAGCTCGACAGCAAGCCCGACTTCGCGCCCAAGACCCTCGCTCTCAACGGCTCGGACCAGATCGCCCAGTACGTGGCCGGCAACTCGGGTAAGTGGGCGATCGCCTACGACGAGTTCGGGTACGCCAAGACGTACCGGGCGCCGGCGGCATGGGTCCAGAACGCGGCCAACCAGTGGGTGCTCCCGTACGCCCAGAACATCTCGGCTGCGCTCGAGGGCGCCAAGCTGCGGCCCGACCTGAGCCAGGAACTGTCCGGGGTCTACGCCAGCACCAACCCCGAGGCGTACCCGATCTCGGCCTACAGCTACATGGTCACGCAGTGCGCGGCGACCGGCGACCGGCCGAGTTGCAAGGGCGCCTACGACAACAGCGGCGTCACCGAGACGCTGGCCAAGTGGATGCGGTACATCGCCTGCGAAGGCCAGGTGAACATGGCGCGGATCGGCTACTCGCCGCTGCCGCCCAACCTGTCCCAGGAGTTGGTCAACTCGATCGGGCGCATGCAGGGAGCGGCGGCGGAAACGCTGAGCGTCGGCAACTGCGTGAACCCGCGTTTCAAGGGCTCGCTGGGCGAAGGCGCGTCGAGCCCGAAGGACCCACTCGCCGGACGGACCATCGGCGGCACGGTCGTCGGTAGTCCGGCGAGCGCCGCGGCCGGACGCACTGGTGGCGCGACCGCCGGTGCCGCCGCCGCGGGAGGCGCGGCGGCGTCCGCGGTGGGTGGCGCAGGTGCGGCGGGTGCCGTGGCCGGCGCGAATGGGGTGGCCGGCGCAGTCGGCGGAACGGGCGCGGCCGGTGGCCTCACCGGCGTCGTCGGTCGCGACGGCGCGGTCGCCGCGGTCGGCGGCGGGAGCAGCCTCTTCCGGTTGGCGTCGCCCGCGGTCTACAAGCGGCCCTCGGCGGCGGCCAAGGAGTCGACGGCCTTGCCGGCTCTGTTGTTCATCCTCCTCGTGATCGCGCCGGCGCTGTTCGTGCCGCTGATCGCCAAGCTCGAGGAGCTTGATGCACGAGGAGCAAATCGTTAACGGAACTTCACCTCGCGTTCCCCGCAAACCCGACATCACGTTCACATCGACATGAGAGAACTGCCAAGGCAATTCCAACCGAAAGGGGCAAGGCAACAGTGAAGCGAACTCTTCTGAGGGGTGGCGCGCTGCTGGTGGCGGCGTTGGGCATGAGCGCTGCCTCCTTAGTGTCGGTCGCACCGCCGGCTGGCGCGACCACGACCGGCGTCGTCGTGACATCGGCCGGCTCTGACACGAGCGAGGGCGTGATGACCGACATCATGAACACCCTCAACAACAATGGGACGGGCACGAACGTGACCGTCAACGGCGCGACGACGGCGGCCAAGACCTTCAACATCCCGGCGTCGCCGGCCGTCTATTCGGCGCTTCCGGGGAACAAGTTCACGGTTCCCGGCGAGTCGGCTACCGCCACTGACTGCCCGAACGACATCGACTGGGTCAAGGACCCGGCCGCGCCGTCGGGCAACACTGCGTTGAGCACCGGCGCCCGCGGCACCGCGCCGTTCGGCTCCACCGCTGGACGCAACTACCTCGCAACTGAGAGCGGTGGCACCGGCCCGGCCCCCAACGGCGGTCCGGCCGAGACTGCTGGTCAGAACTTCGGCTGCATCGACGTCGCCCGCTCATCGAGCGGTCCCCGCGGTGCCGGCGCAGGCGACAAGAGCACGTTCCGCTACTACGCCTTCGCGCTCGACGCGCTGACGTGGGCGACGACCAGCACCAAGGCGCCGCTCGTCCTCACGCACCAGCAGATCCGTGACATCTACCTCTGCAACGTCACGAACTGGAACCAGGTCGGCGGCCAGGACGGGCCCATCGTGCGGTACCTGCCACAAGCAGGCTCGGGCACGCGCAGCTTCTTCATCTCCGACGTCCTCGCCAACGTCACGCCTGACAACAGCGGCAACTGCGCCGGCGGCGGCGATCGCACCCTTCGCCTCGTCGAGGAGAACCAAGCTCTGACGGTCACGTCGGCCGACCAGGACAAGGCGATCCTGCCGTACTCCGCGGCGCTGTGGGCTTACCAGACGTCGAACTCGTCGAACCCGACCCTCGACAAGCGTTGCCCGTTCAAGGGCGCCTGCGCCCGTCTGGGCTACATGACGACGACCGGTGGCAACGTCACGGCGAATCCCGTTCGTTGGAACGACATTGACGGCAACTTCGAGCTGGACACCAGCGCCGGCGGCGTGGTGAAGGACTCGAACGTCAAGCAGTTCCAGAACAACAGCGGCGGCCCGGCGTGGAACGAGTCGACGGGCAGCTTTATCGGTGTTCGCTACATCTACAACGTCCTCGACAAGGTCGGCGGCGGCGCTGGTCGCCGCGGCTACCAAGCTGCGCTCGCGCTCCTCGGGTTCGACAACACGACGGGTGGCAGCAAGGGCGTCCTCTGCAACAACGCAAGCGGCGTGGGCATCGCGCTGTCGGCCTTCATCATCAGCGCCGGCTTCGCCCCGCTGACCAGCACGATCAACGCCATCTCCAACGCGGCCGGCTCGAACTGCCGTGAGTACCCAGGCGTCGACTAGCTGATCTAGCTCGCACCCAATTCGTTCGCAGCACTCAGACCCTTAGCTCCGCGCGCCCGCGCGGCAGCTCTCTCCCATGGAGGAACCACTTTGTTCACGCACTCTCGCTTGGCGCGCCGCCGGGTAGCGGTCGTGGCGGCGATGGCGACCCTGCTGTCGGCGTTCACCATCGCTACCGCCGGCCTCGCTCGAGCCGACACGTCCGGCAGTCCCGATACCACCACCCAGGCGGCGTTCGCACCCACCGCCGGTAGCGCGGGCGTGGCTAGCCCGGCGACGCTCGGCGCCGCGATCGCCGGCTCGCTCATCAACATCCACGTCCACCACGGCACACCGAACCGGCTCAACTCGGCCCAGGTCCGGCTGTGCAAGCCCGGCCTCGACATCGTGACGCCCTCGCAGCTGTCGCCCAGCCAGTTCGGCAACTGCATCCCGGCGGCGTTCTCGGCCGGGGTTGACGACGCCACCACGAATGCGCTCTCGGACGTCGACCATCAGAACGTCGACGTGAGCTTCCGCGTCGGCTCCGGTTCGCAGACGTTCGCGTTCAACGGTGGGTCGTCGACGATCACCTGCGACGCATCGAACCCGTGCGCGCTGTGGATCGATGAATCGGTCAGCACGGCCGTGCAGTCGTCCGGCCACCTTTTCAAGCACTACGACATCACCTACGCCGGCGTCCCTGGTGCTCCCGGCCTCACGATCACGCCGGGCAACGGCGAGCTGACCGTGGGCGTCGCCGCCCCCGCCAACACCGGCAACGCGCCCATCACGTCGTACTCGGTCACGGTGGCCGGGCCCGGTGGCGGTACGCAGACGGTGACGCCGCCGGCGACCAGCGCGGTGTTCAGTGGCCTGACCAACTTCACCGCTTACGCGGTGAGCGCCACAGCGACCAACACCGCGGCCAACGGCACGTCGCACTTCACCAGCGCCCCGGCTACTGGTAGTGGAACCCCCGTCGCGCCGCCGCCCGGCACGCCGTCGGGCACGCCCGGCAACGCCAAGGTGGACCTCACTTGGACGGCACCGTCGGGGCCCGCACCCGACAGCTACGAAGTCGTGGCCACGCCGGTGAGCCCGGCCGGCCCCGACGTCAGCAGCCCGAGTTCGTCTACGTCACTGAGCTTCACCGGCCTCACGAACGGCACCGCCTACACGTTCAAGGTCCGTGGGGTGTACGGCACGAACCAGGGTCCGTTCTCGGGCTCGTCGGGGCCGATCACGCCGACTGACTTCGTTGCCACGTCATTGACCGCGACGCCGGCCCTGGTGGAACTGGCGACGCTCAAGCTGTACCTGCTCACCTTGAACGCCACGCTGACCGGACCGGGCGGTGTTCCGATTCCCGGCCAGCCGGTCGTGTTCTACGCCGGCACCACGCTGGTGTGCACCGGCGTCACCAACGGTGCGGGCACGGCGTCCTGTAGCGGCACCGCCAAGATCGTCCAGATAGTCCTGGGCAACGGCTACAGCGCCGTCTTTGGTGGCAACGGTCCGTTCCTGCCGTCCGCCGCCCACGCGCCGCTCCTCAAGTAGTAGCTCCGGTCCCCCCGCAAAAACGGGGTGAGGCGCCTACGTGCGCCTCACCCCGTTTTGCATTTCCGGGGGCGTGGCACGCACGGGCGACTTCGTCTGTTCAACTTCCGTTTAGCTCACGATTGCGTTCGGTTGGGTCTACGGAAACATCGCCCTCTTAGGGTCGAAACCGATGTCCCTGGGCGGCTTTCCTTCCGCGGCGCGGGCCCCGCGAAGGCTCGCATGACCAGCCGCGTCGCTATCGCGGGCGCCATTGCAGTCGTGCTGGTTGTCGTCGCCGTCGTGCTCAACCGTGGGTCCAAGGACGGCGGCCGCGTGGCCGCCGGCGCATCGTCAGACCGCTCCTCGACGACGCTGGCCGGCGGGCGCGCCGGCGGCAGCGACTCGGGCGGTCAGGTCGACGCTGGTGGTGGCGGCAAAGGCGCCCAGCCGGCGACCGCACGCGACGGCGTCGTGTCGGGCACCGACACGCCCTTGCCGCTCAAGCTCTCTACTGCAAACACGTCTGGCCTCCGAGACGGCGACGAGGTGCACGTCCACGTCGACGCCGACAAGGGCTCGGCGATCTACGCGGTCGAGGCCTGGCAGTGCAAAGGCGGCGTGACCTATCTGTACGACACCGACGTACGGCCGACGTGGACGGGCAAGTGCCTGAGCAAGAACCTGTCGGCGAACTCGGAACGCTCCAAGGTCATTCCTGGGGCGCCGCCGTTCAGCCTCGTCGACGGAACCTTCCGGGTCGGTACCGGCGTCGACACCTACGAGACCCGCGACGGCCGCACGACGACGGTGGCGTGCGACGCCGCCCACCCGTGCCTGCTCGTTCTGAAGTTGCAGATCCCAAATGGCTACGGCTTCAAGTCCATTCCCCTGACGTTCAAGTGACCCGAGGAGATCGAGGATGAGTGCATCGCTGCGTGGCCGGTTGGTGACGGTAACGCTTGTGGTCGGCAGCGTGATCGCCGCCTTGTCAGCACCGGCGCGCGCTGACACCGCCGGCAGCCCGGACACGATCACGACCGCGGCGATCTTTCCGGCGGCGCCGTCGATCGCGCCCCCAGGTCCGTTCAACAACGCCGTGGAGGGCACGACGATTTCGATTCACGTCCACCACGACACGGTGAACCGGCTCAACTCGGTGCAGGCCCGCCTGTGCAAGCCGGACCTCGACGTGGTCACGCCGTCCCAACTCGCGCCGACGCAGTTCGGCAACTGCATCCCGGCGGCGTTCGTCGCTGGGTCGGACGACGCCACCACGAACGCGCTCTCCGACGCCGACAAGCAGAACGTCGACCTGAGCTTCCGGGTCGGCACCGGCACCCAGACGTTCACCGCCAACAACGGCCCGTCCACGATCACGTGTGACGGGAACCATCCCTGTGATCTGTGGCTCGACCAGTCGGTCAGCACCGCGATCGCGAGCTCCGGGCACATCTTCAAGCACTACCGCGTCAACTACGACGCCTCGACCACCCCGCCTGAGTACATCGCGCTGACACCGGCCCGCATCCTCGAGACCCGCGCCGGCCAGACGCCCGATCCTGCGGACGGCCTCGAAGGCGCCATCGGCCCGGACGGCACGATCGAGTTCAACGTCCTCAACGTCGGCGGCGTGCCGTCCACCGGCGTCAGCGCGGTCGTTCTCAACGTCACCGCCACGGAGACGACCGACTGGAGCTACTTCACCGTGTACCCCGGTGCCGGAACACTGCCGGGTGCGTCGAGCCTGAACTTCGCCGCCGGCCAGACCGTCGCCAACAACGTGATCGCCAAGGTCGGCACCAACGGCAAGGTCGCCATCTTCAACAAGTTCGGCTCGGCCCAAGCGATCGCCGATGTCGTCGGCTACTTCCCGGCCACCAGCCCCTACGTCCCGCTGGCGCCGGCCCGCATCCTCGAGACCCGGGCCGGCCAGATACCGGATCCCGCCGACGGCCTCGAAGGCGCCATCGGCCCCGACGGCACGATCGAATTCAACGTGCTCAACGTCGGCGGCGTGCCGTCCACCGGCGTCAGCGCCGTGGTCCTCAACATCACCGCGACCGAGACCACCGACTGGGGCTACTTCACCGTGTACCCAGGTGCGGGCACCCTCCCAGGCTCATCGAGCCTGAACTTCACCGGCGGCCAGACGGTCGCCAACAACGTGATCGCCAAGGTCGGTACCAACGGCAAGGTCGCCGTCTTCAACAAGTTCGGCTCGGCCCAAGCGATCGCCGATGTCGTCGGCTACTTCCCGGCGACGAGCACCTACGTCCCGCTGACACCGGCCCGCATCCTCGAGACCCGGGCCGGCCAGACGCCGGATCCCGCCGACGGGCTCGAAGGCGCCATCGGACCCGACGGCACGATCGAGTTCAACGTCCTCAACATCGGCGGCGTGCCGTCCACCGGCGTCGGCGCCGTCGTGCTCAACATCACCGCTACCGAGACGACCGACTGGAGCTTCTTCACCGTGTTTCCCGGCGCCGGCAGCTTGCCGGGCTCATCGAGCCTGAACTTCGCCGCCGGCCAGACCGTCGCCAACAACGTGATCGCCAAGGTCGGCACCAACGGCAAGGTCGCCATCTTCAACAAGTTCGGCTCGGCCCAGGCCATCGCTGACGTCGTCGGGTACTTCCCGGGATGAGGTCGCCGTCGAGATACTCGGGGATCGTCTTCGTCATCCTGGCGACGCTGGCCACCGCGCTGTTCGTGAAGGACGTCGGGGCCGACACGAACGCGACGCCCGACACCAGCACCAAAGCGGCGGTGAAGCCGGCGACGCCGAACGTCGATCCGCCCGGCCCGTTCAACGACGTCGCCGGCGGGACGACCTTGTCAATCCATGTGCATCACGACACGGTCAACCGGCTCAACTCGGTGCAGGCTCGGTTGTGCAAGCCCGATCTTGACGTGGTCACGCCGTCGCAGTTGAGCCCCACGAAGTTCGGCAACTGCATCGGCCACCCGTTCGTCGAGGGAACCGACGACGCGACTACCAACGCGCTGTCCGACGCCGACAAGCAGAACGTCGACCTCGAGTTCCGCGTCGGGACCGGTTCCCAAGAGGTGACCTACAACAGCGGCAACGGCGACCAGACGACGACCATCACGTGCGACGCCAGCCATCCGTGCGACCTGTGGCTCGACGAGTCGGTGAGCACCCAGATCGCGACGTCCGGCCATGTGTTCAAGCACTACCGCATCAACTACGCGGGCGGCGGCGGCAGCACCGTCCCTCCGACCACGTCGCCGCCGACAACCAGTTCGCCGACGACAAGCCCGCCGACAACGAGTTCGCCGACGACAAGTCCGCCCACGACGCAAGGTGGCTCGACCTCGTCGACTTCCTCGACGTCGACCAGCTCGACCACGTCGACTTCCACCAGCTCCACGTCGACCACATCGACAACCGTCGCGTCGACCACCACGACCTTGAACGCGAGTGGCGTTTCAGTGTCACCGTCGCAGGTGGCCCCCGGTGGCGTGGTCACGCTGACGTCGACGGGCTGGCAGGCCAACGCGACGGTCACCGTCGTGATGAACTCGGACCCGGTCACGCTCGGGACCATGACGGCCAATGCCGCCGGCGTCGCGACGAAGCAGTTCACGATTCCGGCGACGGCTCCGACCGGATCGCACACGCTCGCGCTCTCCGGGATACGCGCCAGCGGGACCACCCAGACGGTGACGGTCAGTCTCACGGTGGCATCGGCCGCGGTGGCCACGACAACGACGCGGGCGCCGACGAGTGGCGTGCCCATGCCGCGCACCGGCCGTGATTTCGCGGTACTGCTGATGCTGGGCGCCGGCCTCGTTTCCGCCGGCACCTATCTCGTGCGATGGGCCAAGCGACGCGGCGTTCGCAGCTCGGCGTGAAGCGTCGCCTGCTGGGGGTCGTGAGCGCCCTCGGCCTGATCGCAGTCGCCGCCTGGCCCGTCGGGCACGAGGCCGTCGCCGGCGCGGCCGACGAGGTGCCGCGCGTCTCGGTGAGCACGACGTCGGGCATCAGCGACGGTCAAGCCGTCATCGTCACGATCAACACCAATGAGACGGTCCCGGTGTTTGCCGCTGAGGCCGCCCTGTGTCGCGGCGGCGTCACCTACCAAAGCACGGTAGGAACGCCGCCGGACGACTTCGGCAAGGGCAGCGCCAATTGTCCGCTGACTCCGATCTCGTCGTCGTCGGACGCATTCGTCTCCGACAACCTGACGCTCCAGAATTCGCAGCGGCCTGAAGGGGAGAGCTTCGTCTTCCGCCTCGGCTCGGGGTCAACGACGTGGACGTACCAAACGACCGACGGCCAGTCGCACGACACCGATCTCACCTGCGACCAAACCCACGCCTGTTCGCTCGTGGTCGAACTCAAGCACCGCGCCTCGATGGCCGAGGGCGAGCCCAACCGGTACAAGCCGTTCGTCTTCCCGATCGCCTACGGGGTCAGCGACCCGATCGCGGGCTGCGGCGGTCCGGCCGATGGCGTGCTGGCCACGGGTGCGGGCGACCGAATGACCGACGCGTGGATCAAGTGGACGGTCGGCGCCTGCGATCAACTCCACATCAAGGCGCCGGGCCGCGCCAGCTTCGTCGGTGAGGGCGTCGCCGTCAGCCAGTTCGATCTCGGCGTGCTCGACCTCGCCTACACGGCGACGGGCACGAACCCTGACGTCAAGCTCGATCCGTTGCACGATCCGTCCGCCCCGCACCGCCCGGCGGTCGCCGTGCCGCTCGCGATCAGCGCCGGCGTGATCGGCGTGGCCGGCGGCACCAAGGCAGCTGATGGCCACAAGGTTCCGTACAAGACCCTCAAACTCACGGCTGAAGAGGCCGCGGTGATGTTCGCGGGAGGCCGGTACGGCATCGAGCAGGTGAACGGTCCCAACGCCACCGCCGAACAGCCTCGCCCGTATGCCGAGGACATCGCGGCGCGCAACCCGGAACTCACCGGCGGCACCGGCTTGTTTGACAGCGTGGTGCCCAACCCCGTCCTGGCGATGGCGGGCGCCGAGTCGTTCTCGTGGTATTCGACGCGCTATTTCAAGGCGCTGGCGCCGGCCGCCTGGAAGATCCCCGACCTTCCGGTCTTTGGGGCCGAGCGCGGCAAGGCGCGCGAGGTCGGCGCTGACCTGGCCCAGGCCATCCCGGGCTTCCCCGCGATCGAGGGCTCGACGGCGCTGCTCACCGGTCGGCCGGCGCTGCGCAAGGGCCTGATCGGCCCGACCGTCACGTCCGAGGGCGGCATCTGGGTGCTCACCGACCTGGTCACTGCGCAGGCCCTCGACCTCACGCAAGTGCAGTTGCAAGACAGCGCCGGCCACTTCGTTGCGCCAACGCCTGACTCGTTGCGCGCCGCCCTGCCCGGCACCAAGGCCGACGCGCAGGGCATCCGGATCTCGGACCCGGCGTACGCAACGGCGCAGAACGGAACCCAGCCCTATCCGCTTACGTTCGTTGAGTACGCGCTGGCGCCGACGGAGCCGCTGCTCAACGACGATTGCTCGCCGCGCGCCAACTCGCAGAAGTTGCTGAAGGACTGGCTTACCCACATCACCGGCCCCGGCCAGGCCGACTTGCCCAAGGGCATGGTGCCGCTGCCGGACGATCTCAAGGCGCAGGCGGCGACGGAGATCGCCAAGGTGGGCACCGCGCCGGTGACCGGCCCGTGCGCGGAAGTGGAGTCGACCGAGGGGCCCGCCGTGGTCGACCCGCCGGCCGCCGCGCCGGATACTGCGGCTGAGGAGGCCGCGGCGGTAGTCGCCAGCATGCCGACGCCGGACCTGGCCCAATCGACGTTGGCGAGTGTGTTGGGTACCGCACCGCCGCTGAACCTGGCGTCGACATCCGCGCCCGCGCCGCCCGACGCCGGCCCACCCGCCGACACCGGAGGCGACAACACGTTCGTCGCGACGGTCGCGGCGATTCCGCCGTACATCGCCGCCCATGTGCCGAGCGCCATCTGGGTGATCCTCGCGTTGGCTCTCGTGATGGCCCTGGTGACGGTCGCTCTCTACACGACGTCGAAGACACGATGACCACCGTGCTCGAACGCCCGGCGCAACTGACGGCGGTTGTCGCGCCGCCGGCCGCGCCGCCGTTGAACGGCGGGCGGTTGCGCGCGTTGCTGGCGGTCTGGCTTGTCGTCCTCATCGCCGGGATGGGCCTGGTCGTATACGGCTTCGGTTCCTACTTCCAGACGCGCGACCAGCGCTCGCTCATGCGCGAGGCGCGCGGTGCCCTCAACCGCGCCGCCAACGAGTCCACCGGGCTCGGCGGCGTCACCGTCGCCAAGCGAGCGCCCGAGTTCGGCGCGCCGCTCGGCATCCTCGAGATTGGCGCGGTTCGCATGCAGCAGGTCGTCGTGGAGGGAACGCAGTCCGCGCAGACGCGGCGCGCGCCGGGCCACGCGCCGGGCACCGCGGGACTCGGTCAGCCGGGCAACAGCGTCGTCGTCGGCCGGCGCAAGGCCTACGGCGCACCGTTCTCGCGGATCGCCGGGCTGCACAAGGGCAACCGCATCCTCGTGTCGACGACGCAAGGCCAAACCGTCTACGCGGTGACGTCGGTCCGCAAAGTGGAGATGACGCCGCGGGTGATCGAACAGGTCTACGGCCCGAGCAAGGACGACCGGCTCACGTTGGTCACGTCAGCCAGTCTCAACCCGCGGAACCAGAAGTCGGCGATCGTGGTGGTCGGGCAGAGCAAGAGCACGCCGTTCGCACCAACACCGCAGGGCGCGCGCCACCAGCGCGAGTTCGGCGGCCGCGGCGATCGCGGCGCGCTGCCCGCAGTCATCATCGCCCTCGTGCTCTATGGGCTGGCGATGAGCGCGAGCATCGTTCTGTACCGGCGGCTCCAGCCCCGCACCGCGTACCTGCTGACGATCGCCCCGGTCGTGGCCCTCACCGTCATCGCCGCCGAGACGTTCAGCCGCGTGTTCCCCGCCTGGATGTAGTGCTCAGGCGCCGGCGATCAGCTGCTCGTCGTCGTCTCGCAGTGACTCGAAGAACGTGATGTTGTCGGCCTCGTCGTCGATGCGTGCGGTCCACGGCGGCAGGCTGAACAGCGGCGACTTCGACGGCGGGTCAGCAACCGGATGATGCGCGCGTGCCGCGGCCAACTCGGCCTCGAGCTGGGCGACCGTGCGGCGGGCGGTCTCGACGAATCGGGCGATGTCGTCGCGTCGGAACACGATGAGTGTGCTCGGGACCGGAGGATCGACCTTCACCTCGCGAATCACGTGCTTTGCCATGCTGCTCCAGCGTACGGAGCGCACATGGCGAACGGTTGAATACCCGGCGAACAGCACGTGTCGGTGTCAGGTCGCTCTTTCCGCGGCATTTCCACCGACACGTATCGTGGCCAGGGTGAGGCCGTCGGCGTTCTCCCGCCTGGCAGTTACCCACGCGCTCGCGCTGGCGGGCGACGCCATGGTCACTGTGGCGCTGGCTGGGTCGGTGTTCTTCAGCATCAGCCCGACGGCGGCACGCGGACGGGTGGCCTTGTCGCTGCTCCTGACGATCGCGCCGTTCGCGATCGTTGCCCCGCTCCTCGGCCCGGTCATCGACCGCGCTCGCGGTGGCCGGCGGGCCATCGTCGTGGGCGCCGCCGTTGCTCGCGCCTTGGCGTGTCTCTGGATGGCGGCCGTCATCGACCAGTTGTTGTTGTTCCCGGCGGCGTTCTGCCTGCTCGTCCTCTCCAAGACGCACGCCGTCGCCAAGAGCTCGCTCGTCGCGCCGACGGTTGGGCACGACGCGCTCCTTGTCGAAGCGAACTCGAAGCTCGCGCTGGTTGGCGTCGTCGCCGGCTTGGTGGCGTCGGGACCGGCGGTCGCGGTGCTGCGCATCACCGACGCGGCCTGGGTTCTTCGATTGGCGTCGGTGGTCTATGTCGCGACGGCCATCGCCGGTCTGCGCTTGGAGTCCGGGGCCGCCGAGCCCGAGCCGACGCGCCACCAGGCGGGCGGGACCGCCGAACTGAACGATCCCGGCATCCGGCTGGCGGCGACCGCCACCGCCACGCTGCGCGCCGCCGTCGGTTTCCTGACGTTCCTTATTGCGTTCGCGTTCCGCCGCGGTGACGCGCCGTCGTGGTGGTTCGGCGTTGTGCTGGCCGCCAGCATGCTCGGGTCGTTCCTCGGCGCATTGCTGGCGCCGCGCGTCCGCGCTCGTATCCCCGAAGAGCGAATGGTGGCCGGGGCGCTCATTGCTATCGCGCTCGGCGCGCTGGTCGCCGGTCGCGTGTCGGGCCGGCCGGGCGCTGCGCTGCTCGCCGGCGTGGTCGGGTTCGCGGCCAACACCGGCAAGCTGGGCTTCGACTCGCTCGTGCAACGCGACGCGCCCGACGCCGCGCAGGGCCGCGCCTTCGCCCGCTACGAGGCCGAGTTCCAGTTGGCGTGGGTCGCCGGCGCGCTGTTACCCGTCGCGTTGCGCATCGAACAGCCCGTCGGCTTCTTCGTCATGGCCGTCGGCGTCGGCATGGCTGCGCTGAGCTACGTCACCGGCCGCCGAGCGATGCGAACGCGCAACGTGTCAGTTCGGGAGGTCGATGCGGGCGAGCCAGAGGCCGGGGGCGTCGACCTCGGCGGGCGTCGGTAGCTCGGCCTCGGTTCGCCACAGACGGTTGATGCCGTCTTCGCCGGCGCGCTCGGTGACGCCATTGACGAACGATTCGCCGCGGTCGTACTGCTGCTGACCGAGTTCGAGGCCGAAGAGGCGCTCGACGAACTTGTCGCCGTCGCCCCGCTCGACCCGGCGGCGACGCAGTGCTTCGGTGAGCGACGGATACGACGCGATCAGCTTGCGGCCGACGCTGTCCATCACGTGGTCGACGTAACCCTCGATAGCAGCGACCAGCGCGCTGATCTGTTGGAGCACCGCGCGTTGGGCGTCGGTCTGCATGGCGCCGAGGACGGCCTCGGGGTCGCCGAGCACAGCCTGCATCGACGCGGGGTCGGTGGGGTCGAGCTCGGAGAGGCGGTCTTCGAGCGACGACGCGTCGGGGTGGAAGCCTCCGGCGTACGCGCCGAGCAGCGCTTCGAGCCGGGCGCGCACGTGCGGCCGACCGAGGACGACGTGGTGGGTGATCTCGTTGAGGCAGACCCAGAGGCGGACGTCGTCGACCGGCAAGCTCCAGTCGGCGGCGAAGCGGTCGATGGTCGCGGGAACGACGAGCAACTCGTCGCCCGCCGGCCGGGGGATCGGCAGGTCGTACTGGCCGAGGGCGCGGCGCGCCAGGTGTCCGGTCATGAAGCCCGATTGCATGCCGATCAGCACCG
>Ga0075418_10000042_pt1 | contig 98228 bp, 80 predicted proteins | sample SoiMetdeltSBSDD2_FD_81776 | JGI IMG/M metagenome (GOLD analysis project Ga0075418, IMG submission 81776) | Bulk soil microbial communities from a Populus tree surrounding site in Tennessee, USA - Soil MetaG P. deltoides SBSDD2 | ecosystem: Environmental > Terrestrial > Soil > Tree plantation...
AGAGCGAGGCGAGGCTGATGCCTGGATTGACGGAGACGCTGTCAGCGACGTGAAAGGCTTCACCGTCGAGTGTCAGCCGTAGGGCGTCGAAAGACTGCGCCAGCAGCTCCCCCTGCCGCGGAAACAGTAGATGACCCGATCGCGCATAGACGGCGGCACCGTCCGCGTCGAGCAGCCGCTTCGTCTCGGTGCCATCGAGACGAGCCACGTGTACCCCGCGGACTTGCGCGTCCCCTCTGGCGTAGTAAAGGAAATGCAGCCCGTCTGGAAGGATGAACGGCGCGCGATGATCGTTCTGGCCCTCCTGGAGGTGCGTGGCGACAGTCGGCTGTCCGCCGATCGCCGGCACTCGAAATAGCGGACCTCGTGCGTTCGGCGCGAACAGAATCGAATTGTCCGCCTGCCATGCGCCGCCGCGCGCCACCGGGGCATCGGCGAGGATCTGAATGGCCTGGCTGTTGACGTCGAGACGCTTCAACTTTTGATCGGCGAAGAAGCCAATCGATTGACCGTCCGGCGACCAGAACGGAAAGCTCGCGCCTTCGGTTCCTGTCAGCAGTCGCCCCGACGTCGAAGCCAGCGGTCGCAGCCACAGTGAACTGGGCTGCTGGGGGAAGCTCGGCGCCACGACGATCTGTTGACCATCTGGCGAGATCGCAAGCTGCGCGGAGTCAGCGGCAACGCCGCGTGGAAACAGGAGGTTGAATCGGATTTCGGCTGGAGCAGGCGCCTTGCGAAACATTGGCGTCGCCACTGCCGCCACCGCGGCCGCCAACGCGACCAACAGCGCCCACGCCGCTCGTTCACCGGCGCGCGAGGTCGTCGGCGATGCGCTGTCCGTCTGCGGCCGCCCCGCCTCCGCGTCGTCGAGCTCGATGCGCACGTCACCGATGTCTCGCCAGCGGCGCTTCGGATCTTTGTCGAGACAACGCGCGAGCACGTGCCGCACGCGCGGCGGCGTTGCAGGCGGCAGCGCCGTCCAGTCGGGCGACCGCTCCAGAACCGCTGCGATCGTGTCTGACACCGTCGCACCGGGGAACACCCTGCGACCGGTGATCATCTCAAACAGCACGCAGCCGAACGCCCAGAGGTCAGTGCGACGGTCGACCGCCTTGCCGCGTGCTTGCTCGGGACTCATGTAGGCCGCCGTCCCAACGATCATGCCGGCGCCGGTCATCAGCGCAGGCGTGGTGATAGTCGGCGATGCGGTCACGTCTGCGGTTACGACGGATGTTGGGTCGAGCGCCTTGGCGAGCCCGAAGTCGAGCACCTTCACGGCGCCGTCAGTCCGTACCTTTATGTTCGCAGGCTTCAAATCACGATGGATGATGCCCTGTTCATGAGCGGCCTCCAGTGCTTCAGCAATCTGGCGCGCGATGATCAACGCTTCATGAATTGGGATGGGTCCCCGCGCGATCCGATCCGCGAGCGTGGGTCCGTCCACGAACTCCAACACGAGCGCGCGTACGCCGTCGGACTCTTCGAGGCCGTGAATATGCGCGATGTGGGGATGATTGAGGGCGGCGAGTGTTTTGGCTTCGCGCTCGAACCGCGCGAGCCGTTCGGGGTCGCTTGCGAACGCCTCCGGCAGAATCTTCAGGGCAACATCACGATCCAGCTTCGTGTCGCGGGCGCGGTACACCTCGCCCATTCCGCCTGCGCCGAGTTTGCCCGTGATTTCGTATGGGCCGCGGCGCGCGCCAGGAGCTAGGGCCATGGGGACGCAATTCTACGCGATTGCTCCTGAACAACGCCGTTTGATACAACTCCTCAGGCTAGGAGTTCGGAGTTGACTGTGCCCCACCATTCCTCGCACAGCGGACACAGTCGCGTGGTGCGGATCACGCATTGGGTGACGAGTGTCGCTTTCGTTGCGCTCGTAGTGAGCGGCTATGTCATCACCATGACGCACCCGCGCTTGTACTGGCCTCAAGTTTCTCAAGACCATGACCGTCACTGACAGGCTCGATAACGTCGAGCACGGCACCGGCGTCGTCGGTGTCACTTACGGTTACGCTGGTATTCGGGAATCTGAATGATCAGCTGCGATGCCCTCGTCGTCGGGGGAGGTCCAGGCGGCTCGACAGCGGCTCGCCTGCTTCGTCTGGCGGGCTGGGACGTCGTCGTTGCCGACCGCGCGCGCTTTCCGCGCGACAAGGTGTGCGCGGGCTGGCTGACTCCTGATGTCTTTCCACTGCTCGACCTTACTCCAGCGGAGTACCAAAGCACCGGGCTCACTTTCCAGGAGATCACGGCGTTCCGAACGAGCGTGATGGGTACACGCTCAGTCGAAACGCGCTACCCGCGCGTCGTCAGCTACGCCATCCGGCGGTGCGAGTTCGACACCTTCCTGCTGCAACGTTCCGGCGTGAGGGTACTCGAGGACACGTTCGTTCGAACGCTACGCCGCGACCGAGGTAACTGGATCGTCAACGAGGCGATCGAGGCGTCGCTCGTCGTCGGCGCGGGCGGACACTTCTGCCCGGTGGCCCGTCACCTGCGTAGTGGTGTTGAAGATCGGGATCCGATCGTTGCGAAGGAAGCTGAGTTTCCGCTCGGCGATGGCGCAACTCAGGTCTCGGGCACCACTCCTGAGCTCTATTTCTGCCGCGACCTTCAGGGCTACGCATGGTGCGTTCGGAAGGGCGACTATCTGAACGTTGGTATCGGCCGCCGAGGGAATGTCGGCTTTGGCGAGCACGTCGAACGTTTCGTCGCGTTTCTCAAGCGGCAGCACATCATCACTGACGATTCCAACGCACGCTGGCATGGGCACGCGTACTTCGGTTCCGGAGTGGGGATGCGTCCGGTGATCGGCCCGGGCAGTCTGCTCGTCGGCGACGCTGCCGGACTTGCCTACCCCGAGAGCGGTGAAGGGATCCGTCCGGCGATCGAATCCGGACGACTAGCCGCGGAAACGCTCATCGCGGCCGGCGGGCGGTCCGGTATCGAGGATCTCCAGCCATATGCGGACGCGCTACAGCGTATGCACCCGGCTGTCCGCGAGAATTCTGTGCCGGTGCGTTCCGTCCTCGCTGCGCTCGGCCGCGTCCTGCTCGGCTCGCGCGCGTTCACGCGTCACGTTGTCCTCGATCGCTGGTTCCTGCGCGCAAGCTAGTTCTTGGTGGCCTCGTCATCTTCGTGACACTACCGCGCGAAAGTTTGTTCTTTTGGCAAACAATTGCGGCGCGGTAGTGTCACCAAGAGATACTGGTTCGACCCAGCGTGGATGCGCTCTTTGGTTGCGACGCAGCCGCGCTGGGTTCGTCGTGGCCTTGTGTCCTTTGGTTGTCTTCGTGGCCTTCGTGGCTCAAAACCACCCGCACTTGGTGCAGAAGGGATTGGGCTCTTCAGGAATGATCACCGTGCCGTCGACATACCCCGGCAAGATCGAGCCGTCGAAGATGTGAAAATCGTCGTGCGGGATGCCGAGCATGTTCCAGAGGAACTGTGAGGACACCGTGAGAACGCCCACCGGTGACGTTCCCGCGAACACGTTCAGCGTCATCGTCTCGGTTCCGGTACCCGTTCTTCCAGCGTTTTGCGCCGTCACACGCGAGTTGGTGACCTCGAGTTTCCGGACGAGTCCGTTCGAGCACACGAAGCTCTCGACACGGCCGGCGGTGCAGGAGTCGAATTCGAGACTGATCGCTTCGTTGCTGGTACTCCCTCGATAGACGCAGCTCGTGCGATTGCCCTGGAAGGTCAGGGATGCCGCCAGTGTGCTTTCGTTCTGCTGAATCCTGGCCGAGAAAATATCGCGGCTGCCGATCGCGGTTGCCAGCGTCGCTCCTACGCATTCGCCACCCGAAACCGAGGTCAGCGTGGAATGACCGATCCATGCGCCCGATACACGTGGCGCTGCCGAGGGTCCTGATGGAGAGGAACTGCCGCAGGAGGATACGAACAGGGAAACCAGGAGTACGAACAGGCAACGGCCCATTTACGGAACCTTCATCAACTCCTTGAGCAACGCCGCCGTGCTCTCGCGAACGGTGCCGGCACCGGCAGGCGCGGCGGCGCGTCCTCCGCGACCGCGGCCTCCTCCGCCACCACCCGGCACGCCCATCGCGACGTCGAGCGCCGTTCGACCGAACTTGTCCTTGATGTCGAGCCTGGCACCGTTCTCAGCAAGAAATTTGACGAGAGCGTCACCGCGGCTCACGGCAATGTGCAGCGCCGTCTCGCCGTTGTCGTTGACGAGATTTGGATCGGCGCCCTTGTCGATGAGCAGCTTCATCGCGGCGATCGTCGATTCTTCCGGGCCGGCGTTCCGCCCCTGGCGGGAGGCAGCAACCATGAGCGCAGTGCCCTGGTTTCGCAATCGGAGGTTCGGGTCCGCCCCTTTATCCAACAACAACCCCATCGTGATGACATCGCTTACCTTCGCCGCACGCATCAGCACCGTTGCGCCTTCACCCAGTGACGGATCCCCGCCATTGTGCTGACGCATGAGCAGAGGCGTTTTGAGCCTGGCGTTCGGCTCGGCTCCGTGCTCGAGGAGCAACTTCGCAACGTCGAGCGGCAGCAAGCGTCCCGACGGTCTCGGCAGCGGACGATTGATCAGCGGCTCCTGGTGCCGCATGTCGATTGCCGCGTAAAGCGGGGTCATGCCCGCCGAGTCTCCAACGTTGGGATTGGCACCCTTCTCAATCAGCAGCGCGGCGACGTCATAGTGGGCGTTGATGATCGCCATGTTGAGCGCGGTCGTGCCATCGGGATCGCTCGCATTGAGATCCGCGCCCGCCTCGGCCAGCGCTCGCACACCATTGCCCGCACCCTGTCTTGCCGCCAGCAGGAGCGCGGTGAATCCTCCTTTGGGGAGCGCCGTCACCACCATCGTCGCGGCATCGACTTTGACCTTGGGGAACTCGGGGATCGTCGATCGCGCATTCAGATCGGCGCCACCCTTGGCCAGCAGCGCAACGACCTCAGCGTGATCCTCGGCCGCAGCCCACATCAACGCCGTCTCGCCGTGCCAGGCTTCGCTTGCGTTGACGTTCGCGCCTTTCGCGATGAGCAACTGAACCGCCTCGGGGCGGCCGGTACGTGCTGCCAGCATCAGCACCGTCTCGCCGTCGGCTCCGGTCGTGTTGGGATCGGCCCCTGCCTTCAGGAGCAGATCGACGACCTCGGCGCTGCCGTTGATCGCTGCCAGCGTCAGTGGCGTAATCGCGTACCGGTTGGCGACGTTGACGTCGGCCTTCGCGCGAAGAAGCGCCTGCACGATGTCCACTCGACCGAGCCGCGCCGCCCAATGCAGCGCCGTCGAACCGTCCGGCTCGGCCGCGTTGACCGGCACACGCTGCCGCAGCAGGCTCGCCACCGCGGGCGCGTTGCCACTCTTGACGGCATCGATGACGCGCGTATCGACTGCCGCGGCGCTCAAACCGATTGCAACGCACACGACGATGAGAAGCGATCCAACCGCGTCACTCGATCTCACGTGTTCACCCGGCTAGAGAGAGATTCGCCCTTTGTTGCCACCGAACTTCTCGAGCTCGATGCCGTACGTTTCGGCAATGCTGATGAGGAGATCAGCGTTGGGCGTGAGGGTTCCAGCCACGACGTGGCGATTGCCTTTGACCGTGCCGCCGCCGGACCCGACAAGGAGCGTGGGCAGCAGATCGGCCGAATGCACGTTGCCATTCCCCATCCCGCTGCCATAGAGGATGAGTGAATGATCGAGCAGCGACCCGTCCCCGTCCTCAGTGACCTTCAAGCGCTCGATGAACTGGGAGAAGAGCGAGACGTGATAGGTGTTCACCTTCGCATGCATCTCGATGGCCGCGGGGCGATTTCCGTGATGCGAGATCGAATGGTGAGGCTCGGTGACACCGATGTGAGGATAGGTCCGCTGACTGAGCTCGCGGCCGAGCATGAACGTGAAGACGCGGGTGAGGTCGGCCTGATAGGCGACGAACAACAGGTCGAACAGGAGCTTCACATGTTCTTCGAAGGACTCCGGCACACCGACGGGAGCGTCTGGCACGTCCGGGATCGTTGCTGCCTGCCGTTCCGCCCGCTGGATACGTCGTTCGATCTCGCGGACGTGATCGAGGTATTGGTTGAGCCGCGCCCGATCGCGTGAGCCAATGCCGGACTCCACCTGTTTGAGATCGTCGGCCACGAAATCAAGCAGGCTGCGATCGGCCCGCATGCGCGCGAGGCGTTCATCGCGATTCGCGCCGCCGCCGAACAACTGCTCGAAGACCGAACGTGGATTGATCTCCATCGGCAGCGGAGCGGTCTCCGACTGCCAGCTCAAGGTGTTCATGTAGGCGCAACTGAATCCCGGGGCGCAGTCGCCTACCAGGCCGCTGAAATCTTCGGTCGCGAGCTCCAGCGACGGAAACGTCGTCTCCTGGCCGATGTGCCTCGCGACCAACTGATCGAGCGTGATGCCGAGCGAATAATCGGGACCGGCTGTCCTCTTGGGCGGTACGCCCGCGAGCCACGATGCTGGCGCGCCGGCGTGATTGGTGTCGACCCCCTGCTCCGGTCGCGTCATGTTGGTGACGACGACGAGCGAGTCGCGGAACGGTTCGAGCGGCTTGAGTATCGGCGTGAACTCGAAACCAGCACCCTCCGAGGCTGGGGTCCACCGGTCCATGATGCAGCCGTGCGGGATGTAGATGCACCCGAGGCGCTTACGCGCGGCGGCAGCCGTTTTCACGGTCGGTGTCAGCGCCGGCACCATCGCGTCGAGCAGCGGGAGCGCAAGCGCGGCACCCATGCCCCGGAGTACGCGCCGACGAGGAATCGCTGTCTTCGAGATGAACATGCCCCTCAACCCTGACTCACTAGCTTACCCGGTTCGTGGCGGTATCAGGAGCGCCGAGGAAGCTGAGCACGCAGTGTTTTAACGCAGCGACCCTCTGCCTCCTCCGCCATCCGACGAGCAACCTACAGATCGACCGCGCCCCGGCTGACCCCAAATCGATCCTGCTCAACCCCGCACTTCTGAGCTACCGCCAGCAGCAGATTCGCCATGGGCGTGCCCTGAGGCGTCATGATGTGCCGATTTCCTTTGATCTGACCGGCGCCGCCGCCAACGACGACCTGCGGCAGTGGCGCGCCGGTGTGGCCGTTACCATCGCTCATGCCACTGCCATAGACGAGGAGGGAGTGATCGAGCAGCGAGCCGTCGCCATCAGGCATCGAACGCAACCGCTCCACGAACTTCGCGAACATACTGACGTGGTACGCGTTCAGCTTGGCGTGCCCTTCGATCGCGGCCGGCCGATTCGCATGGTGCGAAATCGAGTGGTGCGGCTCGGTGACGCCAATCTCCGGATACGTGCGCTGGCTGACCTCGCGCGCCATCATGAAGGTGAAGACACGTGTCAGATCCGCCTGGAAGGCGAGCGCGAGCAAATCGAACATCAGCCCGACGTGCTCGACGTAGGCCTCCGGTACTCCAACCGGCGCATTCGGCACGTCGGGTTGCGCGTGCGCCTGCTGCTCCGCCCGTTCGATGCGGCGCTCGATCTCCCTGATGTAGTTCAGGTACTCGTCGAGCCGCGCGCGATCGCGAGAGGGAAGCCCGCCCTCGAGGTGCTTCAGATCGGCGGCCACGAAGTCGAGCAGGCTGCGATCTGTTCGCATTCGCGCCAGCCGCTGCGCCAACGTCCCACCGCCGCCGAACAATCGTTCGTACACGACCCGCGGATTGATCTCCATCGGCAACGGCGTCGTCGGCGTCTGCCAATTCAGCGTGTTCATGTAGGCGCAGCTGTAACCCGGGTCGCAAGCGCCGACGAGGCCGCTGAAATCTTCCGTCGCCACTTCAAGCGAGGGGAACGTGGTGTCCTGCCCGATGCGCTGCGCGATCAGCTGGTCTACCGAGACACCTACCTGGAAGTCCGGGCCGTCGGTGCGCTTCGGTGACACGCCCGTCAACCAGCAGGCGGACGAGACGGCGTGGTTGCTGTTGGCTTCGGCTCGCGTCAGGTTGCTGACCACGACCAGTGAATCGCGATATGCCTCCAGCGGCTTGAGGATAGGCGTGAACTCGAAATTGGCGCCTTCGACCGCCGGCGTCCACTGGCCCATGATCACGCCGTGCGGGATATACACGAATCCAACGCGACGCTGAGGCGCGGCGGCCCGCACCGATATGCCCAGGGCGGGGACCATCGAGTCGAGGAACGGCAGCGCAACCGCAGCGCCCAGGCCTCGCAGCACGCGTCGTCGAGGGATCGATACCTTCGAGATGAACATTCGTAGCCCGTTGTGCGGTCCCTACCGCGAATTTTGTACTCGTTGCCGCGCCCGCACAACGGGCGCGGCGCGCGCAGCGCGCCAAAGAGACGCGGTCAACTAGCCGAGGGATTCGCCGGGATCTCTGGTACGAAGCCCCTGGCTAGTTGGTCTCCGCGGCGTTCTCGGCTCGCCTCATCTGAAACGGAACACTCGTCACGATTCCGCGCACGATCGAAGAAAACCGATAACCGTCCTGTGCGGAACCTCGGACAATCGCTCGCACCGCCGGCATGTCATCTGCCTCGACGCCGCGCCCCAGCGCGTAGGTGACCAACTTCTCGGTCATCGTGCCGACCAGTACCTCAGGCCGCTTGAGCAGCGATGCGCGCAGCTCCACGGCACCGTTGATCCGGCTTCCATCGGCGAGCTCACCTGAGGCATCGATTGTCGCGCCGGCCTCCTGGGTTCGCCACACACCCACCGCATCGAAGTTCTCGAGCGCGAGCCCGATCGGATCCATGATGCGATGGCAGCTCGCGCACTGCGGGCTGGCGCGGTGCTGTTCCATGCGCGCCCGCACGGTCTTCGGAACACCAGGTGTCTCCTCGGGGAATGGCGGCACGTTGGCAGGAGCCGGAGGTGGTGGCGTGCCAAGCAGATTGTCGAGAATCCATTTCCCGCGCACGACGGGCGATGTGCGATCGGCATGAGAGGTCACGAGCAGGATCCCGCCCTTTCCCAGCAGGCCCTTGCGCGCGTCCTCGGTCACGGTGACGCGGCGGAAATGCGGGCCGTACACGTTCGGGATCCGGTAGTGCTTTGCCAGTCGCTCGTTCACGAACGTATAGTCGGCCGTTATCAAATCGAGGACGCTTCGATCCTCGCTGATGATGCTCCCGACGAACAGGTTCAGTTCACGCTCGAATGCCTGCCTGAGGTTGTCGTCGAAATCGGGAAAGTCGTTTTTGTCGGGCGTCGTATTGCGAAGGTTGCGGATATGCAGCCATTGCCCTGCGAAATTCGCGACGAGAGCGTCCGCTCGCCGATCGGCGAGCATACGCCGCACCTGCCGCTCGAGCTCATCGCCTTTTCGCAACCGTCCACGGCTGGCGGCCTCGAGCAATTCATCGTCCGGAATGCTGCTCCACAGGAAGAATGAGAGGCGCGACGCCAGTTCCAGGTCACTGATGCGATAGGGCGTCCCCGGTGCGACACCAACTGGATCCTGTTCAACCCGGAAGATGAACTTCGGGCTGACCAGTACCGCGCGCACGGCCATTTCAATGCCGCGATCGAAACTTCCCTCGCTCCGGCCCGCATCGTAGAACTTCATGAGGCTCGAGAGATCGGCCTCGGTCAGCGGGCGGCGATAGGCCCGTCGCGCCAGCGTCGACACGATCTTTTCGGCGCACGCCTTCTCGTCCGCGCGTGCGCGCCGCGGCTTGGACGGAGTACATGTAAACAGGCGCTGGCGACTCGCAGTTTCGCTTGCGCCGGTTGGATTGAACGGTCCGGTCACCGTCACGTTCTCGACGTGAGGCAGCCCGGTGTGGTCGGTCGCAATGAGCGTGCTCCGCAGAAATGGCTGGAGACGTTGCCCGCCCTGCGACGCCGGCTTCTGAAGAAACGCAGAGCCGACGTGCCGCTGCCCCGCCTTCACCTTGACACGTACCTGCAGTCGCTCGGCCAGCGAATTGACCACGTTGGTTGCGTTCAGGGATGACTGCGTGTAGTCCTCGGGGCCGCCGACCGGCGCGAGCAGCACGCGTTCGCCATCGACGGTCACTTCGAGTTGATGCTGATACTCGAGGCCACGAATCGACCCGAGGTTGATCTCCAGCAGCTTGACTTTGATGACGTATTCGCCGTCGAGGGGAAACGTGTGGAGCGCCATCAGGCCGCCGCGGGTTCCTGGCGGCAGCGCTTCGTTCTGCCCCGTCTGTGACGCATCACCGCGGATGCGATAGGTCTCCGAGCTTGGTCCGATCGTTGGATCGCCCACGGCGAGAGCACTGATCTTCGCCGCCGCAGAAAGGTAGCGTTCGAGCAACGACGGCGACACGCCCAGTGAATCAGCGTTGTTGTCGAAGCCGTCCACCGAATCGTCGGGGGGCAACAACGTCGAGGCGTCGACGTCGAGCGCGAGCAGATCGCGAATCGCATTCTCGTACTCGGCGCGGTTCAGTCGATGCGGCAGATGACGGCCGGGATTGGGGTGCTCTGCCGCCTTGCGATCGAGCGTCGTCTCGAGGAACGACACGAGCGCGTGCTGCGTCGCGGCATCGGGACGCGGCATGCCCGAGGGAGGCATCGCGCCGGCGCGCAGCTTCCTGATCACCTTCTCCCACATCGCGCCGTCAGCGGCGACGCGCGTCAGTTCGGCGCGATCCAAGACAACGCCGGAAGCCGTCGCGGACGTGGTCGCGCGTGAGTTGTGGCAGCCCACGCAGTACTGATTGACCACCTTCTGCAGATCAGGGCTGGAGGCTGCGGTGCCAGGCAACTCACTGGCCGAACGGCTCGATGCCTGCGTCGTCGAATCGGGCTGCTGTGCTCGCGGGACGGACGTGGCCACAGACGCCGTCCACACGACGACCATCAGCACGCTCACTTGGAGTCTGCTCGCCCGCATCTTGTTGTGTTAGCCCGTTATGCGGGCCAAACGCGAAATTCGCACTCGTTGCCGCAACCGCATAACGGGCCAGGCGCGCGGAGCGCGCCAAAGAAACACAGCCTAATCAGTCTCTGGCTTCGCCCAAGCATCAAGGGCGAAGCTCGTGACTAGTTAGGATACGTGATCGGTGGGAAGCCGTTCAGTACCCCAATCAGGGGGGCGCGGGAAGAGGCCGACACGAATCTGCAAGAATGTGCCGCGATGACATCCCCGGCCCGGCTGGTCACCACATCGCTGCTGCTGTTGCTACTGGCAGCGGCGCCCGGGGCTCAGCGCATCGCCATCAAGCTGATCGACGCCGCAGCCGAGGCGGGAATCGACCTCGTCAACGTCTCCGGCGGACCCGCGAAGGATTACATCGTCGACGCCAATGGCAACGGCGCGGCGTTCTTCGATTACGACAACGATGACGACCTCGACGTGCTGATCGTCAACGGCTCGACCCGAGAACGCGTCGCGCAGGGCGGCGATCCGATGGTTGCCCTCTATCAGAACGACGGTCGTGGCCACTTCCGCGACGTGACCTCGGCGAGCGGCTTCACTCGTCGTGGATGGGGGTCGGGCGTCTGTGTTGGCGATTACGACAACGACGGCGCGCGCGACGTGTACATCACCGCGTTCGGCCCCGACGCGCTGTGGCGCAACACCGGCAGGAGCACGTTCGTCGACGTCACCCGCAGCGCGGGCTTCGATGAATCCAGGTGGGGAACGGGTTGCTCGTTTGCCGACTACGACCACGACGGCTATCTCGATCTCTATGTCGCCAACTACGTGACATTCGATGAACGCACGATCCCGGCGCGTGGCACCACCGCCAACTGCCGGTTCATGGCGACCGACGTCTTCTGCGGGCCCAAGCGGCTGACCGGCGATCTCGACGTCCTGTATCACAACAACGGCGACGGCACGTTTTCCGACGCCACCGCGCGAACCGGAGTGAAAGACCCCGGCTACTACGGCTTCGGCGTCGTCTTCACCGATCTTACTGACGATGGTTGGCCCGACATTTACGTGGCGAACGATTCGGTGCCGAACCTCCTGTATCGCAATCGCGGCAACGGGACGTTTGTGGAAGAAGGCGTGATCTCCGGCGCCGCCTTGAGCAGCGACGGACGTTCGCAAGCCGGCATGGGCGTGGATGCTGCTGACTATAACGGCGATGGACTCCCCGACTTGATCGTCACGAACTTCTCTCACGATTACAACACGCTCTATGAGAACGGGCCGGCGGGCGTGTTCACGGATCGCAGTTACGCGACAGGCGTGGCGTCAACCGCCGGTCCCTACTTGGGGTGGGGAGTCAAGTTCGTGGATATCGACAACGACGGCCGTCTCGACATCTTCGTCGCCAACGGGCACGTGTATCCAGAAGTCGACAAACATGGGCTCGGCACGCGCTACCTGCAGCGCAAGCAGCTCTTCGTGAACGAGGGCACTCGCTTCCGGCACGCGAGCGGCGAGATCGGCGGAGGTCTTGCAGTCGAGAAATCGAGTCGCGGCGCCGCTTTTGGCGACTACGACAACGATGGCGACATCGATGCGCTCGTGATCAACATGAACGATCGGCCGACGCTGCTGCGCAACGATACGGCGCCAGGCAATCACTGGATCACCGTCCGGCTCGTCGGCACGAAGAGCAATCGTGATGGCATCGGCGCCAAGATCAGCGTCGAAGCCGGCGCCCGGAAGCAGACGGCGTTCGTTCGCGGCGACGGCAGCTACCTGTCGCACAGCGACACGCGCGCGCATTTCGGGCTCGCTGACGCGACCCGCGTGAACCGGATCGAAATCCGATGGCCCAGCGGAGTCGTCGATACCGCCTCGGGACTCACGGCGGATCGCTTCTATGTTGCTCGTGAAGGATCAGGGGTCACGTTGTCGGTGCGATCCCCGTGACTCGGGTCGGTGCGATCTCGCTTGCGCGTGTCGGTGCGGCTCACTCCCGGGTAGCGTTCGCGGCTGAACCGCCTGCGAGCGCCGCGATAGGCGGCGGTCTGAAAAACGCCGCTTAAAAGGGGCGCCCGAGTGAAGAGTCAGGTACGAAGTCCGGTCAGACGTGTTGATCGCACCTTCTATCGTGCGAGCACTCGAATTCGATCGAGCTTGGCTGCTCGCGCCAGTTGCTGCGCGAGCGCACGTTGCCGCGCGCTTTCATCGCGGTTGCCCGCCGCGAGGTACGCCTCGGCGAGATACGCAAAGCCGTCGACGGTCTGATCGAGGCGCTGCGCGGCTTCGAGGCGTTCGAGGGCTTCTTGTGGACGCTTCGCCCGCAGCAGCGCCAGGCCAAGATCGCGCTGCGAGCGTCCGCTCGGATCGAGCTTCAATGCTTCTTCATACGAGGCAACCGCCTGATCGAATGAGCCCGCGATCAGGTTGCGGGACGCCTCTCTGCGCAACGAATCGAGCTGAAACGCCTGCTGGCCAAGCGATTCGAATTCGCCCTGCTGGCGCTGGAAGAGAGCGAGTTCCCGCTTTGCGTCTTCAGTCTTCCCGAGGCGCATCAGCGAGGTGCCGAGCGCGTACCTCGCTTCCTTCACACTCGGATCGATCGCCAACGCGCGCTCCAGCGTGACGCGCGCGTCGCCGTACTTGAGCATCCTGACCTGGACCTGTCCGGCGGCAGCAAGAGCCTTCGCATCCCGTGGATCGAGCCACGTCGCAACCAGAAACTCGGTCAACGCTTCTTCGTCGCGCCCCTGAAGAAAGTAGATTTCGCCAAGCTGGCGATGCGCCTCGCCGCTGTTGGGATTCGCGTCGATCCGTCGTGAGTACGCGGCGACGGCGCCGTCGAAATCAGCCTGGTTCACCAGCAGGCTGCCGAGGGCCCGGTCAAACTCGTCGCGACCGACGAACGGACCGAAAGCCTCGCTGGCACGGAAGCTCGCGGCCGCCTGCGGCAGCAGCGATTGCCGTTCGTACACGTGCGCGAGTTGATAGTGGATCCGTCCAGACTGCATGCCGGCCTCGACCGCCTGCGTGAGCTCACGCTCGGCCTCGGCCAGGCGCCGATCGTCGGCGAGCACGTCGGCCAGCGTCACGCGCGCCCGCTCATCACCAGGAGCCAGGCGAATCGCCGTTCGCAGATGCTCGATGCTCTTGCCTGCCTGGTCGTCGAGCCAGTAGGTGAGCCCAAGCAGGCGATGCGCCTCTGCGCGATCGGGCGCGCCCGCAACGACACTTTGCACCTGCTCGAGCGCCGTCTCCAGTTGCCCCGCCCGAAGCAGTCCCCCGGCCCGAACCATGGGCTCGCGCTGAGCCGGCTCGCCGCTGGCGAGCGGATCGACGGCAGCGGCTTCCGTGAACCTGGTCACAGCCATCGCGTAGTCGCCGGTTCGTAACGCGGCGTATCCGTCCGCATAACGCGCCTGCGGAAAGATTGGTGCGACACCAGCGACTTGTCTCAACAGATCGACTCGCTCGAAAGGCGCCACCGCTTGTGCGCCTTTTGACGCACCTTCGCGTTTCCCCAGCGCACGCTGAACGTCTCTCAGCGCCCGAGTTGCTTCAGCAGGCTGCTCCAGTCGCGCGAGCTGTTGGGCGAGCGCGTACAATGCCGCGGGATTGTCGGGATTGATCGCGAGCGCTCGCCGAAGCGCGCGTGCGGCGTCAGCCGGCTTCTCGAGCACGCCGTACGCGAGCGCCTGCAGCGTATAGACCTCGACTCGGCCGTCATCGTCGCGCTCCGCCGCTCTGAGCTCGCGCAGCGCGTCCTCGATGCGATGGCGATCGAGGAGCACCGTGGCTACCGCCACGCGAGCGAGGCCTGCGGAAGCGGCGCGATTGGCGTCGGCCTGGAACTGCGCGACCGCACGATCCCATCGATCGAGTGTCGCGCGCATCGCTGCGACGCTGGCCAGAAGATCCGCACCCTCATCGCCGAACGTGCCGGCCTGGGCGCGAGTGAACCGCTGAAGCGCCTCGACGAAGTCCAGCTTCAGCGTGTGAATGGACGCGGCCTCGCGCCAGATGCGGCTGTCAGCCGCACCGGCGGCGCGCGCGGCTCCGGCACATTCGGACGTGGGACATTCAGCCGGCGCTTGCGGCGCAGCTGTTGTCGGCACTAGCAGAAAAGCTAACAGGACGCCGATGCAGGTTCCGCGTTCCATGTTTCCGCCTACGGCCGAAGGCTCCGGCGCCGTAGCGCTTACGCGAAGGCAGGCCGGGTTCGTGTTCGGAGTCCGGTGCAGGGTTAGTTCGGTGTTTTTTCCTTTAGATAGGCCACGATGTCGTTGAGCTCTTTTCGACTGGCGACAGCGACTTCGAGCGGGGTACGGCCCTGTTTGTTCTTCGCCTTGAGATCGGCGCCGTGCTCGACCAGAAAACGCACGATCGATTCCGCGCCGCGGCCGGAGATGGCGGCGTGCAGCGCGGTCTCGCCGGTGTTGGTGGTCGCGTTGATGTCGAGGCCCGACTCCATGCACAGCTTGATCGCCTCGATCGCATCCTTTTCGGAACCCTGATCGTACGACGGCGCCGCCGGACTTCCGTCCCGCCATCCCATTCCCGCAGCGAGCATCAACGCGTTCGCCTGATTCGGCTGCGTGAGTTTCGGGTCAGCGCCGGCGGCGAGCAGCAACTTCATCACGGCGATATCGCCGGACTTCGCTGCGCGCATGAAGGGCGTGGACCCCTCTCCCAGTGCGCGATCGCCTGCCGTGTGGTGGCGTTGAAAGAGCGGCGCCGCGAGCCGCGCGTTGGGATCGGCGCCGTGGGCGAGCAACACTTTGATCAAATCCACCGCGCTGAGCTCCCCGGACGGCTTCGTGTTGGGCCGCCCGTGGCCGATCGCCAGGCGATCCATGTCGACGGCTGCGTACAGCGCCGCCATCTTGGCTTCGTTGTCGGCGACGTTGGGATCGGCGCCCTTCTCGACCAGGGCGGCGGCCACGTCGTAGTTTGCATTGATGATGGCGAGGACGAGGGCGGTGGCCCCGTCGGGATCTGTGAGGTTCAGGTCGGCGCCGAGTCCGGCGAGCGTCGCGGCCGCTTCGAGCGCGCCCTGTCGCGCCGCGTACATCAACGGCGTCCAGTTTCCGCGTGGCAGAATCGATTGCCCGTTGCGACGACGAGGAACGTCGAGGAGCCGGGAGCGCTCGTTGACGTCTGCGCCGTGCTCGACGAGCACCTTGATGGCGTCGACATGGTTCTCGGCGGCGGCCCACATCAACGCCGTCTCGCCGTACCAGTTTTCACGCCCCTTCAGATCGGCGCCGTGCGCCAGCAGCGCCTTCACCACTTCAGGCCGGCCGGTTCGTGCCGCTGTCATCAGCACGGTCTCACCCTCGGGCAACACCGCTTTCGCGTTCGCCCCGGCTTCGAGCAGGATCTCGGTCGCCTCCAGGCTTCCGTTGACGGCCGCGAGCGCCAGCGGCGTGATGCCTTCGCGCGTGGCCGCATTCACATCGGCGCCGGCACGCAGCAGCATGCGCGTCATTTCAAGATCATCGGCCCTGACCGCATAGTGAAGCGCGGTTGTGCCGTCGCGCTCGACGATCTTGAGCTCACCTGGCTGCTTGAGCAGGGTGCGCACGACGTCGCGCTTCCCGGCTTTGACAGCTTCGATCAGACTTGGTGCGCGGTCAGCGCCGTAGGCGAGAGACAGCGAACTGAACACAAGGAGGGCGCCCGCATTCGCCGCCCTCCGCCACCCGAATGGTTTCGACATCGTCTCGCTACTCTACTTCCTCGCTTGTGTTTGGTGCTTCAGGGTCCGACTTCGATGATGAATTTGAGCGTTCCCGAGGGGCTCGCCTTGCCCCACATCTACAACACAAGCGAGCAGGTGCCTAGATCTCCACTCGACCGGTACTTTCGGCGAACGAGTCGAGATGAGCTCCATAGAGATCGGAGATTCGCAGCCACAGGTTGGCAACCGGCGTCCATTCCGCCGCGACCACGTGACGATCGCCTTTCACCTTACCGCCGGCGCTGCCCACCGCGACGAGGGGGAGCGGATACGGGGCATGCGCCTGGCCGTCGCTCATGCCGGCGCCATAGAAGATCAGCGAGTTGTCGAGAACGGTGCCGTCGCCCTCGGGCATCTTCTTCAGCTTTTCCACGAAGCTGGCGAATAACTGCGCGTAATGGAGGTTGATCTTCGCGTGATTCTCCATATTCTCGGGCCGGCCGCCGTGGTGCGAGACGTCGTGGTGCGTTCCCGGAATGTTGAGCTCCGGGTACGTCCGCTGGCTCGCTTCGCGCGACATCATGAACGAGAACACGCGTGTGAGATCCGATTGATACGCGACGGCGAGCAGGTCGAACAGGACCGTGGCGTGCTCAACGAATGTATCTGGCACACCGAGCGGCGCATCGAGGGCGATCACTTTCTTGGCGTTCTGCGCCTCGGCGCGCTGGATGCGCCGTTCGATCTCGCGCACGTTATCGAGATAATCGCCGATGCGCGCACGATCCCGCGCGCCAACCTTCCGCTGCAGGTCACGTGCTTCTTCCGTCACCGAGTCGAGGATGCTGCGGTCTTCCTGGATGCGCTGGAGTCGCTCGGCCGTCGTGCTCGAGCGCCCGAACATCCGCTCGAACGCGGCGCGCGGGTTGGTCTCCATGGGATTGGACTGCGTCTCCGATGCCCAGGAGATGCTGTTCATGTAGGCGCAGCTGTAGCCGGGGACGCAACCACCCACGTAGCCGCTGAAGTCTTCCGTCGCCACTTCCATCGATGGAAGCTGCGTGTCCTGACCGATCTGTTTCGCGATGACCTGATCGATGCTGATCCCGACGCGAATATCCTCGGCCTCGGTCTGCTTGGCGACCGCGCCGCTCAACCAGCCAGCGGAGCTGACCGCGTGATCGGTCACGGTTTTGCCGCCCGCTCTCGACAAGTTGCCGAACGACGTGACCTGATCGCGGAACGGTTCGAGTGGCTTCAGGATCGTCTTGTACTCGTAACCCGGGCTCGTGGCATCGGGGAACCAATGCTTGTTCGTCGCGCCGTTCGGGAAATACACCGCGCCGAAACGCAGCGGCCCCCTGGCTGGCGTCTGAGCCAGGGCGGTGAACGCGGGAACCATCGATTCCAGCAGGGGCAGGGCCAACGTGGTCCCCATACCAAGAAGGAAGGTCCGCCTGGGCAACGCCTTCTTTGTGACAAACATCAATCCGCTCCTGGACTCCCGCCCCGTTTTACCGGTCGCTGTCGCTCACGACCCGCATCTGAAACGGCGGACTCGTGACGATCCCCATGATGATGCCTGAAAACCGGTATTCCTGACGCCCTGCTTTTCGGACGATATCCCTCACAACCGGCGCGTCGTAATACTGCAGTCCGCGGCCGAGGGCGTAGGTCATCAGCTTCTCGGTCACGGTGCGAACGAAGACGTCCGACCGCGCCAGCAAGGCACTTCTGAGGGCGACGACGCCATCGACCTTGGTGCCGTCGGCGAGCTGCCCCGACGCGTCGAGCGGAACTCCGGCCTCGCGCGTGCGCCATGCCCCGGTTGCGTCGAAGTTCTCCAGCGCGAAACCGAGCGGATCCATGAGCTTGTGGCATCCCGCGCAGGTCGGGCTGGCGCGATGCTTTTCCATCCGCTCGCGCAGAGTGCGCGGCGCCTCTTCAGAACTGCCTTCGAGCGGCGGGACGTTGGGAAGCGGTGGCGGCGGCGGCGTGCCAAACACGTTCTCGAGGATCCATTTGCCACGCAGTACCGGCGCCGTCCGGTCCGCGCGCGACGTCACCATCAGCAGGCCGCCTTTACCCAGCAGGCCGCGCCTCGCATCGTTGGTGAGCGTGACGCGACGGAAGTGACTGCCGTAGACGTACGGGATACCGTAGTGCTTTGCCAGGCGTTCGTTGACGAACGTGTAGTCGGCCGTCAGCAGATCAAGGACATTGTGATCGCCACGGACGATGCTGTCGAAAAAGAGCTCTGCTTCGGTCTGGAAGGCATCGCGCAGCGTGTCGTCGAAATCGGGAAACTCGTCATGGTTGGGCGCGACGGTCCGAAGATTTCGCGTATGCAACCACTGACCCGTGAAATTGCGGATGAAGCGGTCCGCCTTCGGATCGCCAATCATCCGACGGACTTCACGCTCGAGCACCGCCGGGCTCCGTAATTGACCTCGACTGGCGACGTCGAGCAGCGCCTCGTCGGGAATGCTGCTCCACAGGAAGAACGACAGCCGCGACGCGAGCTCGATGTCGCTCACGTTCTGGATCGTCCCGGGCTTGGCGGGACCATCTTCCTCTACGCGAAACACGAAGGTCGGGCTCGCGAGCAACCGCCGCAACGCCATCTGGATCCCGGTCTCGAACGTGCCCTTGGCGCGGCCCGCGCGATAGAAGGTCATCAAACGGGACGTATCCGCACTCGTGACCGGGCGCCGATAGGCGCGGCGAGCCAGCGTTGAAAGGATTTTGGAAGCGCATGCCTCTTCCTGGCTCGCCTGCTGAGGACGACAGGAGAAGACACGCTCGCGGCTCGGCGTTTTTCCGGGTCCTACTGGATTGAAGGGACCCTTGATGGTGAGCGTCTCGATGTGCGGGCGCCCCGTCGAGTCGTAGGTTCCGGCGGAGCTGCGGAGAAACGGCCGCAGACGCTGCGTGCCCTCGCCGATCTTGCGCACGAAGCTCGCGCCCACCTGGTGCGCCCCCGCCTTGACCGGCACCACCGCCTGGAGGCGTGCGTCGACGGCATTGCTGCGCTCCGTGATGCTCGTGCCTTGCGGGACCTGCTCGTTGTCTCCACCTATCGTCGCCAGGAACACGCGTTCCCCGTCGACGGTGACCTCGATTTGATGTGGATGCTCAAGGCCGCGAATCGCCTCGAGGTTGGTGCGATAGAGCTCCAGCGAGAAGCGGTACTCAGCATCGACCGGGAAAGTGTGGTTGACGACCAGGCCACCGACCGTTCCCAGAGGGAGGCCTTCGATGTGCTGGTCCTGTGAGCGGTCCTGGCGGATGCGATATGTATCCGACCCTGGTGCGGTGGGTGCGCCCACGGCCAGCGTGCTCACGCGATCGGCGGCGACGAGATAGCGCTCGAGGAGCGCCGGCGACGTTCCGAGCAGATCGGAGATGTTGTCGAACCCGAACGCCGAGTCGTCCGGTGGAAGCAACGACGAGACATCGACCTCGACGTCGAGCAGATCACGAACCGAGTTCGTGTACTCGCTGCGGTTCAGGCGTCGAATGAGCGGACGGCCAGGATTCGGCTTGCCAGCCGCGGCACGATCCAATTCGGATTCGAGATAGGTGGCGAGACTGTCGTAAGTCGCTTCGTCTGGACGCGGCATGCCCTGCGGCGGCATCGAGCGCGTGCGCAATCGTCGCGCAACGCCCTCCCAGATTTCGCCGTGGGCGGCTGGGCTCGAGATATCAAGGCCGTCGAGCGCAAGATCCGAGGTCTTGAGCCGCTGGTTGTGACACGTCACACAGTACTTGTCCACGACAGCGCCAGCGTTTGCCGCGGGCTCGTTGGCAGTGCGCGCGGGTGCGTTCTGCGCACCACTCGCGTGCAGGATCGCCCAGCTGGCCGATACCATCAGCGCGACTGCTATTAGAGACCCACGTCCCCTCATTCCACCCCGGCTCGCACGAACACCATCTTTCGGTTGTATGACAGTCTTGGGCGGGGATCAATGCCCGAATCAGGTGACAGAATGCGATTTTGCTTGAATTTCCAGCGAATTTCGCCCCACAGTGATATCTGTATCGTCGCCTCCCATGCCCCTCTTCGAGTATCAATGCCGAGCCTGCTGTCACAGCTTCGAGACGCTGGTCCGCAACGCGGAGCAGCCCGCGTGTCCCGCTTGCCACTCGGGTGACATCGAACGGCTGCTCTCGTCCTTTGGCGTTGGTTCTGAGGCGCGATCACACGCAACACTGCAGGCGGCGCGACGCGACTTCACATACAGCGCCGGGCGGCGCGAACAGATTCGCCACGAGGCGGAGCAAGTTCGAGATCACGTACAAGAGGATTACGGCCTGCACGTGCCCAAGCCCACGGAGTGACTGCATCGGTCGCAGGGGGAGCCGAGGACGCGGAGAAAAGCTTCAACGCGGAGAGCGCGGAGAAGCAGAGAATCGCGGAGGGGGGCCACTCCGCTCCTCTACGTTCTCTGCGCTAACGCTTTTCTCCGCGTCCCCCGCGGCTATCGCTCCTGTGTCGGCGGTGCGTCGGTCGCAGCACCCTGCTGGCCTCCGCGCCCTCGTTGCCCCTGGCCTGTCGTGCCACCTTCCGGCACGTGATGAATCCGCGACTTGAAACGCCATCCCTGCGGCGTCTTCACGTAGGTGTCCTCGTAGTACCCCTCGTGGTGAATCTTGTACGGATCGCCACCCAACCCGATCATCAGCATGTCGACCGTGCCGGTCGCGCCTTCGGCCGTCGGCGTGACGATGTGGTTGACGTAGAGGTGCTTGACGCCCTGGACGATCCAACCGACGTTCTTGCAGCCGCGCGATCCCCCGCCTGACGCCTCGGCGAGCCGCTCACGCCCCTGAAACTTGTTCCCGACTTTGCCATTCTGCTCCGGCGCGAAGTAGCCGTCAGCAGTGAAGAGATCGGCGTAGTCGTAGCCGTTGTTCGAACAGGTGTCGATCGCGCGAGCGTACTTCGCGACGAGTTGCTGAATCTCGAAGTAGTCGAGTGCTGTGAGCTGCGCCGATGTGCCAGGAGCCTGCGCCTGAATGGCCGAGGGCAGATACAGGGCGACGCTCAACGCAAGAGCAATGCAAAATCTACAGTGCGACATCATGCCCCCTCGAGTCCCGGCTGGAACAACGTCCACTGAGTTCCGACACGCCGTGGCGGTGAGGACACCGAGAAGATCGATCTTTTGTTCTCGGTGCCTCTCTGTGCCTCAGTGTGTCGTGTTCACGTAGTAAACGCCCGACGCGGATCAGAAATCAAACTGCCCGCTGATCTTGAACATGCGCGCGTCCATGATGCGCTGTGGCTGTCGCCACACGGCGTAGGAGCCATTCTCCTGCATCACCGGGTTGGAATTGAACAGGTTGTAGATGTCGAGATTCGCCTGGGCGCGTCTCCCGCCAAACCGGAAGATCTTGCCAATGCGGACATCGACCTGGTTCACCCGATCACCATAGATATCACCGGGCACGAGCATGTTGATCGTGGTGTTCGCCGCGCTACCCGACAGCGGCCGGCCAAGTGAGGGCTGGATCTCCGCATTGGTGTAGATGCGGTTGGCTTGTACCACCGGGCCGGGCGTGCTCTGGATCGTGGTCGCAAGGTTCACGTCGACCCGCGGAAGCGTGTAGGTCGTCAGGAACTTGAACTGCGTGAGGAACGCCGCTTCGACGTGGCACGCGCGCTGGCTCGGACCCGCCGTCGCGCTGAACACGACGCCCTGCGAGTTCCCGATCACGTCGCAGTTGTCAGTCACCGTCCGTCCGGTGCTCAAACCGCCCTGCAGCAACAGTCCATTCTGCAGGCGCGCGTTGGCGCTGAAGTCCATGCCGTTCCACTGCTCGGTCTGCTCGCCATAATCGCGAGCAAACGTCGTGTAGGCAGTTCCCTGACCCACCTTCGATGGGTTGATGTTGTAGAGCCCTTCGATTCGGTAGCCGCCGCCATTGGGCAGGCCAGGGTCGCTCGGCGCCGTCACGCTGTACGGGTCGAAGTCGGCCGCCGTGAGTCCCAGCTGCTGGGTGACCTGGAAGTTGCCGAACCAGCGACGGAAATAGCCGACGTCGATGCCGAGACGCGGCATCAGTTCATGCTGCACGCTCGTCGAGAACTCCCAGTTGTACGGCCGGTTGCCCCATCCGAATCGCGTGTCCTCGTTGAACTGCGCAATCGATGTCAGCGTTCCGAATTGGCTGAGGTACGCCGAGCATTCACCGTTGGCGGCCGGGTTGAGCTGGTCACAGTCTGGATTGAAGTTGCCGCGCCGCGGATCGCCGACGGGATACATCAGGTCGTTCCAGTTCCGCGTCGTCGTTGTGCTCACGCCGGCGGGATTGCCGATCGTGAACAGCGTGAGCATGTACTTGCCGACACTGGCTTTGAGCGCCGTCTTCCCGTTGCCGAACAGATCGTAGGACGCGCCGAGCCGCGGCGTGATGTCGTGCATGCTCATGCTGGTGACGGCCGGGAAGGTATAGTCGCGCGTCGGCTGGAGTGGCGCGGGGCCTCGATACTGCTCCGGATACCCTCCACGGAAACCGTCGTAGCGAACGCCGGCATTGAGGGTCCAGCGATCGATGGTCCAGCGATCCTGCACGTAGACGCCAAGCTCGCCCTTCACCAGCGACTCGCCGCGTGTCGGCACGCCGTACAGCGTGACGAGGTTCGGGACGCCGTTGTTGAAGCGGAACATCATGTACGACGAGTTCGAGTCGGTCGTGCTCACGGTGTTCGCCCACGTATCGCTGAAGCCGACTTTGAGCGCGTGCGCGCCGGTCACATACGACATCGAGGCCACTGCCGTGTTGATCGTCTGGCTCGAGTAGCCGAAGGTCCCGCTGATACCGCCGTCGCCACCCTTGCCACGATAGAAGAAGTTGTTGGACTGCTCGAGCACGGGGATCATGTCCCGATACACGTCGCCGACTTCGGGCAACTGGTTGCCAAAAGCCTCGCCGCGACGCGCGTATCGCGCCTCGAGCAACAGCTTGTTGGTCATCGGCGCAGTCCATGCGGCCTGCGCCAGGTTGAGGACCGGGAAGCGATACGCCACCGCTGACTCAGGCGAGACACCCGCGCGCGTGTCGTCCCAGATGCGCGATTGGTTGTCGTAATAGAACGACACCTTGTGCTTCTGCGCCAGCTGCGATGTGAGTCGCACGTTGATGCCGTTCTGCTCCAGCGAGAAGAAGCCGCGGCGGCTGGTGTCTGCCTCGTACAGCCACTTCGTCGGGTCGCCCTCGTTCTTGTTGTAATAGAGGCCGGCGATGTAGTTCTGGTTCGTCTGCCACCGCGCCGACGTGTAGAACCACAGCCTGTCTCGCATCAGCGGACCGCCAACCGACGGGTTGATGTCCCACGCCTGCTTCATCTCGTTCGGCTCGGGCAGGCCGCGATTGCGCAGTTCGTCCGTGAGGTTGCTGGTCTGCCAGGCGGAGTTGACCGCCGTTGCGAACACCACCCCTCTCACCGAGTTGCCACCCTCGCGCGGGATGATATCGATGCGCAACCCGCCGAACGGCTGTTCGGCAGAAACCGCCGCGTAGTCGACCGTCACTTCCTGCGTCGATCCGGTGTCGGGTACGAAGTTGGAGAACTCCCCACCCGAGAGGACATTGCCGAGCCTCACTCCATCGAGTTGCAGGCGCGTGTCGCTGGTACGGCCGCCATGAATCTGAAACGTGGTGTTCTGCAGATTGTTCGTACCGCCGACGTCGGCCAGCGCGCCGCGTCCGGGTTGGGCCGCCGCCAGGCCCGGGATGAGGACCACCATGTTGATGTGGCTCCGTCCCACCGGAATCTGTTCGATCACCTGCTGATCGAACACGCGCTGCTGCGTGGTCCGCTGGATGTCAACGATCGGGCTGTCGCCGGTAACGGTGATCGTCTCCTCGAGGGCACCGACGCGCAAATCAGCATCGACCGTCGCGACAAATGTGCCGGTCAATTCGATCCCTTCGCGCCGCACGATCGAGAATCCGCTCAACGTGAATGTCACGACGTACGTGCCCGGCCGCAGATCGACGATGCGGTACTGACCGCTTCCGTCGGTGACAACCGAGCGAACCTTTTCGATCAACGCGGGGCTCGAGGCCTCCACGGTCACGCCCGGCAAGACGGCGCCGGAAGGGTCCCTGACCACACCGGTGATCGACGCCTGCGCATGCGCCAGCGTCGGCACCAGGGCCATCAACCCGAAGACGAACAACATCACACGTGTGAATCGCAACATCTGCAGCATCCTCCCCAACCGTCAGTACCGATTCGATCGCGCGTTCACGTTCGTCCTGCCCCGGAGCGCGAGCCCGGTTCTTATGCGCATGCTACGGCTGCGCGCGTGGTGTGTTGGCGGCAGCGGCCGCGTCCGCCGCGACGTACGTACGCGACTTGAAGCGCCAGCCTCCTTGCTGTGTCCGGACGTATACGTCGTCGTAGTAACCACCATCGTTCTTGAGAAGTGCGCGGCCGGTCACTCCTTCGGCCGAGAGGCCAAGTGCCACACCGGCTGTTCTGAAGCGCTTCACGCCATCAGGTCCCGCGACGTATATGTCATCGAACAAGCCGAGGTCGGTTCCGGCCAGCCGCCGAATGGCAATGGTGTCGTGAACCGTGATGGTCGCCGTCTTCTCCTGCGCGGTGATGACGGTCCTCGCTTTGATCCGCCAACCCTTCGGCGTCTTCACGTATTCGTCGTCGTAGTAACCGGCGGCGCCGAGATCCGCGCGACCAGTCACGCCCTTCGCGGTCGACTCGATCGCCACCATGGGAGCAGGCCGCGGAGTGGCCGCGCCACGGCCGCCAGCCGCTGGCGGCGCATTCGCCCCGATGCAGTGGCGTTCGCTGCGGACGAGAGCCATCAGCTTCTCGCGACCAACGACTTCGCCGCGGATGTTGCTCGCGAAGTACCCGGTTTCCGGCACGAACACGTCGGCGTAGTCCTCGGCCGCGCAGCTTCCCAGCGCCTTGGCGTACTTGACCGTCAGTTCTTGAATGTCTGCGCGATCCTGCGCCGTCAACGGTTCCTGCGCACTGGCCGGGCCAGCCAGCAGAAGCAGCGCACCGAGAATCATCAACACACGGTTCTTCATGGCTATCTTTCCCGGTCCGGCTCAAGCCAGACGCTACGACTCTCTTATTTCGTCTCCGTCCCCGTAGCAGAAGCGATGAAAGTCCTCGTCTTGAAACGCCAGCCTTCCGGCGTCTTCACGTAAACATCCTCGTAGTGCCCGCCGAGGAAGATCGAGTTGGGCGGACCCATCTCACCGATATCGACTGCCACGAGGTACTGCTTGCCGATTGCTCCGTCGGCCGTTGCCTCGATCACATGGTTGGCAAGGAAGTGGCGCGTGTACTTCGGTCCATGCGGCGCCCTGCTGGCCATCGTCGCAAGGTTCTGTCGACCCTCGGTGCGAGGCTGTCGAAAGACCGCGTCCGGCGTGAAGAGATTCGCGTACGACAGCCCTTCATCCGGGTTCTGATCGAGCGCGTATGGATAACGCGAGACCAGCTGCTGAATCTCAATGTAGTCCTCGGCGGTCAGCCCCGGCCTCGAACCGGGCGGCGCGCTTGCTGTCGGAGCCACGCTCAGCGTCCGCGGGACTCCCATTGTCGCCGGTGGCGGTTGAACGGGTGCGCCAGACGACGACTCGAAGTAGCTTCGCGACTTGAAGCGCCAGCCCTGCGGTGTCTTCACGTAAACGTCGTTGTAGAGCCCACCGTGATCGACTCGGCTCTTGGAGCCGTTGCCGCCGTTGCCGATATCGAGGATGCCGACATATGTCCGGCCGACTGCCCCGCCCGGTGCGGGTTCGATCACGACATTGGTGACGTAGTGGCTCACGAAGTTCGGTCCTCGTCGTCCCCCGCGGGCGAGAGCCGCGAGCCGATCGCGCCCCTGATACGTTCTCCCACTCGGACCTTGATTGGTTCCAGTGAACGTTGCCTCGGGCGCGTAGAGGTCGGCGTACGCGAAGCCGTTGTCGGCTGCCGTATCGAGCGCATACCCGTACCGGTAGACCAACTGCTCGATCTCGAGGTAGTCGAGCGCGGTCAGCACGGGCGTCGGAGACGTCGGTTGCTGGGCAGATGCTCCACTGAGGCCCAGAAGGATCGCGCCGAGGAGCGCGGCAGCGGGAAATCGTCGGCCCGGCATGTCAGCGTGCCTCCGCCTCGGGGCGAGGGCGCGGACGGGGACCACCTTCCGACGGGATGAACTGGCGACGCTTGAACCGCCACCCGTCGGGCGTCTTCACATAGATGTCCTCGTAGTGTCCGCCCCCGAAGACCTCGTTCGGCCGCTCGCCTTCGCCCATCCGGAGCTGAAGAAGATACTCCTTGCCAATAGCCCCATCGCTCGCCGGCTCGATCACGTGGTTCACGATGAAATGGAACGCGGACTGCGGACCGCGAGTGTTGCGGCGCGCGAGCGCCGCCAGCGCCTCGTGGCCCCTGGTCTCCCGTCCCATCCGATCGGCGAATGCACCATCTGGTGCGAAGAGCGACGCGTAGACGTTACCGTTGTCCGCGCCGGTATCAACGGCGTATGCGTACCGTGCCACGAGTTGCCGGATTTCTATGTAATCCGCCGCGGTCAGACCGGCGAAGCTCGCTGCCGGCTTCCCTGTCCCCCCCTGTCCGGACGCGATGTCGACACACCAGGCCAGCGCCAGAACGAGGACGCCCACGGTCGACGCGACTCGTGTGTAGCGAGCAATCATTGTTTGCAGTGCCAGCGTTCAACCTGGAAGGGGCGGCCCCAGGAACTCTGGTTTCGAGGGCCCCCATCATCTACTGTCGGGACTCTGCCCGATATCCCCAGTTTGGGGGGGGATCACTCGGGACGCGGGGCTCGGGGCTCGGTTCAAAATCGGGAGCCTGGACACTTTCGGATCCCGAGTCCCGGATCCCGAGTCCCGAGTCCCGAGTCCCGAGTCCCGATTCAGGGGATATGAATAATTCCTCGTCTCAGGGCCTCTGCCAGGGCTGCCGTGCGGTCGTGCACGTTGAATTTGAGGAAGATGCTCTTGATATGGGCGCTGGCGGTGTCGCCGCTGATCCCAAGGGCCGCCGCGATTTCCTTGTTTCTCTTTCCGGTCGCGAGCAGCTCGAGCACTTGTGATTCACGGAAGGTCAGCGACGGCTGATTGGCCCGCTGCTCGAGCACGGCGGCAATCTCCGGCGGAATGGAGCGCTGACCGGCATGCACGTCGCGGATGACGCGGATCAGGTCGTCAGGCAGGGTGTCCTTCAACAGATACCCCATTGCCCCCGCCGCAACCGCCCGGTAGATGTCCTCATCGCCGTGATACATGGTCAAAACCACGATGCGGGCATCAGGCTGGCGATTGCGAATGGCCTGGATGGCCTGCACGCCGTTCATCGTCGGCATCTCGAGGTCCATCAAGGTCACGTCGGGCCGGAACCGGAGGAACTGCTCGACCGCCTCTTCTCCGTCAGCGGCTTCGGCGACAACGGTCATATCGGGCTGAACACCGACGATACGCGCGATGCCCTCGCGCATCAGGCGGTGGTCGTCAACACACAGGACTCGGATGGGGGTCGCCATTGCAGGTTACTCCGCGGCCAGTGGTACAGCGGCCTCGATGGTGGTGCCGGCTCCGGGGTTGCTGACCAGTGCCAGCCGACCCCGGAGACGGGCTGCACGTTCGCGCATGGTCAGGAGGCCGAGGTGCTCGCCTGACGCCGGCGCCGGATCGCGCTCTTCCGGAACGAACCCGCAGCCGTTGTCCGCAATCGTGAGCCTCACGCCGTCCTTCTCGAAGTGCAGGGTGATGTGAATCTGCGTCGCGCGTCCATGTTTGACGGCGTTGGCAACCGCCTCCTGCGCAATCCGCAGCAACTGCACGTCCGCATCGCCCGAACACGCGCGCGTTCGGCCGGTGACCGAGAACTCAGTGCGAATGCCTTTTGATTTGGTCGTGTGCTCGGCCAACTCGCGCAAGACGTCCACGAGGGCTCGAGGCTTCATCGAGTTGTTGCGCAACTCGAGAATCGATTCGCGTGCTTCCCGAAGACAGTGTCCAACCTGCCTTCGAAGCCGGCGAAGTCCCTCGCGAGCGGGATCCTGCGACGGCTCGAGCTGAGTAGCGATCGTTTCCAGCTCGACGCCAATGGCCGCGAGGCTCTGAAGCAGCGTGTCGTGAATCTCGCGGCTCACGCGCGCGCGCTCCGCGAACACCAGCGCGTACTGGTTGCGGACCGCGCGAAGCCTGAACCCCCATGCCCCGGCGAAGACGAGCATGACACCGAGCACAGAAAACGCCGCAAACTCGCGCGTGCGGTAGAACGGCGGCGCTACCGCAAACTCCCATCGCGCCGCTTCGGTCCACTCTCCGTTGGCGGTGGTGCTCACCCGGAAGCGGTAGTCGCCGGAAGGCACGTTGGAATAGGTCGCCTCACGCACGTTCCCGGCATAAACCCACTCGTCGTCGAGCCCCTCGAGCATGTACCTGAAACGCAGCTTCGACGATGACGAGAGGCTGATGCTGCTGAACTCGATTCGCAAGGTCGAAGTCCGCGCGGGTAGCGAGAGTCCGCGTTCCGCGGAAATGCGTCGCCCGTCCGCAACGACGGCCTCGATTTGCGGAGGCGGCGGACGCCGCGAGGGCGGAAGACTGCTGGGATCGATGACGGTCATGCCAAGGCCGGTGGCAACCCACAGTCGTCCGTCACCGCCCCGAACGCCGCCGACGCCTGCCTGCCACGTCTGTGAACCGAGCTGCATCCCGTCCGATTCGTCGTAAAGCGAGTATTCGAGTTGATACGACGGATTTCCCGCGACCTTGTCGACTTCGTCAGGATGAAAGCGGATGACTGCCGCGCCGGAGTTCACGCCGACCCAGATGTGACCACCGAGGTCCTCGACCAGCACCGGCACCAGGTCCTTGAGCGGCGCATTTACATGCGTGATCGATGTGACGCGACCATTCTGAATGCGGCCTACACCAGCGGAAGTGCTGAACCACAAGGAGCCCTTCGCATCCTCGAGGATCGCCAGCACCGTGCCACGCGGGAGCCCTTCTCTCTCGCCGAAGCTGCGGAAGATTCCTTTTTCGAAAACCGCGACACCTCCGCTCAACAGCCCTATCCAGACGCGTCCTTGCTTGTCCGTGTAGATCGACTGACACGCGCGATCGGCGAGCTCCGCTTGTCCATCGAACCGCGTCAGCTTCTTGCCGTCCCACGTCATCACGCCTTTGAGCGCGGTGCAGAGCCATAGCGTGTCGTCGAAGTCCGTGGTGAATGCCATGACCCGACTGCTGCGGACAATATCGGGAACCTCGACCGGAACAAACCGTCCATTGACGAATCGACTGACCTGCTGAGCGGCGGAGACCCACAACGTTCCATGGCGATCGTTGTGCAGCGCCATCGTCTGCGACAGCGCGTAGGTGGTTTGGCCCGTGCTCGAAAACTTGTTGAGGCCGTGACCCGTGGCAACCCAGACACTGCCATCGCTCCCGACGGTCGCCGTCCGCACGCCTTCGTTGGTCAGCCCCTCGAGCTGCGACACGCTCGTAAAGGCGCTCTCAGACAAGCGCAACAACCCGCCACGCATGCCGACCCAGATGTTGCCTTCGCGATCCTCGTACAACGATCGCGGCGATCCTGCGAGTCGATGCTCGTATTCATAGCGTTCGATGATGGCCGACTGGTCGAGCGGATTGCGCACACGCATCAGCCCGCCGCCAAACGCAGCGGCCCAAATCTGACCATGACTGTCCCGCATCAGCCGCCAGGCGCCCGTCGGAAGTCGGATCTTGCGGTCGTGTTGCGGGGCGGAATGGGTTGACAGCCGCTTGATCACCTCGCGCGAGTCAGTGACCCAAATCGCACCGGAGGCATCTTCGACAAGGCTTTGGACATCGGTCGAGGTCGCGTCGACCAGCTCGAACGCGTCTTTCTTCCATTGATAGACGCCCGAGGCAGTGCCGGCCCATAGTCGACCGGCACGATCTTCATACAGGCTGAACGCCTCGGCGCCGCTGTATCCTTCTGCTTTCCCAAGCAGAGTCCAGCGCCCGTTCAGGAATCTGAAGACGCCGCGACGGGCCGCAACCCAGATTGTCCCCTGGCGATCCTGGATCATCGCCGACACACCAGGCGGCGCGCCGTCGGACGGAGAATAGCGGACGATCTGGGCGCGGTGGATGCGAACGACTCCACCGCCGCCACCGAGGCCTACCCAGATACTGCCGTCAGGGGACCCGACGATCGCGTGGACAGGTCCGCTCGGAAGCGCGGAAACGGGATCCGCCGGCTGCCACGGAGTGAAATGGTTGCCATCGAAGCGAAGAAGGCCGGTCGGCCCACCGAGCCAGAGGTATCCTTCGAGGTCTTGCGCGATGGTGAAGACGTCCCCGGGCACCCCCTTTTCAGAGGCCCAGATCGCCATCGTGTAATTTGAAGCAACGGATTCATCGCCCGCGCCCAGCACGTCAGCGGTGCCGACCCACACGAACAACGTCAGGACAACAACCAGAACAGAATTCGCGCAACGAGCCGCACAGCGGTCCAAGAGCAGGGACCCGTGGCGGGAAACTGCGGGGCGGTGAGGGAATTTTTCGCGCAGCGTCATGGGGCGCGACGGCCCGACATTATCGCGAGTCGGCTGTCTCGACGGCAAGTACCTCTTTGGGGGGCTATCGGTCCGGCATACGAGCTGCGGCCGGTCCTCGAAAACTCCCAAATCCCAAAACCCAACTCCCAACGCTGACCTTTCGGATTGGGAACTGGGAGTTGGAAGTTGGGAGTTGGGAGTTAGTCAGCGCTGATCCAGCGCGACAAAACGCTGGGGGTAGGCCGGGCCGGTGTATTCGGCACGCGGACGAATCAACCGATTGTTGGCGTACTGCTCCAGGATGTGCGCCGTCCAGCCAGACATCCGACTGACGGCAAAGACCGGCGTGTAGAGATCGATTGGAATGCCAAGGGCGTAATAGGTCGACGCGGAGTAGAAGTCGACGTTTGGATTCAGCTTTTTCTCGCCTTTGACAAGCCCCTCTATCCGCTGCGACATGTCGAACCACGCCGTGTTGCCGGATCGCTTGCCGAGATCCTGTGACATTCGGCGCAGATGCGTCGCGCGGGGATCCTCAGTCTTGTAGACCCTGTGGCCAAAGCCCGGAACTTTCTCCTTGCGTGCGAGCTTGCCGCGAATGACCTCATCCACGCGCTCCCCGCTCACCGTCTGGCCGAGCTCCAGGAGCATCTTCATCACTTCGGCGTTCGCTCCGCCGTGCAGCGGCCCCTTCAGCGTGCCGATGGCGGCGACAACGGCGGAATAGATATCGGTGAGTGTGGCTGCGGCGACGCGTCCGGCAAAGGTCGACGCGTTCAGCTCGTGATCGGCGTGGAGAATGAGGGCGACATCCAGCGCGTGGATGGCGGTGGAGTTCGGACGCTCACCGGTCAGCAGATACAGAAAATTCGCCGCGTGGTTCATCGCCGGGTCGGGCGCCAGTGGCCCGCCGCCTTTCTGAAGGCGACCCCACGTCGCGACAATCGTCCCGACTTGCGCCGTTAACCGTACTGCCTTCTTGTACTGAGCCTGCGGCGATGCATCCGCGAGGTCGGCATCGTAGTGCGCCAACGCGGAGGTGATCGTACGGAGGGCATCCATCCCATCGACGGGAGGAAGGCTGCGCATCAGTCGAACGATCGGCTCCGGCAGCGCTCGTCCCGCCGCCAACTGCGACTGCAGATCGCCGAGCTCGGCGCGCGACGGCAGCCGGCGATGCCACAGGAGGAAGCAGACCTCTTCGAACGTGGCGCCTTTTGCGAGATCATGGATGTCGTACCCGCAGTAGGCCAGCACCCCTCGTTCGCCATCCAGATAACAGATTGCCGACGACGTCGCGACGACGTCCTCGAGTCCGCCCTTCGGTTTCTCAGCTGTAGCCATTTAGCTGATCTTACGAAATGCCACCGAGATCGCGAATATCCCGAACGGAACGCCGGTGGACAAGTGGAAGGTTGAAGAGCTGATAAACGGCCGACGTCACCGTGACTGCGATCGGCCAATCCAGGATGAACCTCATACGCTGGTTCTCGCCCAGGTCGGTCAATGACGTTACCACGGCGACATACGCGCAGGTGAATACCAGGAACAGGATGGTCGATTCTCCCGCCCTCGGGGCGCGTCGCTGTGACACGAAGTTCGCCACCATTACTACGCTATATCCCAGCGCGAACAGATAGGCCGCGATGACTCCGATACCGATCTTCCGCCAATGTGGGGTGTAACCGTAAACGTAGTCGCCGACGATCCGGTCGTACGGCTCAATCTTCTGCCGATTGGCGGCGACAAAGTCGAGGTCCGTCGATGACGAGAAAAAGAGAGCGACAGCCTGGTCGACGGCCGCGCGATAGGCGTCGCGCCGGTTGCGCATGACCCAGAGCGCATCCGCCCGGTAATCGCGCGAGACCTCCAGATAGACCGTCGCGTTGAAGTTTTCGGCCCCACTCTCTTTCATCGGTCGGTCGAGCACGGCGATGCCGCGCCGAGCGGGAGGTTCGACCGCGTTCGAGTACGCGGCCGCTTCAGAAAAAGGGCGGACCAGGGAGACCTTGTGCAGCGACCCGGCACTCACGAGCTCGGCTCGATCGTACGGCTCGAGTTGGGAAATGGTGACCCTGGCGATGTTCATCCCGAGCCACGAGCTGGTGGTCGTTGTGCCGAACACCGCAAAGTTCTTCGCGTAGAGCAACGCAACCAGGGCAAGAGGGATCGCACTGCACGTGAGAACGACGCGTCGTGGTTTGATGGCAAGCAAAGCCACGACAATGGCAAGCAGCCACACGAACTGGAAGACGGAGCGGAGATAGATGAGAGCGGCGGCGAGGCTGAAGAACGCGGTGCCTGCCGCCACGGAGTTGCGGTCGAGAAACCGATGCAACGCGACCGACGCGAAGATCAGGACAGTGAGCGTCGGATATTCGTAGAAGAGCCAGTTCTCATACAGCAGCATCGCCGGGGACACACACGCCAACGCGGTGATGACGGTTCGCGCCACTCGCGGCAGCCCGAGCTGGGTCAGCAGCACATACAGGCCGATTGTCGATAGCATTCCCATCGCGATGAACGCGACTTGCAGCGCCATGCCGTAACTGACCGGAAAGGCCTTGAGTATCAGGCCGAGAAATAAGTTGAACAGCGGCGGCTGAGAGTGCTGGTAGAAGAGGCTTTCGAGCAGCCGCTCTTTCAGGAGGGCCGGCTCGATGTATTGCCAATACCATGTCAGAGGATCGGGGTCGAGGTGAATACCCGCGGCATAAGCGGCGATGCGCGATGCGGCAAACACGGCTACGATCACTGCCACCGGGGCCCGGTGCGATCTCATCATGCCAAAGTTGGGTCAGTCGTCATCGCTTGAGTAAATATCCTTTCGATCGTTTCGGACGATAGACTATCGACGTCCCCGCGAAAGAATGAGCACCGTCCAGCAGCGCCACCAATCACCATCCCGGCCGACTGATGCCCTTCCTCCGCTGATCGCAATACTGCGGCCACACCAGTGGCTCAAGAATCTGCTGGTTTTTATCCCTGCCGTAGCGGCTCATCGGATCGATTGGACCACCGGGCGAAGCGCGATGCTGGCGTTCGTCAGTCTCTCGCTCTGCGCATCAGGCGGTTACATCGTGAACGATCTGCTCGACGTGGATGCCGATCGAGCGCATCCGCGAAAGCGTTTTCGTCCACTTGCCTCGGGCCGGCTCCCGATAAGAAGCGCGATCGCTCTCGTCATTGCGACCTGGGGAATTGGGTTCCTCATCAGCGCGACGACTCTGCCGGTCGCATTCGTCTGGACATTGGCCATCTACATTGCCGGGACGGTGGCGTATTCGATTTGGTTGAAGCGGGAACCCTCACTCGACGTCGTGGTTCTTGCTGGGCTGTATGTCTTGCGCATCATTGCGGGCGGCGCAGCCACTGCAATTCCCGTTTCGACGTGGCTGCTCGCGTTCACGCTCTTTATGTGTCTCAGCCTGGCCTTGATGAAACGGTTTATCGAGGTGCACGCGCAACCGACAGCTGTGGGCCCCGCTTCTTCGAGAAGAGGCTACCGCGCTGATGACGCGCAGTGGCTTCACTCTGCCGGGCTTGCAGCCGCATACCTGTCAGTCGTGATCCTGGCCATTTACGTCAACAACGCGGCCGTAACCCTTCTCTACACCCACTCGGACAGGCTGTTGCTCGTGTGTCCTCTCTTGTTGTACTGGTCCACGCGAACGTGGCTGCGCGCGCATCGCCGGCGGGCCCACGATGATCCAGTGCTGCTGGTGGCGCTCGATCCGGTGACATACGTGCTGCTGGCGATTTGCGTCATCATCGTGGCGGCCGCTGTGTGAGCACGGCACAGCGACAGGAATTCGAGAGCGTGTTGTCCGGCTGGGGAAGAGTGCCGGTCGTGCAGGGGGCCGAGTTACGCTCCGAGGATCTCGCACGCCTGACGGAGGACCTGCCGCTGACGCGCGGGCTCGGGCGTGCCTATGGCGACGCGGCATTGCCGGCGCCTAGCGACCGGCTGGTGGCCGGCACGACGCTCGCCGATCGCATCCTCTCCTTCGATCCCGAGACGGCGGTCCTGACGGCGGAGGCCGGGCTTTCACTCGATGAACTGTGCCGCGTGTTTCTTCCTCGCGGCTTCTTCACGCCGGTCTCGCCGGGCACGCGCTTCGTGACCCTGGGCGGCATGGTGGCGTGTGATGTCCACGGCAAGAATCACCATCGCGAAGGGACGCTCGGAAGTCATGTCCTTTCCTTGACAATCCGCACTGGCACCGGCGACGTCGTGCGGTGCTCGGCCAAGGAACACGACGATCTCTTCAGAGCAACGATCGGCGGCATGGGGCTGACCGGCGCCATCCTCGACGTCACGCTGCGCCTGGTTCGCGTGCCGTCCACGTCGATACTCGAAGAGTGCGAGCGCGTTCACGATATCGACCAGTCGCTCGATGCCCTGAAGTCGGCAAGCGCTCGGTGGCCAATGACGGCGGGATGGATCGATTGCCTGGCAAGCGGACGCCACCTGGGGCGCGGCGTCGTCTTTCGCGGCCGATGGGCCGAGCCGCATGAGGTGCCGCCGTCGCCTCGGTCGCAGCCGCGGAACCTGACGGTGCCCTTCGACATCCCTGGCTGGGTGCTGACGGAACCGGCCGTCCGAGTGTTCAACGCCCTGATCTATTGGCGATATCGAGCGCGTCACCCGTCAGCGATCGTTCATCCGAATACGTTCCTGTACCCTCTCGATGCCGTCGCCCATTGGACACGGCTATACGGATCTCGCGGATTCACGCAGTATCAGTGTGTGCTGCCGGACTCGTCGGGACGCGAAGCGGTCGCGCGCTTCCTGACCGTCCTCACGCGGCGTGGTGGTGCGTCGTTTCTGACCGTGATCAAGGATTGCGGTGCCGAGGGCATCGGGCTGCTCTCGTTCCCCCGCCCGGGAATCTCGATTGCCGTCGACTTGCCCATGCGTCGCCACAACACCCAGTCGCTCGTCGACGCGTTGAACGAGGTCGTCATCGCGGAGGGTGGGCGCGTCTACCTGGCGAAGGACGCCCTGACCCGCCCCGAGCACTTTCGAGCGATGGAACCACGCCTTGACGCCTTTCTCGCTGTCCGGCGCAAGTGGGATCCCGAGCGACGAATTCGAAGCGCGCAATCGGTGCGGCTCTTTGGATGGTGAAACGTCCCGCGAACGTCGTCGTTCTCGGCGCGACGAAGGGAATGGGACGCGCCCTTGCGCGCCGAATGGCGGAGCGCGGCGATCGCCTGTTCCTGCTTGGACGAGAACTCGACGAACTGCGGCGCAGCGCCAGCGATCTGCAGTCGCGCAGCACGGTTCATCACGACGTCGGCGTGGCGGTCTGCGATCTGGAACGACTCGAGACGTTCGACGCGGCGCTGGATCAGGCGGAAGCCGCCCTCGGGTCTCTGGACGTCGTCGTCGTTACTGCCGGTCAGTTCGCGACTCAGGATCGCCTGGAACAGGATCCCGAGCTCGCTCATCGACTCTTGACCGTGAACTTCGCGAACACGGTGACGTTCTGCGAGCGTGCCCGCCGGCGCTTGCTCGCGCGCGGTGGCGGAACGCTCTGCGTCTTCAGTTCTGTCGCCGGGGAGCGCGGGCGGAAGCGAGTCGTGTTGTACGGCGCAGCAAAAGCGGGGCTGAGCGGATATCTCGAGGGCCTCGATCATCGCTATCGCGCCGAGGGACTTGTCACCGTGTGCGTCAAACCAGGGTTCGTGACCACGTCGATGACGGAAGGGTTACCGCGGCCGCCGTTCGCCGGCCATCCTGACGCCGTCGCGAAACGCGTCCTTGCGGCGATCGATCGCGGCAAATCAGTCGTGTACGCCCCTCCTATGTGGGCGCTCGTCATGTTCATTATTCGGCTGCTGCCCCGATTCGTAATGCGCCGCTTGGACTTCTGATTCCCGCTACGTGTTCTTATCCGTTAACGCCATGGATCAGCCCTCGGCGTCATCACCTGCAGGGCGAAGACACGCTGCTCCTCGAACCCGCTCGACGGCGCGGAAAAAATGCGGCTCCGGCCGGTGATCGGAGGCACACAAAGCGCGGTCGCCGCGGCGACCGCCTCAGGGCGCGCCCGAGCGTCACGCGGTCGACAGCGCCATCGGAGCGCGGGTCCGGGCCCCGGAACGGGCTTCGGGGGAGGCGCCACTCATCGGAGCGAGGCAACCATTCGCGAAGTGGCAGAGTCGCGCTACATCACTGCGCCGAGGCGCGTTCAGGCTTCAGACCGCGATACACCGCCTCGACGAACTGCGCCGTGGACCACCCCGGCGCCGCACCGTACAAGCCGTCGTACTCCATCGTCGGGCGCGCGGCCTGCACCTGGGCGAGCGTCATCCCGCGGTTGACCATGTCCTGCACGCGATCGCGGATGATGGTCGTCATGTCGCGGTACTCGACCAGATCTGCTTCGTCCGAGATCCGGCCGTGGCCCGGGATGAGCATCGTGCCACCCTCCGTCTTTTCTCCCGAGATGACGAGATCCAGTAACTGATTGAGGCCATCGAGGACGCCCTGGATGCTGCCTCCGAGCTGTGCATCGATGATCGGATAACTGACGGTCGAGTACACATCGCCGGTCGCGATGACATCCGACCGGCGGAAAAAGACGACGCTGTCGCCGTCGGTATGCGCAGACGGGAAGTGAACGATCTGCACGCCCTCGCCGTTGTAATAGAACTCCTTGTGTTTCCCGGAGAACGTCGATGTCGGCCACGCCGTCACTGGTGTGGGCGCCTGAGAACCAGCGGGCGCACTCATGCGGTTCAGCGTCTCCTCGTGCGCGATGATCTCCGCACGGGCGCCTGTACCGGCACCCACTACCGCAACGCCGCGACCCGATATCGGCGCGCCCGACGCGCCAACTTTTTCGTTTCCGCCAACGTGATCAGCGTGCGAGTGCGTGTTGATGATGTGACGAACCGGCCGGTTGGTCAGTTGACGCAGAGACGCCAGGACCGCATCGGCATTCTGCACAGTACCGGTATCGACGACGATCGGTCCAAGACTGCCGACCTGCACCGCGACGTTCGACCCTGCGCCAATGATGACGTGGATGTTCCCCTGAACGGGCATCGAATACAAGCCACCTTCACGCCGAGGCGGTGGCGGCGCACTACCCTGCGCCCGGCCGTCGACGTGCGCGGACAGCGCGCCGATCATGACGGCAGCGACGACGATGAATAGCTTTTTGATCATTGTGACCTCACCGGCGTGCCGGCGGCGCCGGTATGGGCATCGACTTGACCTTGTCCATGTACTGCGGATACATCGTCTCGGCACCGCCGCGCGTCGGCTGGACGGGCAGTCCGTGCAGTGCCGCGAACTCAGCGAGATAGGGATTCTTCCCCGGTAGATAGTGCGGCACGTACGCCGGATCGCGTCCGGGAACCTCATCGTCGGCCTGGCAAAACAGCCATGCCTGATACTGGTTCGGTGTCGTCGCCGCATCGAGCAGCAGGTTCGTTGTCTTGACCAGCGGTTCCTCGAGGAATATCGGGTCCTCGGTGATTGAGACCTGCGTCAGCACGTTGTCATGACGGATGAAGTATTCCGTCATGACGGCTTTCGCACTCATCGGAATGCCGTTCCGCCGATGCCATCCCTGCTTGATGTGTGTCGTTCGAACCTTGAGCACTCTGCCCTGCCACTCACCGGTTGAAAATCCCATCCAGGTGTGCGGCGCTTCCTCCGGCGGATGGGGTCGCCCGTCCAACCAGATCGTTCGCTCCTGTGCGTAGGTGCTGAGAAAGTGCCTGATCGCAACGACCGTCTGGGTACCGGGATCGATCTCCTCCGTGATCCGGACTCGAATCGGTCCTCGATAGATGTACGGGGAGACATGCGCACGACATTGATGTTCAGGAAGCGTCAGGCGCGACGCATCCCAGCTGTCGGCGTACTGTCGACCCGCGGCGTTGACGGGGATTCCAAGATAGTCGCCGAGCTCCGGTCCCGGTCCCCGCTCCGGCTGATCTTCGTGAAAGGTACCGACCCAGTCTCCGCTCAAGAAGCTTTGCGCCGCGACCGGCGTCGTGATCAACGTGAAAGCAAGTAGTGCAACAGACGAAAAGGCCAAACGCCCCATAAGTCCCTCGTTAAGGGCACCTATATACCACGCCCTGTCGACTAGCCGTTCGCCAGCCGATACGGCCGCTCCTCACAATTCAATCCCGACGGACGGCCCAGCACCGCATCCTCGGTGAAGGAGGTTCGTATGCTTTCGTCACATCGATCGACGCTCGCAACTCTTGGCCTTCTACTCGCACTCACGACATCAGCCGCCGCTCAGAACGCCCCGTCGTTTCGAGTCCAGGTGACCGGCACCGGCCGCCCTATCCTGCTCATCCCTGGACTCGCCTCCTCCGGCGACACCTGGACGACGACCGTGGATCACCTGAGCGGGCGATTCACGTGTCATGTGCTGACACTTGCCGGATTCGCGGGCACGCCACCGATCGATGGACCGCTTTTCCCAACTGTTCGTCGCGAGTTGACTGAATACATCCGCGAGCAACATCTCGATCGACCCATCCTGATCGGTCACAGCCTCGGGGGCATGATCGCGATGGCACTGGCCGCTGATCATCCAGACCTCGTTGGGCCGCTCGTCATCGTCGATGCCATGCCCTTCCTGGCCGGCCCGAACCTGCAGGTGAAGAACCTCGCCGAGGCCCGCGCGACCGTCGCGAAGATCGAGGCGTACATGTCGTCGATGACACAGCAGCACTGGGACGCATACGCTACGTCTGGCGCCAGCACGCGTTACATGGTGACGAGCGCGACCGACGCCGAGACACTGATCACGTGGAGCGCGGCCACCGATCGCCGCACGCTCACCCGCGCGCTCGTAGAGGCGTACAGCGTTGACCTGAGAGAGGACATCGCGAAAATCACGTCGCCGGTCCTGGCACTCGGCACGTGGCGCGGCTGGCACGATCAACTGGCGGCGAACAAAATCGCCGTGCCGAAGGAGGCATTCATGGGCTCCTTCGCAGAACAGTTTGCCAGGCTTCCTCGTCTTCACTTCGCGTTGCATGACACCGCCAGGCACTTCATCATGTGGGACGATCCGGCGTGGTTCTTCCGTGAGATCGACACATTCCTTGCGGATCCGGTCGCGGCGACGCGCGACCGCGGCTTCCCGCCTACGCCGGAGGCTTCGGTGAGACAGGGAGGAGCAAGGTAGTGTCCGGCTTCAGCCGGACCTCCTGGTGAGACACGCCATGAGCGTCACGATTCAGATGAAGAATCCGCCCGGCGAAGCGCCACCGCCGCCGAGCCGTCTCTACTGGATCTGTCAGGCGGCGGGCTGGGGCAGCCTCGTGCTCTACGCGCTGGGCTTCTACGTTGCATTCGCGACGGTGCGATGGGAGGTCATCCTCAGCATCGTCGTCATCGACGGCGTCCTATGCCCCGCACTGACGCACGCGCTTCGCAGCTGGATGCACCGGCGAGGCTGGATGACGTTACCGGTGCGGACGCGTCTTCCACGCGCGATCGCCGCCGCGTTCCTCCTGGCAATCGGCGTAGCGGCGTTGGTGCTCGTCGTCGCGCGTCTCATTCCCGGCAACGAAGGATTCGATAGCGTCGGCGCCTTCTGGATGTTCGTCACGTTCCTGTGGGCGTTCAACGGGTGGCTCATGATCTACTTCGCGCTCCACGCCCGCCGGCAACGCGACGCGCGTGAGCTCGAACTAACACTCGACGCGCGCAATGCCCAACTCGACATGCTGCGCGCGCAGGTGAATCCGCATTTCCTCTTCAACTGCCTGAATTCGCTTCGGGCGCTGATCGGCGAGAATCCGGAGCGCGCCGCGTCGATGGTGACCAGTCTTTCTGATCTGCTTCGCTATTCGCTGCAATCAGAGCGCAGGCACACGGTCAGCCTCGCCGAGGAACTGGCGATCGTCGATGAATATTTGTCGCTCGAGCGCGTACGCTTCGAGGATCGCCTGCGCTTCGAGCGCGCACTCGATCCGGGAGCGCTCGACGCCCGCGTCCCACCGATGCTCGTTCAGACCCTGGTCGAAAACGCCGTTAAGCATGGGGTGGCCACGCTGCCACAAGGCGGCGTCGTCCGACTGCGCGCGGCAATCGATCGTGGCAACATGACGATTTCAGTTTCCAACTCCGGCACCATGCGGCACGCGTACGACGAGGGTGGCCATGGCCTTCGCAACACGATGGCCCGGCTCCGGCTTCTATACGAAGATCACGCGTCGTTTTCGCTGACCGACGCCAGCGGCCAGACTGTCGCCACCGTCACACTTCCACTCGAATCCGCTCATGAACGCGCTGCTGGTTGACGATGAGCGGCTTGCGCGCCAGGAACTGCGTCGATTGCTCGCCGCGCATGGCGATGTGTCGGTCGTGGGCGAAGCAGCCAACGCGGACGAAGCCGTGGCGCAACTGTCGAAATCAACGATCGAGCTCGTGTTCCTGGATATTCAGATGCCCGGCGGCTCGGGGTTCGACGTCCTGGAGCGCCTCGATCGGGTACCGCTCGTGGTGTTCACGACCGCTTTCGACGAGTACGCTGTTCGCGCGTTCGAGGTCAACGCGTTCGATTACCTGCTCAAGCCGGTGCGCCCAGCACGACTGGCAGCCGTGCTGGAGAAAGCGCGCGCCGCGTTGACAAGCGCATGCGAGAGGCAGCCGGAGCGGCCACGCGCGGCGGCCGACCGCGTCTTCCTTCGCGATGGTGAGCGCTGCTGGATCGTGCAGTGGGCGGAGATCGCGCTGTTCGAGGTGGAGGGCAACTACGCGCGCGCCTATTTCGGGAGCAACCGCCCCCTTATTCGCGTTTCACTCAACGCGCTCGAAGCCAGGCTGGATCCATCGATGTTCTTCCGTGCGAGCCGTCAGCACATCGTGAACCTGCGTTTCATCGAATCGGTCGAAACCACACCCGATGACACCTACATCATTCATTTGAAGAACAAGAGCGAGGTTGCCGTCTCGCGGCGACAGTCGCGCCAGCTGCGAGAGACTCTGGGCCTGTGATGGTTCGGCACGTCTAAAGACGCGCCGCGACGGGACTCACGTCTCTTCTTCGGCTACCGGCTTGAAGACCATCTCGCCGGCGTACTGCTGAATGATCGAAAGCAGGCCCGTGTAGAGGAAGCCGACCTGGAAGAGTACGAGGAACGGAATGGTGCCGAAGATACCGTTGGCGAGCGCGTAGAACACCGTGGCCGTGAAATAGAGGCCGAGCGCCAGTTCGATCATGGGCTGCACGACAAAGCTCTGGCGGTACTTCTTGTTGATCCACTCGTCGGCCGCCGCTTCGATGCGGTACTTCGGTGTACGCGCGAATTCGCTCTGACGATTGAGGAGCGCTTCGAACACCGCGCGTGTGTTGTTGACAGCGAGCCCGATGCCGATGGACATCAGGAATGGCAGGTACTTGACGCGCGTGATCCAGTCGGCGTGCAGCTCGCGCTGGCACACGAGGTAGAAGTTGGCCACCGACGCGGTCGCGGCGAAAAACAGCGGCACATCGATGAGGATCATCTCGTACCAGCCCATGTTGTAGCGAATGACCATGGCCGGCGCCATGAGTACCGACAACACGCACATAAGCGGGTAATTGAAGTTCGCGGTCAGGTGGAAGAACGCCTCGGCCTTCACACCGAGCGGCATCGACGAGCGCAGGATCTTTGGCAGCAGCTTTCGGCAGGTCTGCACCGAGCCCTTGGCCCAGCGATGCTGCTGCGACTTGAACGAGTTCATCTCCACCGGCACTTCTGCAGGCGCAATCAGGTCAGGCAGGAACACGAACTTCCAGCCGCGGAGTTGCGCGCGGTAGCTGAGATCCAGGTCCTCGGTCAGCGTGTCGTGCTGCCAGCCGCCGGCATCGACTATTGCCTCGCGACGCCAGATCCCCGCCGTGCCGTTGAAGTTGAAGAAGTAGCCCGCACGGTTGCGTCCGCCGTGCTCGAGCACGAAGTGACCATCGAGCAGAATCGACTGGATCTTCGTAAGCAGCGAATAATCCTGGTTGATGTGACCCCAGCGTGCCTGGACCATCGCGATGGTCGGATCGACGAAGAAGGGTACCGTGCGCGCGAGGAAGTCTGGTGTCGGGATGAAATCGGCGTCGAAGATGGCGATGAAGTCGCCCTTCGCGACCTTCATGCCGGCTTCGAGCGCGCCCGCCTTGTAACCGGTTCGATCGGTCCGATGCAGATAGGTGATGTCGATGCCCCTGGCGGCGTTGCGCCGGACCGCCTGTTCGGCGACGCTGCGCGTTTCGTCGGTGGAATCATCGAGCACCTGGATCTCCAGCAATTCGCGCGGGTAGTCCAGGCGGCAGACCGCGTCGATCAGCCGGTCCGCGACGTACATCTCGTTGTAGATCGGCAACTGAATCGTGACCGGCGGAAGCGCGTCGAGCGGGCCGGCAGGGACAGGTTGCTTCCCTTTGTTCTTCATGTACAGGTACACAAGGTAGTACCTGTGCCAACCATAGACAGCAAGAATGACAAGAACGAAGAAGTACGTGCCGAGAATCAGCGTTTCGGAAGCAGTCATTCGACAGCACAATGCCGACGGGGCATGAGCACTCTGATTATATTGGCGCGTTCCGCGGAGTTCAATGAAACCGCGGGGGTTCCTGCGTTTTTTCTTTCGCACACACTATGACCGAATCCGAACTCCAGCAGTTGCTCGAAGCGGTCTCGGCCGGAACGATCGAGGTTGGCACAGCCGCATCTCGAGTCCTTGATGCGCTTCGCGCGGCGCCGTTCGACGACCTCGGCTTCGCTCGAGTGGATCACCATCGGCACTTGCGGCAGGGGTTTCCAGAAGTCGTACTCGGATTAGGGAAAACACCCGCACAAATTGCAGGTATTGCCGAACGGATTGTCTCAGCCGGACACTCGCTGCTCGTCACGCGAACTACGCTCGAGGCTTTCGATGCCGTTCGAGACGTCGTGCCTCATGCAAGCTTCCATGGCGAAGCGCGCGCGATCACTCTCAGCCAGGGCGAGATCCCGCGCGGACACGGCACCGTGCTCGTGGCCTGCGCAGGCACATCCGATCTGCCGGTCGCCGAAGAAGCCGTCGTGACGGCCGAGCTCATGGGAAACGCTGTCGATCGGCTCTACGACGTCGGTGTCGCAGGATTACACCGACTGCTAAGCGAGCAGGAACGCCTGCATCGCGCACGCGCGTTGATCGTGGTGGCGGGAATGGAAGGCGCGTTGCCCAGTGTGATTGGAGGTCTGGTGCGTGTACCGGTGATCGCCGTGCCAACGAGCGTCGGTTACGGCGCCAGTTTCAACGGCATCGCCGCGCTGCTCGGAATGCTCAACAGCTGCGCAAGCGGCGTGTGCGTCGTCAACATCGACAACGGGTTTGGCGCGGCGTGCGTCGCGAGCCGGATTAATCATCTATAAAGATCCCGGGTGTGATTTTCGCGAGTGGCAACTGAAAATCACACCCGGGGTCCTTGAGTAGTACACTGAGAAGTTCAGCACCGCCCTCCGAGAATCTCCATGCATGCGGGCGCCCTGAGGGCACTCGAGTTCGATCGCATTGTTGCAGTCGTATCTAGCCTTGCCGTCACACCCACTGGGCAGGCCAGATTGGCAGAGCTGCACCCGGTTGCCGACGCGCCGCGCGTCATCGCATTGCAACGCGCGACTACCGAGGGCACGCGCTTCCTGAACGATCACCCCGGCTTTCCGCTGCGGGCGCCATCGGATCTCGAAGAGATCCTCGATGCGCTCGCCGTCGAGGGACGGGCGCTCGAGTCTCTGCGGCTGCTGAAACTCGGCGATTATCTCGAGTCGATTGAGCAGTCGCGCCAGGCGATCCGGAAGGTGGGGTCGGCCTTTCCGATTCTCAGCCAGCAGGTCGACGCGGTCGCGTCGTTCGCAGCCGAGATCGCCGATGTCCGCCGGAAGATCGAACCCTCGGGAGACGTCGCCGACAACGCGAGCCCGGCACTGGCGCAGATTCGCGATCGGCTCCGCCGGCAGAAACAGCGGCTGCGATCCACGCTCGATTCGTTTCTGCGCGGCCGCGAGACGGCGAAGTATCTCCAGGAACAGGTCGTCACCGACCGCAATGGCCGGCACGTGCTGATGGTTCGCGCCGAACATCGATCGGCGATTCCCGGCATCGTCCATGGCGGCTCGACCAGCGGGGCCAGCTTGTTCGTCGAGCCGCTGGAGACCGTTGAAATCAACAACGACATCGTCGCGCTCGAGGAGCAGGAGGCCGCGGAGGTACAACGCATTCTGCTTGGGCTTACCGACGCCTTCCGCTCACGTCCCGAGGAACTGGAACGCACGATCGAAGTCGCCACCGCACTGGACGTGATCCAGTCACGTGCCCGGTTCTCGATCATGACGGGTTCGGTCGAACCGACCATCGCTGCCGATGGAACCTTCGAACTGAAGGGTGCTCGGCATCCGCTTCTGATGCGCGCTGTGATCGGCCGCCTCGAGGATCACGACTCGGAATCCCGGATCTCGAGTCTCGAGTCCCGAGTCCCGGATCCCGAGTCCCGAGTCCCGGATCCCGTTGCGGTAGATATCCTCTTAACCCCGCCCACTCGAATCCTCGTGATCACCGGGCCGAACACGGGCGGCAAGACAGTGGCGCTGAAGACAGCGGGCCTTCTCTCTGCCATGGCGCAGTCCGGATTGCACATTCCGGTCGACGTGGGATCGCGCATTCCGGTGTTCAAATCGCTCTTTGCTGACATCGGCGACGAACAGTCGATCTCGGCGAGCCTCAGCACGTTCTCCGCCCACATTACGAACATCGTGTCGATGGATCGCTCGCTGACACTTCCCGCCCTCGTGCTGGTCGACGAGATCGGCGCCGGGACCGATCCAGTCGAAGGCGGCGCGCTCGGCATTGCCGTCATCGATCACTTCCGCAAGCGTGGCGCCCACCTGATCGCCACGACCCACTACGATTCGCTGAAGTCGTACGCCTCGACCACCGACGGCGTCGCCAGCGCCGCATTTGGGTTCAGGCCGGAGACGTTCGCGCCCACATATCGCCTTTTATATGGATCGCCCGGACGCAGCCTCGCCATCGAAATCGCGGCCCGGCTGGGCATGCCACCGAGCGTCATCGCCTTCGCGCGCGAGAATCTCAGCGACCGCGAGAAACAACTGGCCGAGCACCTGGCGCGGGTGGACGATGATTTGAGACGGCTTGAAGCGGAACGAAAATCGGTCGCGAAAGAGCGGGCCGCGCTTGTCGACACTGAGCGGGCGCTGAGGTCACGCGAGGAGTCGGTCCGCGAACGCGAAAACACGTATCGTCGTCGCCTGGACGCCAAGCTCGACGAACAGCTGCGGGAAGGCCGCCGCGAAATCGACACGATCATCCAGGGACTCAAGGCCAGGACAGCGGAACTGACCGAGCAGGCGGCACGCCGGACAGCGGTGACGCTCAACACCGGCGAGGCAGGATCGGCCCGCGCGGATGCCAGGGTTGCGCTCGAACGTGTCGTCGGCAGGCTCAAGACAGGAACAGAAACTGGCCGGTCGGCTTCGCAGCCGCCTCCGCCTGAATCGCAAGGACCGATCGAGCCGGGTACCAAGGTTGCAATCGGCGCCCTGGGGCTCGAAGGCGTCGTGATCGAAGTGCACGGCAAGCACGCCGAAATCGACATGAAAGGGAAACGGCTGCGCGCACCCCTTCGAGATCTGCGAGCGCTCGGCCGTACCGGACAGTCGGAGTCAACACCGGCATCGGTCAGGGTGAATGTCGACCTGAAGCCTCGCGAGGGATCGCTCTCCGAGGTCAACGTCATCGGCTGCACTGTCGACGAGGCCATTACGCGCGTCGAAAAATTCCTCGATGAATCCACGGTCAGCGATCAACAGGTCGTGCGCATCATTCACGGTCGCGGCACCGGCCAGTTGCGGCGCGGGCTGGCGGCATTCCTGAAAGAGCACCCCTTGGTGGCACGGTTCGAGCTCGCGCCGACGAATCAGGGCGGCGGAGGTGTGACGGTTGTGGAGCTAAAGGACTAACGCCCAACAGCGACGCGATGGCTCTCTATCCCCAGTCCTTCATCGACGACCTGAAACATCACGCCGACATCATCGTCGTGATCCAGGACTACGTGTCGCTCAAGAAGGCGGGCGCCAACTATATGGGCCTTTGCCCATTTCACGGCGAGAAGACGCCGTCCTTCAGCGTGAACCGGGACAAAGCCTTCTTCTACTGCTACGGCTGCGGCGTGGGCGGCGATGTCATCAAGTTTCTCGAACTGCACGAGAAAGTCGGATTCCCGGATGCCGTGAAGCAGCTCGCTCAGCGCTTCGGGATGACGATCCCCGAGCAAGAACAAAGTGACGAACAGAAGGCGAGTGCCGCCGAAAGGGAGGCACTGCTCAAGGTGCACGAGGTCGCCTTGGCATGGTTCCGTGAGCAACTGCTTTCCCCGGCAGGGACGCGAATTCGGCGTCAAATCGCCGAACGCGGCATCGCCGATGCAACGGCGGAAGCCATGGGCCTCGGGTTTGCTCCTCCCTCGCGGACGGCGATGAAAGAGGCGCTCTCCAAACAGGGTTTTTCGGAGGGTCTGTTACTTCGTGCTGGCCTCCTCGTTCAGAGGGAGGAGGGGCCGAGCGTGGACCGGTTCCGTAACCGGTTGATGATTCCAATCCGCAGAGACACCGGCTCCGTCATAGCTTTTGGAGGACGAGCTGTCGAGTCAGACCAGCAGCCCAAGTACTTGAACTCGCCCGAAACCCCGATCTACTCCAAGGGGCGGACCCTTTATGGCCTGGATCTCACCAAGGCGGCCATACGTCAAAAAGGATTTGGGATTCTGGTCGAGGGTTACTTTGACTTCGGTCAGGTGTTCCAGGCCGGTTTCCCCGTCATCGCGTCGTGCGGAACGGCGCTGACGGCGCAACAAGTCCAGCAGCTGCACAGGTTTGCCTCGAAGGTCGTATTGAGTTTCGATCCCGACGCCGCCGGCCAGGGGGCAGCGGCCAAGTCATGTGACCTGTTCGTGGCAGATGGCTTCGAGGTGAACGTGGCGCAGCTTCCTGTGGGACAGGACCCCGACGTGTTTATCCGGGCCCAGGGGGGCGCAGCCTACGGTGAACGGTTGAAGCGGTCCAAGCCGTATCTGGAGTATCTGCTCGATCGCACAGCTGCTGGTTACAACCTGAACAGCGACGAAGGAAGGGTGAAGTTCTTGGCCGCCATGCTCCCCACCGCCGCCCGTATCCCAGACGCGGCCATGCGCGACCGTTTCGCCGACCGGCTGGCCTTCAAAGCCAACGTTACTGACGATGTAGTACGAGCCAAGATTCGAGAGGCCGCTGTCCAGAAACAGACCAGCATTGCGGCAAATACGATTCCGAGCTTCTGGCACGTTACCAAGGCAGAAAAGGCGCTGATCTGGAGTCTCATCCACGAGCCCGAGGCCGCCCTGGCGGCGTTGGCTGAGCTCGGTCCATCGGACCTTGACGGCTTGGCAAGCCGTTCGGTGCTGGATCTCGCGCGGATACTGAACGACAATAGAGGTTTCTCTCCTTCTGTGCTGCTCGAGCGTCTAAACATGGTAGAAGCCCAGCTCGTAACCGCAATCGCGAGCGAGCCGGAGCCGCCTGCCTTGTCGCTCGGTTCCTGCGTACGCGAGATCCGCCGTGGTCGTTATGAGAGAGAGAGGGCAGCCGTGCAGCGCGAGATTGCTCAGCTGCAGACGAACGGAGCCGCCAGCGGTGGCGAGCTCGATGCATTGCTCGTACGCAAGGGTGATTTGGGCCGGCTCATACAGGCCCTTGTGATATCGGAGGATTGATCTTGTCGATTGAAGAGAAATACGACGAAGTACGCCAGTTGATCACCGTCGGCAAAGAGAAAGGGTACCTGCTCTACGATGAGGTAAATGAGCTCTTGCCTTCGGAGATCACCTCGTCGGAAGAGCTCGACGACCTGTTCAACGCCTTCGGCAGCGCAGGCATTGAGGTCGTTGATTCGGACAAAGCGTACCGCGGCGACAAGGACTTCGATCGTGAAGGGTCGGGCGACGAGCCGGAGCTGGATCTCACTCCCGGCGCGCTCGACAAGACCAACGACCCGGTCCGCATGTACCTGCGGGAGATGGGCACCGTCCCCCTGCTCACACGCGAAGGCGAAGTCGCGATCGCCAAGCGCATCGAGCGCGGCAAGCTGGCGGTAATCAAGTCAATCTCACGCACACCAACCATCGCCAAGCGCATCCTGATCATGGGCGATCAGTTGCGCGCAGGCGAGCGCACGATCCGCGAGCTGGTGATCTTCAGCGATGAGGAAATCACCGACGAAGTAATCCAGGAGCGTGCCGTCGAAGTCCTGGGCCAGATCGAAGCGGTCCGCAAGGCGCGCACCAACTACTTGAAGATGGGCGAGAAGCTCGTCGACGTACCGAAGAAGGACAAGAGGAAATATCGCCGCGCACGCCTGAAGACGCTACGCGCGTGGGTGGACGTCTCACGCCGCATCCGCGACATCGAGTTCACTGAAACGGTCAAGCGCCGCCTGGTGGACGAGGTCAAAGACGCTGTTGACGCCGTCGTGAAGGTTCAGCGCGAGGCGGACCATATCGACCGGACGCTCAATCCCAAGGCGAAGATCAAGGGGCCCAAGCTCAAGGAAGAAGAGAAGAAGAACCTCCTCAAGAAGAGCAAGGACCTGCGCCTGCAGGTCAAGCAGATGGTGGACGATCTCGAGGAGACGCCCGAACGCCTGCGACGCACAATCGAGGTCATTCAGCGGGGCGAGGCGCAGGCCGAGCAGGCGAAGAAGGAACTCGTCGAGGCCAACCTCCGACTCGTCGTCTCAATCGCGAAGAAGTACACCAATCGCGGTTTGCAGTTCCTCGATCTGATCCAGGAAGGCAACATCGGCCTGATGAAGGCGGTCGACAAGTTCGAGTACCGCCGCGGTTACAAGTTCTCCACTTACGCGACCTGGTGGATCCGCCAGGCGATCACCCGCGCAATTGCCGACCAGGCAAGAACGATCCGCATCCCGGTCCACATGATCGAGACGATCAACAAGCTCATTCGCACCTCGCGCGCGCTGGTGCAGGAGCTGGGACGAGAGCCGACCTCCGAAGAGATCGCCAAGCGGATGGACATCCCGGTCGCGAAGGTCCGCAAGGTCCTCAAGATCGCGCAGGAGCCGATCTCGCTCGAGACACCGATCGGCGAGGAAGAGGATTCACATCTTGGCGACTTCATCGAAGACCGCAACATCGTCTCGCCGGCCGAAGCCGTCATCAATCTGAACCTGAAGGAACAGACCGAGGCCGTGCTCAAGACGCTGACACCGCGCGAAGAGAAGGTCATCAAGATGCGGTTCGGCGTGGGCGACGGCAGTGAACACACGCTGGAGGAAGTCGGCCAGAACTTCGCGGTTACACGCGAACGCATTCGACAGATAGAGGCAAAGGCGCTGCGCAAGCTGCGGCACCCCTCGCGGTCGCGTAAACTCAAGGCGTTCCTCGAAGGTCGCACTTAAGGAATCGGCGGGGCTTGCCCCGCCGTAGCCGCGTAGCGGCGCAGGCGGGCCCGTAGCTCAGCGGTTAGAGCGGCCGGCTCATAATCGGTTGGTCCCAGGTTCGAATCCTGGCGGGCCCACACCTTCGCTTCGCGAGCTACTGTGTGCAGGCATTCAGGCTTGTCCACCGTAGCGCGCAGCGCGCAGGTGGAATGGCGAGCCACAGCACCGGCGAAGGATGTCCACCATAGCGCCGAAGGCGCGAAGGTGGACCTTGCGAAAATGACCAGATGCTTCCCGACCTAGAACGCCTCATTCAGCTGCAACACCTGGAGACGACTATTGCCGAGGCCAAAGCGGCGATCGCGCAGCATCCGCAGAAGCTCGCGGGCCTCGATGCGCGATTGAATGAAGCAAAGCAAGCCGTCGAATCCGTCAAAGAACAACTGAAATTCAACCACGATCGGCGGCGTGAGCTCGAGAAGGACGTCGCCCTCTACCAGGGACGCCTGACCAAGTTCAAAGACCAGTTGATGGCGGTCAAGACCAACCGCGAGTATCAGGCGATGCAGCACGAGATCGCGACGGCCCAGAGCGATCTTGGCTCGGTCGAAGAGAAAGTGCTCGAGCGGATGCTCGAAGCCGACGACCTCAATGCCGCATCCAAGCGAGCCGAGGCGACGCTCGCGGCACAATCGAAAGAGATCGAGGCGGAAAAGAAGACGCTCAACCAGGAACTCGGGTCGACCGAAGTTTCCCTCAAGGAGTCGACCGCGGCACGCGCCACACTGGTGAAGGCGCTCGAGCCCCGTCTGGTCGCGCTGTTCGAGCAGGTCGCCAAGGCCCGCAGGGGCGTCGCCATCTGCACCGCCACGCGCGATGGACTCTGCTCGGTATGCCACGTCCGCCTGAGACCGCCCGTCTTTCAGCAGGTCCGGCACAACGATTCCATCGTCCAGTGCGAGAGCTGCCAGCGCGTGCTGTATTGGGTGCCGCCGCCTCCGCCCGTCGAGCCTCCCGTCGTTCACGCTCCGTGACCGTTCGATCTGCTCACTTCGCTATGCTCGAGGTCACCCAGAGCGTTGGTCATCCCGAGCGTGCCGAGGGATGAGCGGAGTCAAAGGGGTGAGTCAGAAGCTCGTGACCATCTATACGGACGGTGCCTGCACCGGCAACCCCGGGCCCGGCGGGTACTGCGCGATCCTCGAGTACGGCGCGCATCGCCGCGAACTGTCTGGTGGATTCCGTCGAACCACGAACAATCGAATGGAGCTGATGGCCGTCATCAAGGCGCTCGAGGCCCTCAAGGAACCCTGTCAGGTGACACTCGTCAGTGATTCAGAATATGTCGTGAACGGGATTACGAAGGGGTGGGCGCGAGGCTGGCGAGCGAAGGGCTGGCGTCGTTCCGGGAAGGCAGTCCCGAACTGGGAATTATGGCGACAACTGCTCGAGCTCTGCGAGCATCACCGCGTCACGTTCGAATGGGTCCGTGGCCATGCCGGCCATGTCGACAACGAACGATGTGACGCGCTCGCGGTCGCCGCGGCGGGTGGATCGGACTTGCCTGCCGATCCCGGTTACGAACAGCCACCAACACCACCCGCTGCATCAACGTCCTACGTGTTCAATTAACCGGCCGCGCCGGCGAGCCGACGTTTCTCGAGGAGACAGGCATGAAGGCGGTGGTGATCGGTGAATCCTCTGGCGCAACGATGGAGCAGATTATCGCCGTCTATCCGCGGCACAAGGCGATCGTCGATGCGTTTGTGGCGAGAGGTGATGTCATCGGCATCGGCCCATTCGCTGATCGCGATCGCGGCAACATGGCGATCTTCAGAAGCCGTGAGGCGGCCGAAGCTTTCGTCAAGCAAGACCCGTTTATTCTTGAAGGGCTCGTGAAGGCGTTCGTGATTCGCGATTGGAACGACGCGATGCTAGCCTGAGATCCACCATGTCGATTGAATCTCACGCGGACTGGGAAGGACTGAAAGAGTCGGCGCGTGTCGCGCGGCTCACTCTGGATACGTTGGTCAGGCAGGTGCAGCCTGGCGTGACCACCGGCGAACTGGATGATGCCGCGGCACGGCTGTTCGCTGCTCACGGCGCGCGCTCAGCGCCCGCCTTCACCTACGGGTTTCCGCGAACGGTCCTCATCAGCGTCAACGACGAAATCGTTCATGGCATTCCCGGGACTCGCCAAATCGCCCGCGGTGACATCGTCAAACTCGACGTCACGGTGGAAAAAGGCGGCTATGTCACCGATGCGGCGTGCAGCGTCGTCGTCAGCCCCGCCAGTGCGACCGCATACGCGCTGGCCACCTGCGCCGAGGCAGCGTTTCGCGCAGCATTGGCCGTCGCGCGCGCGGGCGTGCGCGTGAACGAGATCGGCCGCGCGGTTGAATGCGAAGTGCGTCGCCGAGGTTTCTCGGTGATCAAGGGGCTGTCGGGACACGGCGTCGGTCGAACGATTCACGAGGAGCCGTCGGTGCCGAACTACTACGATCCGTTTCAGGCGGACGTACTGACCGAGGGCCTCGTACTCACGATCGAGCCGATGATCAGCGCCGGATCCGAGCACGTGGTTCAAGACGATGACGGTTGGACGCTTCGTACGCAGGACGGCAGTCTATCGGCTCACCATGAGCACACACTGGTCATCACGCGTGGAGCGCCCCTCGTCCTGACAGCCACAGCGTAGGCCGGGTCCTGTCGGCCACAGCGTAGGCCGGGTCCTGCTTCGTGGACCCGGCAACTCGCTACTGGATACCGAGTTCCTTCGTGAGCCGGCCGATGCGATACACATGCGCCAACGCCGTCCGCATGAACTCGGGATGCACTCCGACCGTCCGATTCGTTTGCGGATCGAACCAGAAGCTCCCGGCAATCGAATGGATGTTGCCGTCGAATGCCAGGCCGACGATGCGCCCGGCGGCGTTGACCATGGGACTGCCTGAATTGCCGCCGACGATGTCGTTGGTGGTCGTGAAATTGGCGCGCGTGTTCATGTCCAGTTGCTGTTTCGCGTCGAGCCACGGCTTCGGTAGCGCGAACGGCGGGGCGCCGGTCGCGCGTGCGTACATGCGATCGAGCCGCGTGAACGGATCGACAGGCATCCCGGCCTCGTTCCATCCGCCAACTGCCGCGTAGGAGAGTCGCAAGGTGAACGTCGCGTCGGGATACAACTGCTTGCCATAGATCTTGAAGCGCGCATCCGCGATTTTCTGCTGCGCCACAGCTTCGATCCCCTCCACTTCGTCGTAGACCTTCCTCAGCCGGCGCGACTCGGCGTCGACCTCACGCGCGAGAGCAATCATCGTATCTGTCGAGCCACGCAGCGCCGCGGCACCGCTCTCGAACAGTTTCATCCGTACCTTCGGATCGGCAAGCGACGATCCGCTCACGAGTTCATGCGCCCGTTCATCAGGAGACTTCACGCCAAGGACGGCTTTGACGATCGGATGGTCCGGACCCAGATACTCACGCATTCGCTCGAGCGAAAACGACAGCCGCAGCTCTTCGAATGCCGGATAGACCGGCGTAGGAGCCTCGAGCGCGGGCTTCAGGCGAGCGAGACCGGCATCCGTATATTCGCGCAGCCGTTCCGTATTCGGCTTGGCGCGCTCATCGGCCGCACGCACGAGCTGACGCGCGTAATTGAAGAGTTCACTGTTGAACGCGGCGCCCCCTTCGAGCCACGTGTAGGGAATCAGGATCTCGCGGTAGCGCTCCTCGGCGCGGGCGATGTCGTCCCACGCGCTGCCCGCCGCGGTCTTTGCACTGGGATCTGCTGCCACGGCGTCACGAAGCTTGCGCTCCAGAGCAGCGTGTTCGTCCATCATGCGGTCGTCCAGCAGCGATGACAGCTGCATGCGTCGGACTTTGATCGAGTTCTCAACGCTACTGAGATAGTCCTTGGCGGTGCGCTCGGCTTCGGCCGACGTCTTCGAGTACTGAATCATGCGTCCGCGCAGCTCGGAGAACCGCACGAGCCAGAAGGGAAAGTACACGTCGCGCTGCGTCTTCAACTGAGCCATGGTGAGCAGCCGCTGCGTCGTGCCGGGATGGCCAGCCACGAACACCGGTTCGCCGTCCTTGGCGCCGGCCCACTCGAACGAGAGATGGTCCGGCGTTGATGCGGGTTTGCCGTTCTCGTACACGCGCAGCAACGACATGTCGAGACACCAGCGAGGGAACTGGAAATTGTCCGGGTCGCCGCCGAATGCGCCGATGGCCTGCTCCGGCGCAAACGCGAGACGAACATCGTCATACCGTTTGTACTTGTAGAGCCAGTACTCGCCGCCCTGGTACAAAGTCACGGATTCGCAGGCGAGTGGCGAACCCGCCTGCTTGGCCGTTTCTTCGCAGTTGGCTTCAAGTGTCGTCAGTACTTTGTTCCGAGCGGCGGTCGCTTGCGCTGGTTCGACGTCGCCAATGGCCCTGGTCACGCGCTCGGTGACGTTTTCAGTGCTCATCAGGACCGAGGCTTGCGCTCCCTGACACCTCAATTCATCCTCGAGCCGTGCGGCGATGAAGCCGTTAGAGATGAGGTCCCGCTGCGCGCTCGAATTGTTGGCAAGGCATTCGGCCGCGCAGTGGTGGTTCGTCAGCACGAGTCCTTCGGCTGACACGAACGATGCGGTGCAGCCCGTCTCGAGGCGGACGACCGATTTCTGCAGGTGCGCGAGCCATTGATCGCTCAGCTGGACTCCGTACCGCTTCGCGATCTCGGCCTTCGGGATATTGTCGAACGTCCACATGCCCTCGTCGGCGATAAGACCGGCGGCGGGCGCGATTATCAAGATTGCCAATATGAATCTCTTCATGACGGCCTCACTCGAAAGATCATGAGGATATCCTACGATCATGACGAGAGCTGGGACGAAACGCGTGTCGAAACCACCGCGGTGGGCAAACATCGACGACTACCTCGCATCGTTACCCGCGACCCAGCGCGCAACGCTGCAGAAGTTACGGAAGGCCATCAGCCTGGCTGCGCCGGACGCCGAAGAAGGGTTCAGCTACGGTCTTCCGGCATTCAGGATTGACGGGCGACCTCTTGTGTGCTTCGCGGCGACTGCGAAGCACTGCAGTCTGTACCCGATGAGCCCTGCAGTGATTCGCGAACATGCGCGTGATCTGAAAAAGTACGAGACCTCCAAAGGCACAATCCGATTCGCGGCGCCCCTGCCGGCGACGCTCGTAAAGAAACTCGTGAAAGCGAGGATCGCCGAGTTGCAGTGACACAGGCCTTCTTTGCTAGCGATCCGAAGGCCTGCCTCGCGCTGCGAGCCGTCACCTGACTGCTAGCGGTTTCTCGTTACTGTCGTGGTGTCGCAAGCCCCGCCCGATCACCGTCAACGCCTCATTTCCCCTTCTTCACGCTATCCAGGAACTCGGCCGGTGTTTCGACGCGCAAGTCGTAGCGCAACGCGGAGACGAAGTGCCGTCGGTTATCAGTGACGACGACGCGCGCACCAGATGCGCGCGCGACATCGGCGATGTGGGAGTCATAGATTCGACCGCCCGCGATCGCGTCGCGCGCTGCACCGCGCAGCATCGCCAGACGATCGCCCGCGGGCAGATCGTGAACCGCCATGCGCGCGAAGACTTCCTCCTCGAGCAGCGTGACAGCGTCGGCAGGCGCCACTCTGAATTCAGGCGGCAGCCTCGTCGCCACCGAGAAGAACTCGAGGCAACAGTGCCAGGCCGTGGCTGGAGACACCACGCGCTTTTCAGCAACGGCGTGCATCAATTGCTGAGCAGGAGCGCTTTGCGGCCCGAAGTCGACGAGACCGGCGAGGATGACGCTGGTATCGAGGAAGACACTCACGGCCAGCGGTTGCGTTCGTCCTCGACGAGCGCGGCGATGTCGACGGGCGGACGGTCGTCACGTGACACGGTGGGCCGTGCCACCAGCCGCCGCCCCACGCGGACGAGGCGCGGTCCGGCGGCAACTCGCTCAATGCGGATACCCAGATCGTCGACGGTAATCTCGATTTCCGATCCGGCGGTCAGGCCTACGCGATCGCGGATCCCCGCAGGGATGACCACGCGGCCTGCCTTGTCAATGGTAGCCCGCATGCCATTATCCTACCATCGAGCTGCCCGATGATGGCGATGGGTCAACTCCGAACTTCCAATTTCCCACTTCCACGAAAGCAGGCTGCGACACATCTTTACGCGTTGGCGCGAATCGCTCCCGCGATCCGTCCAGCTTTCTCTTTCTCCTTGCGATACGAGGTGAGCACCTCCAGGTGCATCGCGGTACAGAGTCCGGACGAGTAGATCTGATCCTCCGGCACACCGGCGAGGATCAGTTGATCGAGGTTCGCGCGCGGAACATCGAGCGTCAGCGGGGCCCGCGTCATGGAGCCTCGGGGCGGAGGCGGGGAGAGGAACCAGCGATCGATGAGATATCGCTCGTGTCCGGCCGCTGCAAACGCGTCGACGAGATCGGGTTTGACCTCGTAACAACAGGCGCCGATGCTCGGACCGATCGCCACGACAAGATCGTTGGAACGCGTGCCGAATTCACGCGCCAGTGCATCAACGGCAGCGACTGACACGCGCGCGGCGGTCCCGCGCCATCCGGCATGCACTGCAGCCACGACTCCACGAACGCGATCGGCCATGAGAAGCGGAACGCAGTCGGCTGCCCGGACGGCAATTGCAACCTCGGGCGCATCCGAGATCAGCGCATCAGCCTCGGGCCGACGGTCAGGTATCGGCGATCCTTTTCGAACGACGACAACCTCGCGCCCGTGTACTTGGTTGACCATCGCCACCGCACGAGCGTCGACCGCTTCCGCGAGCGCGCGCACGTGCAGCGGCGACGACAACTCCAGTTGGCGTGTCGTGAACAGATGCCGCGCATGTATGCCAAGCGGTAGGCAGCGCAGCGCCGCGCCCCACGACTCCGTTGTCCACTGGAAGGCGTCGGAAGTCGGGGGCAGGCTCGTGTACGATGGGCTGGACACCATGACCATTATAGGAACTGGACTCGATGCGACGGAGATCGAGCGCGTCGGTGACGCCATTGCCCGATACGGCGAGCGCTTTGTACGGAGGGTGTTCACCGAGGGAGAGATCGCGTACTGTCGCAGCAAGCGCGACTTCGCCTCCTCGTTTGCCGCACGTTTTGCGGCGAAAGAGGCAGCCATGAAGGCGCTCGGGACCGGGCACTCGCAAGGCGTGTTTTGGACCGGCATCGAAGTCGTCCGCCGTCATGGTCCGCCGCGGCTGCAGTTTCACGGCGGAGCCGCGAAGCGATTTGCCGCGCTCGGCGCTACGGGATCTCTCCTGACGCTGACTCACTCGAAGGAACTGGCCATCGCTCACGTTTTGCTGCTTCAGGACTGACCCCGAGCTCAGTAGCCGGGTGACAACCGCGGTGAGCGGATTCGCAGGCGGTCTCGAGCGGTGCGCTCCGCGCCTCGTCCTAACCTCTCTTTGCTCAACGGATTGACACGACACAGCGGCGGCCGCTCCGTGGTCCGTCGTTTGCCCTGTTCCCAGACATCTCTGAAAGCCGGATGGAAACGAATGAAGCAAATTTCTGGAGGAACGCCGTGGTCGTACGAATCACCCCGAATGGCAAGAACAATCCGGCCGGCAAGCTCGCCGACGCGGAGGTCCACTTCACCGAAGGCGTACTCGAAGGAATGAAGCTGATCGGCTTTGCCGTCTGGGAGCGGCGAACCGGTGGCGGCCGCAACGTCACGTTTCCGGCGCGTCAGTATTCAGTCAACGGCGAGCGCCGGACGTACGCACTTCTCAGGCCTGCGAACGGCGATGCAACCAAGCAGGATCGCATACGCGAGATCGTTCTCCAGGCGTACGCCGAGTTCGAACAAGGGACCGGCGCTTAACCCACGTCGTTGAGCACTGCGAGCAGCCGGGCGTTCTCCTTCTGTCGCTTGGCAGGAAGCGTCCACTCGGCTCGCAAAGCCTTGTCGGCTTCGGAGCGGAAGAAGCTGTCCTTCATGCCGCCGTCGATGATGTCCCAGGGGAGCACCCGATCGCGCGACCGGTCGCGGAAGACGTAGAAGTCGGCGTCGACCCCTGCTTCCTTCACGGCGGCGCGCCAGTTGCCACCGTTCCGCTCGGCCGCCTCGATTGCAGGAGCCACGCGTCGATCCCCGAGGGAGAGCAGCGCCTGGTAAAAGGAATGTCGTTCGGACTTGATATTGAAATAGACGTTGTCGATGTCGGCCGTCAGGCTTCGCATCCGCCTGATCTTCCGCTCGACCGAGGCATCGTCTTCCATCGGCAGCCACTGATACGCGGTTCCCGGCTTGGGCACGAGCGGATTGACGCTGCCGACGATGCGCCCGATCTGGCCGCGGGGACGGGCATGCGTCAGCATGATCTCGCGAAGCTGCAGGGTCAGATCGCGGATGGCCTCGAGATCCTCGTCGATTTCCGTCGGGATCCCGAGCATGAAATACAGCTTGAGGTTCTCGAAGCCGGTCGCAAAGATCAGGTCGGCAGCCGCAAGGATCTCGTCATTCGTCATCGTCTTATTGATGACGCGACGAAGCCGGTCGGAGCCGGTCTCGGGAGCAATCGTGATCGTGCGCTCACCGCTCTCGCGCAGCAGACGCAGGATAGTTGGCGTCAGATCATCGAGCCGGAGCGACGCCGGGCTGATGCTGTAGCCCATCTCGACCAACCGCGTCAGGATCTCCTCGATCTCCGGGTGATCGCACAGGGCGATGGAGACCAGACCGACACGATTGGAATAGGGGCGCGCCTGCTTCGCGAGATCGAGAATTCGATCCTTCGGGAAGGACCGCACCGGCAGGTAGTTGTAACCCGCCCAACAGAATCGGCAGAGATTTGCGCAGCCGCGGACGACTTCGACCAGGAATCTCGAACCGAACTCGGTTTCCGGCGTGAAGATCCTCGTCGCGGGCGGATCCACCGCGTCAGTGGTGCGAAGCGCAGCTTTCCGCACCACCGGTGGCGCTGTCGTCCCTTCCCGAGTCACGAAGGCTTCAATCGTCCCGTCATCCGCGTATCTGACGTCGTAGAAGGCGGGCACGTAGAACCCGCGCTCGCTCACGAGACGACGCAACATGTCGCTGCGATCGGTGGCCTCTCGAAAGGCCTGCACGAGAGGCGGGATGAGGGCTTCGCCTTCGCCGGCCGCGATGATGTCGGCGAAGAGTGCGAGCGGCTCGGGATTCACGAAGGTGACGGCCCCGCCGATCATCACGATCGGGTCGTGAGCCGTGCGGTCGGCGGCGCGCAATGGAATTCCCGCCAGGCGCAACAGTGTCAGGACGTTGGTGTAGTCCCATTCGAACGAGACCGACAGGGCGAAGATGTCGAACTCACCAACGGGCGTCTGCGACTCGAGCGTGACCAGCCCCGATCCCGAGGTGCGCAGGGCCTCCAATTCGCTCTTCGGCGGGAGGAACGTGCGTTCGCACACGATCCCGTCTTCCGCGTTGAAAAGCGCATATACCGTCTGAAATCCGAGGTTGGACATCCCGACGAAATAGGTGTTCGGGAACGCGAGCGCGACGCGAAGCCGTCCGCCGTGCGGCTTACGTACGTAGCCGACCTCCTTTGTCAGGAGCTCACGGGCTCTCTCGCGCTGCGCCCAGTGCCCTCCCCGTCGCGCGTCGTCGCGCTGGGATGGAGACCACCGGGATCCCCGCCGCGTGTCGTTCGCGCGGTGGGGCGGAGAGGATTGCGGCATGGAGCGTCGGGAAACTGAGCCGGAAAACGAGCGATCACTGACGCGAGAGTTGCGGCTCGTACGCCGACGCTCCCGCCTTCCGTGGGTCTACTCAGTGTACCACCGGCCGCCGCCAGCCCCGGGCCGCCCTTACGACTGTCGCCGCAGGAAGGCGGGCACGTCGAGCGGCGTGCTTGCCTCGAAGACGTTCTCTCCTGCGGAGACCCCTCGCTCCGAAGTCCCAAGACTCGAGAGCGACAGCTCGACGACCGGCCGCCGGCTCACGCCGACTGTCGGGGGCGCACCCGGTTGAAGGGGAAGCCCCGCCGCATGAGCCATGACTGGGGTGTCTTCCACACTTGCCGGACGCCTGGTCGCGTAGCCGACTGCAACCTGCTGCGGCACTTCCGCCGCGCGGCTGAGGTGCGCGGAGTAGATGTTCAAATCCGTCGGCGTCTCCGACGCTGCTGCCGGCGCCGGGCGGGCGATAGCCTTGCGATCGAAGCCGGTCGCGATCACCGTGATCTTGACCTTTCCCGTCAGCTGCGGATCGACGACCGCGCCGAAGATGATGTTGGCGTCTTCGTGCGCCGCCTCCTGGATCACGCACGACGCCTCGTTGACCTCGACGAGCGACAGGTCGGGCCCGCCGGTCACGTTGATGATCACGCCGCGTGCTCCGTGAACCGAGCTGTCCTCGAGCAGTGGACTCGAGATCGCCCTCTGCGCCGCCTGCATCGCGCGACCGTCGCCCTCGGACGTTCCGGTCCCCATCATGGCCACGCCCATCCCCGACATGATTGTTTTCACATCGGCAAAGTCGAGGTTGATCAGGCCGGGCACGAGAATGAGATCGGAGATCCCCTGAATCGCCTGTCGCAGCACGTCGTCGGCCAGCGTGAACGCGTCGGTCAGCGGCGTCTTGCGGTCGATGATCGAGAGCAGCCGTTCGTTGGGAATCGTGATGACGGTGTCCACGCACTCGCGGAGCGCTTCGAGGCCGGCTTCGGCCTGCGCGGCGCGCTTCTTTCCCTCGAAACGAAACGGCTTGGTGACGACGGCGATGGTGAGCGCGCCGAGCTCGGTGGCGAGGCTGGCAATGACGGGCGCCGCGCCCGTGCCGGTGCCGCCGCCGAGTCCGGTGGTGACGAAGATCATGTCGGCACCAGACAACTGCTGGATGATCGTGTCGGTGTCCTCGAGCGCGGCCTGGCGGCCGATGTTCGGGTCGGCGCCAGCGCCAAGCCCCTTCGTCAGCTTGCGGCCGATTTGAATCTTGACACCGGCCTTGTTGTGGTCGAGGGCCTGCACGTCGGTGTTGGCCACGATGAACTCGACACCGCTGAGGCCGACCTCCACCATGCGATCGACCGCATTGCTCCCTCCGCCACCCACGCCAACCACTTTGATCCGAGCGCCATTCCGATGTTCTGGCGCCAGCGTCAATCTGAGCGATTCGGACTCGCGACCTTTGCGCCCGTCGAGTTCTTTCATGTCCGACCTCCTGACCCTTGAAGTTCGACTTTTTGGTTCATCTAAAAAAACTCCTTGAATATCGACCGGAGCTGCGACACGACGCGGCTGAACGCACCGCCACCGCTACGAGATTCCGGCACTCGATTTCGATGCGCGTAGAGCGCGACGCCCACCGGCGTCGCGAAGACGGGACTGCTGATGTGATCGGCCAGGCCGCCTACGCCGATCGGCGTCCCGCGCCTGACTGGCAAGTCGAAGATCTGTTCCGCAATTTCCGGCATGCCTTCGAGAATGGCGCCGCCGCCGGTGAGGACGATGCCCGAGTTGAGCGACTTCTCGTAACCGGCGCGCCGAATCTCATCCCACACGAGATGAAAAATCTCTTCCGCCCGCGGCTGCAGAATCTCGGACAGGATTCGACGCGCCATGAGGCGTGGCTTGCGGCCGCCGACGCTCGCGACTTCAATCGTGTCGTCCTCGTCGACCATCGATGACAGCGCGCATCCGTACTTCCGTTTGACCTTCTCGGCATCGGGAATCGGCGTCCGCAAACCCACGGCGATGTCGCTGGTGAAGTGATCTCCACCGACAGCGACGACAGCCGTGTGCCAGAGATGCCCACGTTCGTAGATGGCGAGGTCCACGGTGCCGCCTCCGATATCGACGAGGGCGACGCCCAGCTCCTTTTCATCTGGCGTGAGCGCGGCCTCGGCGCCGGCGAGCTGCTCGATCACGGTATCGACGACCTGCACGCCGGCGCGATTGACGCAGGCAACAATGTTCTGCGTCGACGACATCGCTCCAGTCACGACGTGCACGTTGACCTCGAGCCGTGCGCCCGTCATCCCCTCCGGTGCGCCGATGCCGTCCTGTTCGTCCACGACGAAGTCCTGCGGCAGCACGTGCAGGATCTCGCGGCCAGTCGGAAGGGCAACCGCCTTCGCTGCATCGATCGCTCGCCGCACATCGTCTCGCGTCACCTCGCGGTTCTTGCCTGCAACCGCAACCACGCCGCGGCTGTTGAATCCCTTGATGTGCGGACCCGAGAGCGCGAGGTGCACGACGTCGATCTCAACGCCGCCCATCAACTCGGCCTCTTCGATCGCCTTCTTGATCGATTCCACCGCCGCCTCGAGATTCACGACCACGCCGCGCTTGATGCCGCGAGACTCGGATACCCCGATACCGACGACGTTCAGGCTGCCGTCCTCGAGGCTTTCGCCGACGACGCAGACGACCGTCGAGGTGCCGACGTCGAGGCCGACTACGTACTGCTCCCTGCGAGCCACGTGAACTCCTTCTGCGTAACCACCTAACCGCCCCGCCGACCCGGTGACGGTCGCCGGCCGCCACTTCCTGCCTGCCCCGCCGAAGCGCCGGAGGGGCGAAGCGGGGCCTTCCCCGCTGCGCCAGAGACCCGAAGTCGCCCTTGTGGCCTGACGTACACCCGTGGGTCAAAGCGCAGATCCACGTAGTCGATGTCAGGCATCCGCTCGCGGAGCGCCGGCCTCAAATCGAGATAGGACTGCAAGCGCTCCGCAAAGCGCTCATCTCCAACCCGCAGCAGCGCGGTGTCGTCCTTGAGCATGACCACCGCGCCGCGAACGTCGCTGACGTCGATTTGCGAGACCTGTCCCGCGAGCGTCGGCCGCTGCGCCAGTTCGCTCATCAAACGGCCGGCCAGCGCTGCGCGCGCTTCGTTGACCGATTCGTTCTGCCCTTCTCCCTCCGTGAGTCCGTCGACGATTGGGAGATCCAGGTCGGAATAGTTCGGACCGAACTCGTCGACGACGGCGCCGGTGCCATCGATCAGGAACAACCGGCCCTTGATGCGGCCGATTCCGATCGGTTGCCGTTCCTCGATCACGATGGCCAGCGTTCCGGGAAACATCCGCCGCAGTGACGCATCGGCCACCCACGGAGAGGTCAGCAGCTTCTGCCTCCAGCTTTCGAGGTCGATCGTCACGATGCTGGCCCCTGACAGCCCCTCGAGCAGTCCAAGCACTTCCCCACGCGACATGCGCTGGTTGCCCTGCACCGTGATGCGCGTCACGGTGAGCGCCTCCGAGGCCAGCACGAAACCAAGAGTCGCGTAGAGCGCGAATCCAACGACGATGGTCGCGGCTCCGACGCGCGCCACCATCCACCACGACGGCCGCCATCGCTTGCGCCCCGGGCTGACTTTCGATCGCCGGAACCGTTTGTCCGCGGGAGCGGCGACCGGTGTCATGACACTGCTCCTCGCGCCTCAAGCGCCCGCACTAACCGCTGCGGCAGCGTGCCAATCGAACCAGCGCCAAGCGTGACCACCACATCTCCCGGTCGCGCGATGCGCAGCAACGTAGAAAGCACGTCATCGAGCGTTCGCGCCAAATGAACCGGGCGGCCTGATCCGGTCCGAATCGCTTCGGCGAGTCGTTCGACGGTGACATCGGCGATTGGTTCTTCGCCGGCCGCGTAAATGTCCGACAGCACGATCTCGTCGGCTTCACGAAGGGCTGGGCCAAACGCGTCCATCAGGTGTGCCGTTCGCGAGTAGCGATGCGGCTGAAACGCGATCACCAGCCGCCCGTTCAATGTCGCTCGCACAGCAGCCACTACTGCCGCGATCTCGGTCGGGTGATGGCCGTAATCGTCGACCACCACCACACCGTCGACTTCACCGTGGCGTTCGAAACGCCGCTCGGCGCCGTGAAAGCTCGCCAATGCGGCAGCAACGCGATCGAAATCGAGGCCGATGCGTTCTCCCACAGCAACCGCCGCAAGCGCGTTCTGCAGGTTGTGCCTGCCAGGGACCGCGAGTTCGAGCCGGCCGAGCGTTTCGATTCCACTCGGCGCACGGCGATGGACGAGGCAGCGTCCTCCGAACGCGCCCAGCTCCACGTCAGTGGCCAGGACGTGAGCCTCTGCGTGTTCCAGACCGTACGTCACCAAGCGCCGCGTGACTTGCGGAAAGATCGCGCGCAGGTTGGCATCATCTGTGCACGCGACCGTCGCGCCGTAGAACGGAACCTTGTTCACAAACTCCACGAACGCGTCCTGCAGAGATGCGAGGCTTCCGTAGCTCTCCATGTGCTCGAAGTCGATGTTGGTGACGACGGCAATCGACGGCCACAGCATCAGAAAAGAACGGTCGCTTTCATCGGCCTCGGCCACCAGGTAGTCACCTTGTCCGAGGCGCGCGTTGCTGCCAAAGGCGCTGAGCCGGCCGCCAATGACCGCGGTCGGATCCAGTCCCGCGCGTTCCAGCACCAGCGCAATCATCGACGTCGTGGTCGTCTTGCCGTGCGATCCGGCGATAGCAATCGAGAAGCGCAGTCGCATCAGCTCGGCCAACATCTCGGCGCGCGGGATCACCGGGGTTCCGCGCTGGCGAGCCTCGACGATCTCCGGGTTGCTTGCCCGGACGGCGGAGGAGTAGACGACGACATCGGCGTCGCCGATCTGCCCCGCTTTGTGCCCTTCGAACACCATCACTCCGAATGACTGCTCCAATCGCGTCGTGACATCTGAACGCCGTGCGTCCGATCCGCTGACCACGTAACCCAGGTTCGCCAGCAACTCTGCGATCCCGCTCATCCCGATGCCGCCGATTCCCACGAAATGTATGCGGCGGGTTCGGCCGAGCATTACTGCCACGCTGATCTCACCGTGCGAGCTCAAGTACCTTGTCGACAATCACCCGGGCCGCGTCTGGCCGCGCCATGCCTGCGGCGGCCTCACCCATCCGGCGCCGTTCCGCTTCGTTTCCCGCAAGCGAGAGAATCTCGCGTGCGAGTCGCTCCCCCGTGAGATCGCGCTGGTCGATCATCGTCGCCGCCCCAACCTTGGCCAGCGCCTCGGCGTTCTTGCGCTGGTGATCGTCAGTGGCGCCAGGAAACGGGATCAGGATCGAAGGGCGAGCCGAGGCCGTCAGCTCCGCCAACGTCGTCGCCCCCGATCGACAGACCACCAGGTCGGCCGATTTCATCTCCCGATCCATCGCGAACAGGAACGGTTCCACCCTGGCTTCCAGCCCTGCGCGCCGGTAGCCATCCCTGACCATCTCCAAATCCCGTTCTCCCGACTGATGCGTGATGACCACTGCAGGTGCGGCAACCAACCGCGCCGCTGCCTCCACCATGGCCACGTTGATCGCGTGCGCGCCCTGAGAGCCGCCAAAGACTAGGACCCGAGCCGCCCCAGGCGGCGAACTCTGTTCTCCATACGCCTCCCCACGAAAAAACTCCGGTCGGACCGGATTGCCCGCCACGAACGCTTTCCCCCCGAAGATCGCCAGGCTCTGCTCATAGGTCACGGCGGCTGCGGTCACCAGCGACGCAAGCAGTCGATTGGTGAGCCCAGGCACAGCGTTCTGCTCCATCAACAAGGTGGGAATCCGTCGCAGCGCGGCGAGCGCCACGACTGGTCCCGAGCTGTATCCACCCACGCCAATCACGACCGCTGGACGGCGGCGTGACAGGACGCGCCAGGCGTCGAGCGCGCTGGCCGGCAGCAGCGCGAGTCCGCGGGCCAGCGATGGCAGCGACTTGCCCTTGAGGCCGGCACTGCGAATCACGTCGAGCGTGAAACCCTCGCGCGGCACGACGCGCGACTCGATGCCGGCGGCCGTGCCGACAAAGGTCACCTGTGCATCCGGCACGCGCGTAAGAAGCGCCCTGGCCACGGCAATGCCTGGATACAAATGCCCTCCCGTCCCGCCACCCGCGATCAACACGGACAGCGCCACTCATTCCTCATGCTGCGAAATGTTGAGCAGCACACCGATGCCCATGAGACTGATCAAAAGCGACGATCCGCCGGAACTCACCAAGGGAAGGGGGATGCCTTTGGTGGGTAACAGCCCAAGAACCACGCTGATGTTCAGCAGCGCCTGGACGGCAATCATCGCGGTCACGCCCAGGGCAATGAACGATCCGAATGCATCCGGCGTGCGCATCGCGATGCGGACGCCGCGCCACGCAATGATGCAGAAGCACAGAAGCACCGTCGTGGCGCCGAGCAGGCCGAGCTCTTCGCCGATTACGGCGTAGATGAAGTCGGTGTGCGGCTCGGGCAGGAAAAACAGCTTCTGAACTCCGCCCATCAGGCCGCGGCCGAACACTCCACCGGTACCAACGGCAATCAACGACTGCATCACCTGGAAGCCATCACCCAGCGGATCCGCTTCGGGATTCAGGAACGCGAGCAGTCTTCGCAGTCGATATGGGGAACTGGTGATCAACAGGTACAGCACCGGCGTCGCGGCGATCGCCGTTCCAACGAGATACCGGTAGTTCAATCCGGCGGCGAACACCATCGTGCCTACGACCATGAGCAATGAGGCAGCGGTGCCCAGATCTGGTTCGAGCAGAATCAGGCCGCTCATCGCTCCGACGACGATGGCGATAGGGAGCAGGGAATAGGAGAGCTCGTCGATGCGGTGCATGCGGCGCTCGAGCGTGAGCGCCGTGAAAAGAATGGCCGCAATCTTGGCAAACTCGGACGGCTGGATGCCGAGGCCGCCGACATTGAACCATCGCCGGGCTCCGTTCACGGGCGCGCTGAACAGCACGAGGACGAGGAGCACGCAGACGACGGCCGTGAGTGACCAGATGAACGGTTCGTTCCGGTATGTGCGGTAGTCGATTCGCATCGCCACCGCCAGCGCCACCAGCCCAAGGAGCGTCCACATGGCCTGCCGGGTCAGAAACATGTAGGCCTGGCCATAGCGATCGAGGGCGAGTGCGGCCGACGCGCTGTAGACCATCACCACGCTGACGAAGACAAGCAGCACCGCCGCGGTGAAGAGAATCCGGTCCGATTTGAGCTTCCTTGCCATGACCTGTTACCGCTACAGAACTCCCGCGAAACGACCGAAAATCCGGCGGGTCCCAATCAGGACCCGCCGACGACCTATGTCCGTGGGCCGGGCCTTGCTTTTCAGACCCGGCTTGATCCAGATCGGCTAAGATCCGGATCCCTTGCGTCGCGAAGATGCAAGCAGTCAGCAGTCATCAGTCGGCGCGTGGGGTGGGACACCCACCTCGCAGACCGGGGTAGCCTGCGTTCCCAGCGGTAAGCTCCCACCCGCGCCGGCCGACTGACGACAGCTCACTGCTCACACCTCCGCGCACGCTAAAGCGTGCGCTCTACGCTGTCTCCCAACGCTCGTAGAGCGGCGGCTTCAGCCGCCGCGTTTGCGCAACCTCTCGACCTCCTCTTTGAACACCAGTCCTCGTTCCGCGTAGTCGCGAAACCAGTCGAAGCTCGCGCACGCGGGCGCAAGCAGCACGATGCCGTCCGGACGCGCGGCCTCATAGCCGCGTTCAACCGCCTCGCTCATCGACGAGGCATCGACCACGGGGAGCAGATCTGCGAGCGCCTCGCGAACGAGCGGTGCGGCTTCTCCCATCGCGACCACGGCTCGACCTCGTGAAGAAAGGGCGTCGCGGAGATCCCTGAAGTCGCCCCCCTTGAAATGCCCACCAACGAGCGCCACGACTCGACCGGGAAAGCTCTCGATCGATCGACGGGCGGCCTCGATGTTCGTCGCCTTGGAGTCGTTGACGAACGTGACCTCGCCGATACGACCCGCCGGCTCCATCACGTGCTCGAGCCCGTGGAATTCCTCGAGCGCCGCGATCATGGCGCTGGGGCTGACGCCGGCGACGGATGCCGTCGCGACCGCCGCAACGACGTTCCCGAGCATGTGTCTGCCGGTCAGCTCCACCGCCGACACCGGGACCAGGCGTTCGGTCGACGTGGGTGTGCGCCGGACAATCCACTCGCCATCGACCGAGAAGCCATTGCTCGTCGATCCAAACGGCGAGAACCCCACGCGCCTGCTCGCAATCCTTTCGCTGTGCGCCATCACGATCGGGTCATCGAGGTTGACGACCGCCCAATCCTCGGCGCGCTGGTTGATGAAGATGCGCGCCTTGGCCGCCGCGTAGGACGTTACGTCCGGATGGCGATCGAGATGGTCAGCCGCGAGGTTGAGCCACAGCGCAATCCAGGGACGGAATGTCGTCGTAGTTTCGAGCTGGAAGCTGCTGACCTCGACCACGTGAATCGTCTCTGGCGTCGAGTCGTCCACTTGCGACGAAAGCGGCACACCGATGTTGCCTCCCACGAGCGCGGGCTGTCCGTCCGCCGCCACCATTCGTCCGAGCAGCGTGGTCGTCGTCGACTTCCCCTTCGTTCCAGTGATCGCGATGACGCGACCGCGCAGCCATCTCGACGCCAGTTCCAGCTCGCCGATAACCTCGACCCCTCGCGTTTTTGCCGCAACGAGGTTCGGCTCATCGGGCGGAACACCCGGGCTCGTCACGATCAGATCGGCCGCGTCAAACGTCGCCTGCGTGTGACCAGCAAGTTCCACGTCGATACGTGCGCTTCGCAGCGCGGCGACCTGCTCGACGTGATCGCGCCGCTCGGTCAGCACCACACGCGCACCTCGTCGTTGCAGCAGTCCCGCCGCCGCAATACCGCTTCGCGCTGCTCCCACTACCACCACGCGCCGCCCTCGAACCGAAAAGTCGTCGTGCCCCACCTCATCACCGCAGCCTGCATGCCCTCACCATCACCGCAGTTTCAAGGTCGTGAGACTGAAGAGCGCAAAGATCACAGCCACGATCAGAAATCTGGTGATCACCTTCGGCTCGCTCCACCCGAGCAACTCGAAGTGATGGTGCAGTGGCGCCATCTTGAAGACGCGTTTCCCTGTGAGCTTGAACGAGGCGACCTGGATGATGACGGACAGGCCCTCGAGCACGAACACGCCACCAACGATTGGCAGCAGTAGTTCCTGCTTGATGAGAATCGCAACGGTGCCAATGGCGCCGCCGAGCGCCAACGACCCGACGTCGCCCATGAAGATCTCTGCGGGATACGAGTTGTACCAAAGGAACCCGAGGCTGGCGCCGACCAGCGCGCCGCAGAAGATCGTCAACTCGCCGGCGGGAGGGAACCGCACGAGCAACAGATAGTCGGCAAGGACCGCATGGCCGGTGACGTACGCGAGCGCGGTGAACGCCGCGGCTGCGACGCCGAAGGTGCTGATCGCGAGCCCGTCCAGGCCGTCGGTCAGATTGACGCCGTTGCTGGCGCACACCAGCACAAAGACGGCAAACAAGACGTACAAGAATCCAAGATCGGGAATCAGGTTCTTGAAGAACGGAAAGATCAGGCGCGTGTTGTAGAGCGGTGGATTCAGCTCCGACAGGTACAGCACGGCGACGCCCACCGCCAGTCCTACGACGATCTGGCCCGCCATCTTGTAACGGGGAATCAACCCGTGGTGAGAGCGGCGCGTGATCTTGAGATAGTCGTCGGTAAAACCAACGGCGCCGAACCCAACGGTCGCCATCGTGGCAATCCATACGTAGGGATTCGACAAGTCCGCCCAGAGCAACGTGGGCACGACCGCCGCTGTCACGATGAGCAGCCCGCCCATTGTTGGCGTGCCCGCCTTGGCGCGATGCGATTGCGGGCCTTCCTGACGGATGATCTGCCCGATCTGGAAATCGCGCAGCGTGCGAATCAGCCAGGGACCAAACAGGATGCTGATGGCGAGCGCTGTCAGGCTTGCCGCGGCTGTACGAAACGTGATGTAGCGCGTGACGTTCAACGCGCCGAGCAGTGGCGAGAGATTCTCGAGCGGCGGGAGCAGATAGTAGAGCATCAGCCGAGTTCCGCCACGAGCCGGTCGGCCACCACGTCGGTACGCGTGCCGCGCGAGCCTTTGACGAGCACGAGATCGCCGGCAGTGACGGCGGTCACGACTGCCGGCGCTGCCTGCTCGCTGGTTTCGAAGTAAGAGACCGACGCCGCCGGCATTCCCGCCGCGATCGCGGCGGCGGCCAGCGCACGCGCCGGAGCGCCGCCGATGGCGAACAGTCGACTCAGGCCGGCCGCCGCGGCGGCGCGGCCGCACGACTCGTGAAGGGCGAGTGAGTGCTCACCCAGTTCGAGCATCTCGCCAAGAACGCCAATCGCGTGCGTGTCGCGCGCCTCATGCGCGACAACTTCGAGCGCACGCGTCAGTGCCGACGGACTCGAGTTATAGGAGTCGTCGATCAGGGTGATGCCATCGCGAAGCTGCCGCACGGCTCCCCGGCGATCCGCCGGCTGCAGACGACTGACCTCGACGGCGATCTGATCGAGCCCGATGCCGCTGTCAACCGCCACCGCAGTCGCCGCGAGCACGTTCAGCAAGTTGCCGCGTCCGAGCAGCGCGGTCTCGATCGTGCGGTCCCCGGCGGGCGTTTCGATGTCGGCGCTCATCCCGCGAATGCCGCGGTCTCGAATGCTGCGCGCCCGTATGGTTGCGCCATCAGCCTCGCCAAAGGTCAGCACCCTGCCAGGAAACGTTCGCACTCTCGCCATCACGCGCCGGTCGTCCGCATTGCAGACCAGAACCGTGTCGGCGCCGGCACCCTCGAGGATCTCGGCCTTGGCATCAGCGATGGCGTCCGCCGATGCGAAGAATCCAAGGTGGGCGTCACCGACATTCGTCCACACCCGCATGTCAGGCGTCGCAATCTCGACCAGCCGGCTGATCTCGCCCGCGTGATTCATTCCCAGTTCCATCACGGCCACATCGGGCGCGGTGCGCAGCTGCATCAATGACAGTGGAAGGCCGATGTGGTTGTTCAAGTTCCCCTTGTTCTTCACCACGCGAAATCGTGTCGCCAGCACCGCCGCGATCGCTTCCTTCGTCGTCGTCTTGCCGGCGCTTCCGGTGATCGCGATGACCCGTGTCGAAACCGCCGACCGCACCCTCTGTGCCAGGCGTTGCAGTGCGTCGAGCGTGTCGGGCACTTCAATCGTCCGGCTGTCCTCCTGCACTCGCTCTCGTTCAACGATCGCTCCCACCGCTCCGCGCGCCAGCACGTCGCCAACGAACGCGTGTCCGTCGAACCGCGGCCCGCGCAGCGCTACGAAGAGATCGCCGGGCTGAAGCGTCCGACTGTCGGTCACGACATTACCGACGGGCGCGTCAGCACTGCCCTTTCTGCGCGTTGCGCCGACCGCGGCGGCGACCCAATCGAGCGTCAGCGTCAGTTCCCTCACCCTGCCCGCGATTTCAGCCGTCGCGATGCCAATGCCTCCCTCGCCACCTCGACATCGTCAAAGGCGAACGTACGGCCGCCGATCTCCTGATACTTCTCGTGCCCCTTGCCCGCGACCAGCACAACATCGCCGGCATCGGCCATCCCGACGGCATGCAGGATGGCGTCCCGGCGATCCGGGCGAACGAGTACCTCAGCGCCGCTCTGTTTTATTTCTGCATCCGTTCCGCGCTTCACCTCTTCGATGATTCGATTCGGATCTTCGCTGCGCGGGTTGTCCGACGTGATCACGACAACGTCACTCAGACGCGCCGCGACCATGCCCATCAACGGCCGCTTCGTCCGGTCGCGATCGCCACCCGCGCCGAACACGGTGATGAGCCGTCGCGTCGCCACCGGCCGCGCCATCTCCAACAAGTTGCGCAGGGCATCGTCGGTGTGGGCGTAGTCCACGACGACCGTGACGTCGTCGGCAGGACTGGACGCGATCTCGAAGCGGCCGGGAACGCCAGCAAGACGTTCGAGGCCCTGCTCGATTGCGGCCGTTGGCACCTCGAGCGCGCTCGTGACCGCAACCGCGGCAAGGATGTTGTAGACGTTGGGTCTGCCGACCAGCTTCGTCCGCACGCGGATGGGACCTCGCGGTGAGCGAATGTCGAACTGCAAACCCTCGAGTGAGTACGACAGGGCGCTGGGTGATAGCTGCGCCGCCCTGGTCAACCCGTACGTGACCGGGCGCCGCACGATATCCACGAGCGACGCGCCTCGCGGATCGTCGAGGTTGATGACAGCAGGGGCGTCAGCGGGCAACATGTCGAAGAGCCGGCGCTTCGCCGCGAAGTAGTCTTCCATGTCCGCATGGAAGTCGAGGTGATCGCGCGTCAGGTTCGTAAAGATGCCGGCGGCAAATCGGATCCCGTCAACGCGTCTCAACGCCAGTGCGTGCGACGACACCTCCATCACGCAGGCGCCGCATCCTGCCGTGACCATTTCGCGCATGTACGACTGCACCTCGGACGCTTCCGGTGTCGTACGCGTCGCCTCGAAATCGCGATCCCCGAGGCGATAGAGGACGGTCCCCATCAGCCCACACTTGATTCCAGCAGCCTCGAGGATTGCGCTCACCACATATGCCGTCGTCGTCTTCCCGTTGGTCCCCGTGATGCCCACGACCTGCATCTTCCGGCTCGGATGCTCGTTGAACTCCGCCGCGAGGTGAGCCAACGCGAGGCGGGCGTCGACGACCGTGACCCACGGCACGTCCATGACGTCTGCGGCCGGACGCTCGGAAACGATCGCGGCAGCGCCGGCGGCGATCGCCTGTCGCGCAAAGTCGGCCCCGTCCATCTTCAAACCGCGCAGCGCCACGAATACGGTCCCCGGTGTCACGCGCCGGGAGTCGTGAGTCACGCCCGTGCAGGTTTGCCGCAAGGCTCCTGGTCCCGCCGCGAGCGGACGTTCGTCGAACGTCACGATCGGCTTCACAGCGCGCAGCAACTCGTCGACGGTCATGGCGCCTCGACGCTCGCGACACGATCGGCCGGACGACGTCCGAGTGTGAGCACCACACTCATCCCAGAATCGAGCGGTGTTCCGGGCGCCGGGAATTGGTCCACGACGAGACCACCACCACGAAGTTCCACCGTGCATCCCAACCTCGCGAGCACGCGAAGCGCTTCGCGCGCGCTCATGCCGGTCAGATCCGGCAGCTGCGATGCCGATGCGGCAACCGCACCCGTGAGTTCCACGAGCGACGATGCGGGTGTCACCGTTCCAGAAGTTGGGACCTGATCGGTCTCTTCCGCGCGGCTGGCCAACACTGGCTCCGGTGCATCGATGGATGCCGGAACGGAGTACTGCCTCAGCGCGGCTGTGGCGATCTTCTGAAAGATTGGCGCAGCGACGACACCGCCATATGGCGAGACCCGGTGTGGCGAGTCGACGACGACGACGATCGTGAAGACCGGCTTGCGCGACGGAACGAATCCGACGAAGGACACGTTGTAGTCGGAATGGCCGCGGTAGCTGCCATTGAGCAGCTTCTTGGCTGTTCCCGTTTTTCCCGCAACCGTATAGCCCTCGACCCTCGCGAGCTTGCCGGTACCATCCACGACGACCCTCTCCATGATCTCGGTCAACGTGGCCATGGTGCCGGCGCTGACAACCCGCTCGAGAACCTTGTGCGGCACGAGGAGGCGGCGGCCATCGCGAATCACGGCGCGCACCGCGCGCGGCTGAACGAGCTGGCCGCCGTTTGCGACGGCGCTGACGGCAGCCGCCATCTGTAGCGGCGTGACGCCGACCTGATAGCCCATCGCCACCGATGCCAATGCGCTGTCGTTCAGCGACTCAGGGTCCCACACCATGCCTGGACTCTCACCGCGGAAGTCCGGGGAGCTCGGCCTGCCAAAGCCAAAGCGCTTGACGTAGTCGCCGATCTTCTGGGGTCCGAGCTTCAGCGCGACCTTGATCGCGCCGACGTTGCTCGACCTCACGATGACGTCGGCAAACGAGAGCACCCCGTAGTTGTGATCGTCGTTGATGACCCGTGAGCCGAACCTGATGTTGCCGGCGCTGGCGTCGATGATGGTATCGGGTGTGACGGCGTGTTCTTCGAACGCCGCGCTCGCCGTTACGATCTTGAACGTCGATCCGGGCTCGTAATAATCCTGCACTGCTCGATTGCGCCGCGTTTCCGGGCGCGCGTCACGGTAGTTGTTCGGGTTGAACCCAGGGAAGTTGGCGAGCGCCAAGATCTCGCCCGTGGACGGATCCATGATCACGGCCGATCCGGCCGAGGCGCCGCTGTATTCCACGCCCGCGCGCAACTCGCGCTCAGCGACGTACTGGAGGTACTGATCGATTGTCAGTTCGAGCGATGCTCCCGTCGTCGGCGGCCGCTCAATGCGGCTGAACGCATGCCGGCGTGCGTCGGTCTGGACGAGGATAGTGCCGGCCTTGCCGCGAATGAGTGAATCGTAGGTTCCTTCAATTCCGCCCAGGCCAACGTTGTCGACCCCGACATAACCAAGCAGGTGAGAGGCTAGCTCACGATTCGGGTACCGGCGCTGGTTCTCGCGCACGAACCCGATCCCTTCCATCTGCAAATCGGCGACCCGCCGTGCCTGATCTGGTGACACCTGGCGACGGACGTAAGCGAAATGCTTGCCTTTGCGAATGCGCTCGGCGATCGCGCGCTGGTCGTCGGCTTCGCAGTCTCGAAGCGCGCGACACAGGGTCGCTGCCGCCTGATCCGGGTCACCGAGTTCGGTCGGAACGGCGTAGATCGTGTCCGCATCGACACTACGCGCGAGGATTCGACCGTTGCGGTCCAGGATCTCTCCTCGCTTTGCCGGTGAAGGAATCGTTCGCGACTGCTGGCGGTCAGCGCGAGAAGTCAGATCGGTGTAGCGAAGCACCTGCAGATGGATGAGCCGCCCCTCGATGACGGCCGACCACGCGAGCAACACGCAGAAGGCGACCGTAAGCCTCTGCTTGAGCGTCGCGCGCCAGTCGTTGGCGGTTCTTTCGGCCACCGGGATCTCCGTTTCGACCTACCGACGCGCCACAACCGACGGAGGAGGTGCCGGCGCCGGAGCCACTCGCTCGATCACGGTCGAATCCGCCGGCGTGGGCGCCACCATCTTCAGGCGTCCGGTCGCGACTCGCTCGATCCGCGCCGGCGCCTTGAGCGTCTCGACCTCGAGACGCAAATGCCGATTCACCAACTCTTCCTCGGCGCGCTCCTGCAGCATCTGTTCGTACTTGTATCCGTGCTGTTGCAGCTCGAAGTGTTGCCACGCCGAAAAGAGCAGCACTGCGACAAGAAAGAGACCGATCCCCATCGATCTCCACATTTCGCGATGACGCTCGCGATCAACCTCGCGGACGATCGGGTTGTTGCGGATGTCTTTCTTGATCGAGTACTCGAATGCTTCGCCGCTCATACCCCGCCTCGTCCCCAGTCAGGCCGGCCGCTCGACCGCCCTGAGCTTCGCGCTCCTGGCCCGCGGGTTCCGATCGATCTCTGCCTCCGACGGCACCACGGGGCGCTTCGTCCGAATGCTGACGATGCCCGCAGCCTGCAACGATCGAAACGTGTGCTTCACCACGCGATCCTCGAGCGAGTGAAACGTCAGGATTGCCAGCCGCCCCGCCGGTGCCAGCCGTTCAGCCGCTCGCGTGAGAAATCCATCCAGACCCTCGAGTTCCTGGTTGACCCAGATTCGGACTGCCTGGAAGGTTCGCGTCGCTGGATCGATACGTGTGAACCCCTTATGCGGAATCGCCCGCCTCACGATGTCCGCCAACTGCCCGGTCGACCCAATGCGCCGCGTCTTTCGCGCTTCCACGATCGCGCGTGCCACGCGGCGCGCGTGACGCTCTTCGCCCAACTCGTAAATCAGGTCTGCCAGCGCTTTCTCCTCGACTGAGGCCAGCATCTCGGCCGCCGTCATTCCACTCGACGTATCCATGCGCATGTCGAGAGGCTCATCTCGCCTGAAGCTGAACCCACGATCCGGCGCATCGAGCTGCAATGACGAAACCCCGAGATCGGCCAGCATGCCGTCCACCAGCCCGATCCCGCGTGCGTCGAGCACCTCCTCGAATCCGCGATAGTCGGCGTGCACGACGTCCGCGGCCGCACCGGCATCGCGCAAGGTCTCGCGCGCGTGTTCGAGCGCGTGTTGATCGCGGTCGAGCCCAATGACCCGCGAGGCGCCTGCTTCGATGAGCGCGCGCGCGTGTCCGCCCAACCCCACAGTGCAATCCACGAAGACTCCACCCCGCGATGGCGCAAGATGCTCGAGCACCTCAGCGACCATGACGGGTTCATGCGTTACCATTTCCCCTGCGCGGGTGAGGCCCACGCTCTACGACATTCGTAGCGCGGTGGCGTCAGCCACCACCGCGGCCGGGATCAAATGCCGTGCTCCGACAATCGCAATCCGTCTTCGTCGGTCCACGCCTCGCGCTGCAACTTCTGGAGGAACCGTTGATCGTTCCAGACCTCCAAGTACTCGATGCGGCCAAAGACGCGAACATCACCGACGATCGACGCGCTCTCACGGAGGTGCGGCGGAATGACGATGCGACCCTGGGTGTCGAGTTCACTCGTCTGACCGTAGTAGTTCACGCGGTCGAGGAATTTCAGGCGCGTCGGATGGTTCCTGGGCATTTCCATCAGCCTGCGCTCAACCTCGAGCCACACAGCCATTGGATAGATGCGGACCGACTCACCCGTGAGACTCGTGACGAAGACATCCGGACCCTGCTTGTCCTGGATGTCCCCTCTGAAGATCCCGGGTATTTTGAGTCGGCCTTTTTCATCGATCCTGGCCGCGGCGCTCCCCCGCATCCCGTTGTGGTCCACTTAACTCCAAAATTTTCCACCTGGATAGTAAGTGGCACTGCCGAGGATGTCAATCGGCAAACTCCTGATCTGCGGCAAGTTACGCCAAACTTTCGCTAGAATTTCGTCGCTGAGGGAGAGGGGCCGTGCAACACCGGGCAAGTCAGGGCAAAAGCCCAAGCGCGAGCACGGCTGACGTTGCATGCTAGGCTGGTCGATTCATGCTCCGAGCGGCACTCATAGGTTTCCCCTCCAGCGGCAAGACAACCTTGTTCCAGTTGATGACCAGCACCCGGGACGCCCCCAAAGGCAAAGGCGACGTCAACATCGGCATTTCCAAGGTTCCTGACAGCCGTCTCGATGTCCTGACGGCCATGTATAACCCCCGCAAACGCGTCCCGGCGACCGTCGAATTCACCGACATCATTGCCCCCACTCGCGCCGGGGCCCAGGCACTGGTCGACGTCGCCGGCTACAAGAACGCAGACGCCCTCGTGCACGTCGTGCATGCGTTTCGCGATCAGAGCGTGCCGCATCCATCCGGCTCGATCGATCCCGCGCGCGACGCGCAGGCGATGGAAGACGAGTTGATCCTCGCCGACCTCGGCGTCGCCGAGCGCCGCCTCGAACGCCTCGAGAAAGATTTGAAGAAGGGACGCTCAGCGGAGCTCGAAAAAGAACGCGATCTCGTACACCGATGCCAGCGTGCGCTCGAGGAGGGAAAGCCGCTGCGCGCGCTCGAACTCACCGGAGAGGATCTGAAACGGCTCCGTGGCTTTCAGTTTCTGTCGGCGAAGCCGTTGTTGCTCGTCATCAATCTCGACGAAGCCGACTTGAGCGATGTCGGATCGGCCGTGGAAAAGGCTGCCGACAAAAGCGGATTGACTGGGTTTCTCGCGCATGCGGCGACCAGAGCAGTCGCGCTGTGCGCAAAGATCGAGCTCGAGATTGCGCAACTCGAGGGCGACGATGCCAAGGCGTTCTTGTCTGATCTCGGGTTGAGCGAATCCGGTCTCGATCGCGTGATCAGGACAAGCTATGACCTCCTCGGCTACCTGTCCTTCTTCACGGTCGGCGAAGACGAGTGTCGCGCCTGGTCGATTGCACGCGGGACTATGGCCCAGGCCGCTGCCGGCGAAATCCACACCGACATTCAGCGAGGCTTCATCCGGGCCGAAGTCGTCGCCTACGACGCGCTCACCAAGCGAGCGTCGATGGCAGCGTGCCGGGATCATGGAGAGGTTCGCCTCGAGGGCAAGGAGTACATCGTTCAGGACGGGGACATCATCAACTTCCGTTTTGCGACGTGAGCGTGAAAGTGCTATGGCAGAGGCTGGACAAGCCGACTCGTCCTTGTCAGTGAAACCTTGCCCGTGCTACGGTTTGGAGCCAGTCATGCCGGATCGCTCCGAGTCGCGCGCCCCCGGTCTCACGATGTTTTTTCCCGCGTACAACGACGCGGGCACGATCGCCAGCCTGGTCATCCAGGCGCAGGAAGCGATCCGCCAGTTGACGCCCGACTTCGAGATCATCGTCGTCAACGATGGCAGCCGCGATCAGACCGGGCAGATCGCCGAAGAGCTCGCTCGAACCTATTCCCATGTGCGGGTGATCCACCACATCGGCAATCGCGGTTATGGTGGCGCGCTGCGATCCGGATTCTCCGCGGCGACCAAGGAACTGATCGCGTACACCGACGGCGACGCCCAATACGATCCGTCCGAGATCGCGGCGCTGTGGGCGCGACTTCGAGACGATGCGGATATGGTGACCGGCTACAAGATCAGCCGCTCCGATCCGCTGCATCGGATCATCATCGGCCGTGTGTATCACTACACGGTGAAGATGCTCTTCGCGCTCCGCGTCCGCGATGTCGACTGCGATTTTCGCCTGATGCGGCGTGAAGTATTCGATCGCGTGAAGCTCGATCGCGATAGCGGCGTGATCTGCCTGGAGTTGATGCGGAAGGTCCAGGACGCAGGGTTCCGCGTCGTGGAAGTTCCCGTTCATCACTACCATCGGACGCACGGCCGCTCGCAGTTCTTCAACTTCCGGCGCATCTTCCGCACCGGCGTTGATGTGCTGAAGCTGTGGATCGAGCTCGTGGTTCTCGGCCGCGGGCGGCAAAGCACGCCCGTCCTGTTCCGTAATCCTATGGCACAGCGCCACGGCAGGTCCGAGTCCACGCGCGGGGTTCGATCGTGACGGGATCCGAGTCCGAGTACCAGGCGTTCTACCGCGGACGGTCGGTCATGATCACGGGCGGGTTGGGCTTCATCGGAAGCAACCTCGCCCGGCAGTTGGTCGACCTCGGCGCCCGCGTCCTGCTGATCGATTCATTGATCAGCGATTACGGCGGAAACCTCTTCAACATCGACGGCATCGAGGACCGCCTCAAGGTCAATATCGCGGACATCCGTCAGCAGAGCACCATGAACTACCTGGTGCGCGACCACGACGTGATCTTCAATCTGGCCGGGCAGGTCAGCCACATCGACAGCATGCGGGAGCCGTACACGGATCTCGAGATCAACTGCCGCGCGCAATTGTCGCTGCTCGAAGCGTGCCGTCATAACAACCCGTCGGTGAAAGTCGTCTTCGCAGGGACGCGGCAGATATACGGCCGCGCCGATTTTCTCCCCGTCACCGAATCGCATCTCGTGCGACCGACGGACGTCAACGGGATCAACAAGGCGGCCGGCGAGTACTACCACATGGTGTACAACAACGTCTTCGGAGTGCGCGCCTGCTCACTCCGGTTGACGAACGTGTACGGTCCGCGACAACTGCTCAAGCACAATCGTCAGGGCTTCATTGCCTGGTTCATTCGACAGACGGTCGAGGACCGCGAGATTCAGATCTACGGCGATGGCGAGCAGCTGCGCGACTTCGTGTTCGTAGATGACGCCGCCGACGCCTTCCTGCGAGCGGGCGCCAGCGATCGCAGCAACGGCGAGGTATTCAACGTGGGCGGTGCCGAGGCGATTTCGCTGCGTCAGTTGGTCGACCTGCTGCTCTCGGTCGCTGGCACCGGCCGTTATCGGTTGATCGAGTGGCCGCAGGACAAGAAAGCGATCGACATCGGCGACTTCCACGCCGACTCGTCTCTCATCAAGCGAACGCTCGGGTGGCAACCGACCACGGCCCTGCGCGATGGCCTGCGGCGCACGGTGGAGTTCTACCGCGCACACATGTCGCATTACGTGCCGAGCGGGTCGCCGGTCCACCCCACCGCGCACAGCGCGCGCGGCGGGGGCCCCGGGGTCGCCGCGTTGTGAACCAGTCGCCCGCCCTCCCTTTCACTGATCTTCGTCCCGGTGAAGACGCCGCCCAGGTTGCAGCAGCGATCGCGCGCGTCATCGATGCCGGATGGTTCGTGCTGGGTCCCGAAGTGGACGCCTTCGAGACCGAGTTCGCCGCCGCGTGCGGCGCGCGATTCGCCGTCGGCGTCGGCAACGGCACCGACGCCATCACGCTGGCATTACGGGCGCTCGACATCGGGCCGGGCGATGAAGTGATCGTGCCCGCGATCACGGCGGCCTTCACCGGGCTCGCCGTCATCGCCTGCGGGGCGATTCCGCGAATTGTCGACGTCGAACACGCCACGCTCACGCTCGATCCGGCGGCGTGCGCAGCAGCAGTGACGGCGAGGACGAAAGCCATCATCCCGGTTCACCTCTACGGGCAACCGGCGGACATGACTGCGATTCGCCGCGTTGCCGAGCGCCACGCGCTCGCTCTCGTGGAGGACTGCTGTCAGGCCCATCTCGCCACCGACAACGGGATTCCCGTGGGGACGCGCGCGGAAGCCGCCGCGTTCAGTTTCTATCCAACCAAGAACCTGGGAGCGCTGGGCGACGGGGGCGCTGTGATCACGGGCGACGAAGCGATCGCCACCAGGGTGCGACGTTTGAGAAACGGCGGCCAACGCGACCGCTACCGTCACGTCGATGCCGGCGTGAACAGCCGGCTGGACGAACTTCAGGCTGCCGTGCTGCGGACACGGCTGCCGCTGCTGTCCGCGTGGACCGCACGGCGACGCCAGCTTGCCGCTCGATATCGCAGCCAGTTGCCCGGCGGCGTCTCACCGATTGCCGAACGAGACCCCGGGCACGTGTACCATCTGTTCCCGGTGCGCCTGTCAGATCGAGATGGGTTGGCCGCTCATCTCTCGCAGGAGGGCATCGGCACGCTGATTCACTACCCCGTACCGCTGTCGGCACAGCAGGCCTTTGCCGCATACGAGCCGGCCGAGTGCCCGATTGCTTCCGCGGCCTCCGCGGATCTGCTGTCGCTGCCGCTCCATCCCCGACTCACTGACGCCGACGTGGCGCGCGTCGCGCAAAGCGTGAGCGCATTTGTGAAAGGACCGTTGCAGGCGTGAAGGCCTTGATCACTGGCGGTGCCGGGTTCATCGGATCCCACCTCGCCGAACGATTGTTGCAATGTGGGCACGAGGTCGGGATCATCGACAACCTGTCGACCGGATCCATCGACAACATCTCACATCTCAAGAGCACGTCGGGCTTCTCGTACGTCATCGATACGATCGACAACGAGTCGCTGCTCGCCGAATGGATCGACCGCAATGACGTCGTCTTCCACCTGGCGGCCGCGGTCGGCGTGAAACTCATCGTCGAACGACCGGTGCACACCATCGAAACGAACGTCCACGGCACCGAGGTCGTGCTGAAGCACGCAAACAAGAAGAAGAAGCTGGTCGTGCTCGCCTCCACGTCGGAGGTGTATGGCAAGAGCACGGATGTGCCGTTCCGTGAAGGGGCCGAGCTGGTACTCGGGGCGACGGTGAAACATCGGTGGGCGTACGCGTGCAGCAAGCTGCTCGACGAGTTCCTCGCGCTGGCATATTGGAAGGAACGAAAGCTGCCGGTGGTAATCGCGAGGCTGTTCAACACGGTCGGGCCGCGACAGACGGGACAGTACGGCATGGTGTTGCCCACCTTTGTCGGGCAGGCACTCGGCGGACAGCCGATCACCGTGTTCGGTGACGGTCGGCAGTCGCGCAGCTTCACTTACGTTGGCGATGTCGTCGAGGCGCTCATCGGTCTGGCCCAGGAACCGAAGGCCGTCGGCGAGGTTTTCAACATCGGCAATACGGCCGAAGTCACGATCAGGGAATTGGCTGAGCGGGTGAAGACCTTGACGAGCAGCGACTCGGTTGTGCAATACGTCCCGTACGACCAGGCCTACGAGGCCGGCTTCGAGGACATGCCCAGACGGGTCCCGGATATCTCGAAAATCAAGGCGCTGATCGGCTTTCAGCCGAGGCTCGAGCTCGACGATATCATCCGGAGTGTCATCGAGTACACGCGTAGCCACTAGGGTGGCTGGGTCCCCCGGCCTGGGGCTACAATGTGCCTATGCCGAGCAGAACCATCGTGGCGGCGTTGTTCGTTTTTGTGTGCGGCGTTGCCGTCGCTTCGGCGCAGACGCTGTCACTCGAGTTTCACGATGGGCGCGTGCGGCTCACCGCTGAAAACGTGCCTGTCAGCCGGATCCTCGCTGAGTGGACGCGAGTCGGCGGCACCAGGATCGTAAACGGCGAACGAGTACCGGGAGCGCCAGTGACCCTGCAACTCGACGTTCCTGAGCGGCAGGCTCTCGAAACAGTGCTTCGTGGGGCGGCCGGGTACATGGTGTTGGCGCGCGAGACGACCGCACAGGGCGCCTCGTCGTTCGACAAGATTCTCGTGCTCCCAACGACCGCACGTGCACCAACGACCGCAGCGGCGCCGCAACCAGCGGCGCAACCAGCGGCGCAGCCGGCGCAATTCCCAAGGCCGGAGCCAGAGCCGATCGAGATCGAGGAAGCAAACGAGAATCCGCAGCCACCACCGCCACCAGCGAACTTTCCGCGCGGGCGAGTACCGAATCTGAATCTGCCCAACGGGGCGGTCCAGATCCCACGAGAGAACGAGGCTCCGCCGCCGCAAGAGACTGAACCTCCTCAACAGGGGCCCGGAAATCCGTTTGGCATCGTGCCGGGACCCAATCGGCCGGGCACCATCAACCCCGTGCCGCGGCGAGATCCGAACGCCGAGCCACCACCACCCAAGTAGCAGGCTGTTCGTTCTCGTACAATAGACAGACGCAGGTTCCCTGCGTCTGATGTCTGATATCGACCGTTTTCGTCCCGACGATCGCCGTGGCGTCGACACGCTTTATCGACGCACGTACGGCGCCGATGCCGCCGAGGCGATTCGTCTTCGTTGGGACTGGCAGCATCGCCGCAACCCGTCTAATCCGACGGGACAACCCGGCATCTGGGTCGCGCGCGAAGGACCGACCGTCGTCGGGCAATACCCCACGCTTCCCGTCCGCCTGTCTCTCAAGGGTCTCGAGATCGACGGCGCATGGGGAGCCGGCGCGATGATCGCGCCCGAGCGCGATCGACAGGGACTCGATGAGGCGCTCATTCGAGCGTGGGATCGCAACAGCGGCGCCGTCCTCGCGTTCGGCCCGTCGGAACAACCGCGAGGCGTCATCGACCGGCTGCACTGGCCTCTGTCGCACGTGGTCCCAAGCTTCGTCAAGCCACTCACGCGACGGGCGGTGCGGGTGCCACACCTGCCGACCCCCTTCAATCGGCTGATCTCGGCGGCGATTTATCCCGTCGTGCAGGTCGTGTCACGGTCGCGACCGCTCCGCGCGGAGTGCGAGCCGATTCGGCGATTCGACAGCGCGTTCACGACGCTATGGGAGCGGCTCGCTCCGAAGTTCGACCTCGCCGTTCGCCGCGACGCCTCCTATTTGAACTGGCGCTATATCGAACCGCCGCACGTCCGTTACGCTGTCGTCGCGCTCAAGCGCCAGGGCGAGGTCCACGGGTACGCGGTGTATCGCCACCGCCATGAACCGCTCGGCCGCGTGACCATGCTCGTCGACTTCCTGGTCGACCCCGACGATGTCTCGGGGCTGAAGACGCTGTTACGATGGGTCGACCGCGAAGCACGAGCCGAGGACTCGGACAAGGTCCGGTGCTCGGTGATGAACGGGGCGTTTCGCCGCGTGCTGCGACGGAACGGCTACTTCAACGTCAAGTCCACGCTCGAAGTAAGCGTGAAGGTCAACGCCGTGCAGGTGCCACGAGGCTTCTACGACAGCACCGAGGGGTGGCACATCACGAGCGGCGACTCGGAACAGGATCGCTGATGGCTCTGAACGATCAAGTGAGCGCCGACATCGCCGCGGCGATGAAGGCGCGCGATGCGTCACGGCTGTCCGCCTTGCGGATGCTCAAGGCGGCAATCATGAACAAGGGCGTCGAGAAGGGCCGCGATCTCGAAGACGCCGAGGTCCTCCAGGTCGCGGCGTCGCTGGTGAAGCAGCGGCGCGATTCAATCGAGCAGTTCGAAAAAGCCGGCCGCACGGATCTCGTGGAGAAGGAGACCGGCGAACTCGCGGTGCTCCAGGCCTACCTGCCGCCGTCGGCGGCGCCGGAGGAGATCAATGCCGCGGTCGCCGAGGCCATTGCCGAAACCGGTGCGACGTCGGCGAAAGACCTCGGCAAAGTCATGAAGGCCGTCATGCCGAAGCTCGCCGGCAAGAATGCCGACGGGAAGGCCGTTAACGACGCTGTCCGCCGCGCGCTTGGCTCCTGAGCCAACTTCTTCCTCGACGACTCTGGCGCGATCGGCCGCGTCGGCCGGTCTCGCCACCCTGACCAGCCGCATCCTCGGTGTCGTCCGCGAGCAGGTGGTCGCCGCCTTCTTCGGCGCCGGCGCGGCCATGGACGCATACAACGTCGCGTTCCGCATCCCCAACCTGCTGCGTGACCTGTTCGCCGAAGGCGCGATGAGCGCCGCGTTCGTACCGACCTTCACCAAGACTCTCGCGACGTCGGGCAAGGAGTCGGCGTGGCGGCTCGGCAATCACGTCCTCAACGCCCTCATCGTTGTCACCGGCGTACTCGTCGCGCTCGGCATCGTCCTCGCTGAACCACTCGTTTTGACGTTCGCGGCGGAAAGGTACACATCCGATCCCCGTCAACTGGCGCTCACTGTGCAGATGGCGCGCATCATGCTGCCGGCGCTGACGCTGATCGCGCTCGCGGCAGCGTTCATGGGGATGTTGAACTCGCTGCACCACTATTTCATCCCGGCGCTGTCGCCGGCATCGTTCAACGTCCTCACGATCCTCTGTGCCTTTGTGCTGGTGCCGTTCATGCCGGCATTCGGCCTGGAGCCGATCGTCGCGATTGCGATCGGAACACTGCTCGGCGGCGTCGCGCAACTCGCGATGCAGTTGCCGACGTTGCATTCGGAGGGCTTTCGGTATCGCGTCGAGATCGACTGGCAGGATCCCGGCCTTCGTCGCATGCTCACGTTGATGGGCCCGGGGACCGTCGGCCTGGCGGCAACGCAGGTCAACGTGTTCGTCAACACGCTGCTCGCGACCGGGACTGAAACCGGCGCCGTTTCCTGGCTGCAGTATGCGTTTCGGTTGATGTACCTGCCGATTGGCTTGTTCGGCGTCTCGGTTGCGACGGCCGTCCTGCCCGTGGTGTCACGTCAGACAGCAGAGCGCAACGACAGCGCCATCCGCGACACGGTCGCCGGGGGTGTGTCGCTGATGCTGATGCTGAATGTGCCGGCAAGCGTCGGCCTGATCGTGCTGGCCCATCCGATCGTGCGAGTCCTCCTCGAGCGCGGCCGGTTCACAGCGGCCGACACCGCTGCGACAGCAGCGGCCCTGCAGTTCTATGCGCTCGGTCTGCTCGCGTACTCGCTCGTTCGCATCGTGTCGCCGGTCTTCTACGCGCTCGGACGCAGCCGCACGCCGGTCACCGTAAGTGTCATGACTGTGCTGGTGAATGCCGGGCTGAACGTGATGCTCGTGCGAATGCTCGGTTTCCGCGGACTGGCGCTCGGCACATCGATCGCTGCGCTGTTCAACGCCGCCATGCTGCTCATCCTGCTCAGACGCGAGCTGCAGGGCATTCACGAAGGACGAATCATCAGCGCGTTCATGCGTATCGCCGCCGCAGCCGGGGCGATGGGCGTGGTGGCGGCACTGCTCAATCGAATGCTCGAGACACGATGGCCGAGCGGGATATTGTTGATGCAGGTCGTTCGTCTCTCGATCACCATCGGTCTGTCGCTCGTCGTACTCGGCGCCGCGTCCGGGTTACTGCGCATCCGTGAGTTCACCGAGTCTCTCGCGCTCGTCAAACGCCGACTGAAACGACGTTCGCGATGAAATCTCGTTTGCTGGGGCTCCATCCCACGATCGTGGTGCTGGCGGCTACTCATTTCATCGTGGACGGGTTCGGCAACATCCTCGCGCCGCTGCTGCCGTTGTTGATCCTCAATTTGAACTTGTCGCTCGCGGCGGCTGGAACGTTGCAGATGTGTTTCCAGCTCGCGAACTCAGTTGCCCAACTTGGATTTGGTCATATCGCCGATCGGTGGCGCCCGCGTCTGCTTCTCCTGGCGGGTCCGCTGCTGTGCGTGACAACCATCACGCTGATTGGACTTGCCCCCGATCCGATCACGTTGGCCATCGTGCTCGTGGTGGGAGGCCTTGGCGGCGCCGCATTCCATCCGCCGGCTGCCGCACTCGTCCATCGATTCGCCGGCGCGCAGCGCGGAATGGCCATGTCCACTCACATCACGAGCGGCACAGTCGGTCAGGCTATGGCGCCACTGGCGTTCGCGCCGTTCGTCCAGCAGTTTGGCCTGCGCGCGACGCCGCTGCTGATGATCCCGGCCCTCGCGGTGCTATTGCTCGTGCTGCTGCGACGCATACCGGTGTTCGATCGCCTGCAGGAGCATCACGAAGCCGGAGGCATCGCCGCGCTTCGGCCGTACGCGCGGCCGCTGACATTGCTCTACTTGATCGTCGTGCTGCGCACATTGACTGCCATGAGCTTTTCGACATTCGTCCCTGTTCTGCTGACCAGACGCGGTCTTTCGCTCGCGCAGGCCGGAACGGCGGTGTCGATCTATCTCATCGCCGTCGGCCTCGGCGGCTTCATCGGCGGACCTTCGGCCGACCGTTTTGGCGCACGCCTGGTCATCATCCTTTCCCTTGTCTCCGCCGTCCCATTTCTGATCGTCGCGCCGATGCTTCACGGCTGGCCGTTTGTCGTCGTGCTCGCCATCGGCGGGTTCCTCTTGCAATCGACGCTGCCCGTCAACGTCACGTTTGCGCAGCTCATCGCACCGATCAGCGCGGCAACGGTCTCTTCGCTGATGATGGGCTTCGCATGGGGAACGGGTGGGCTGAGCGTGCCGCTGGTCGGCATGATGGCGGATCGCTTCGGTATCGAGCGCGCGCTGACGGTAATGTCCGCGTTGCCCCTCGTCGCGGCCCTGCTGGCTGTTTCGCTTCCGTCGCGAAAACAGACGCACGTTGCGGCACGCGCATCAGATGCGACCACGGCCGAAGGGATCGGCATTGATGTTGCTGATTAGGCACCAGTTGGCACAGACTGGTGTGTGATGCGAGGACGCTATCCAGGGCCGTCCGATGTGATGTATTCGTTCGGGCCCGGCAGACTGACACCGGCGGTCAAGGCGATCATGATCGCCAACGTTGCCGTCTTTGTCGTCACTTACTTCGCTCCCGCGCTGATCGTTCAGCTCGGGCTTCGTCCAGCCGACCTGTTCGGACAGTTTGCCATCTGGCAACTCGTCACTTACATGTTCGTGCATGCGAGTGTCTCCCACATCTTCTTCAACATGCTCACGCTCTATTTCGTGGGCGTCGAGCTCGAGAACATGTGGGGCACGAGGTACTTTACGAAGTACTACTTCGCATCGGGGCTCGGAGCTGGCCTGACGCAGGTGCTGCTTGGGATCCTGCCGCTGCCGTTCGCAAGTCAGTTCTACTATCCGTCGACCGTCGGCGCATCCGGCGCTATCTACGGATTGCTGATGGCGTTCGCGTTGTACTTCCCCACGCGGATGTTCCTCGTGTTCTTCATCTTCCCGGTCCAGGCGCGCTATTTCGTGATGATCCTGGGCGGACTCTCACTGCTCTTTTCGCTCGGCGGCGGATCTGGCGTGGCTCACACGGCCCATCTGGGCGGTCTCATCTCCGGATATCTCTATTTGAAGGGCAAGCGCCTTAACATCCTTTCAGAGATTCAGTATCGCTACCTGAAGTGGCGGATTAATCGCATGCGGAAGAAGTTCGATGTCTACTCCGGTGGACGTCGCGACGACTACGACCGCCGCGTTCATTAGCCGAAGCCTGAGAGCCCGGAGCCCACAATCCAGAATTATGGTCGCCAGACTTCACCGTTGGGACGAGATCGCTCTTGCAAAAGTCACCGAGATGCTCTCCCAGAAGATTGTCACTGGTGAGCGCGAAATGATTGCGCAGACATATCTCAAGCGCGGCGCCCTCGTGCCGATACATTCCCACGACAGCGAGCAGATGACTTATGTGTTGCAGGGAGCGCTCCGCTTTCTGGTCGGCGGCGAAGAAGTCATCGTCCGCGAAGGCGAGGTGCTGCACGTACCGGCGCAGACACCCCATCAGGCGGAGGCGCTCGAGGACACGTTCGAACTGGACGTGTTCAGTCCCATCCGCCAGGATTGGATTTCCGCCGCCGACGAACCCGGAACAGAACCATGAACCTTCAGTCCGGTCGGCCGTGAGATAATTTCCGTGCCGATGAAAGGGTCGGGCCTGGCCACTGGCGCGGACGCCCGCGCAACCGATCGCACAGTGCGCAGCCGAGATCACGAAGGGCTGACGCGGGACGAGCTAGTCGACGCCTACCGCCTGATGCTCCTGTCGCGAAAGATCGACGACAGGGAGATCCAGATCAAGAACCAGAGCAAAAGCTACTTTCAGATAAGCGGCGCTGGCCACGAGGCCGTGCTGGTTGCCGCCGGCAGGCACCTGCGACCCGGTTCCGATTGGCTGTTCCCGTATTACCGTGACCGTGCGCTCTGCCTGACGCTCGGCATCACGCCGTTCGAGATGTTCCTCGCCTCGGTCGGAGCCAAGGATGACCCGGCCAACGGCGGCAGGCAAATGCCTTCGCACTGGGGGCATCGCCAATTCAACATCCCCTCGCAAAGCAGTTGTGTCGGAACGCATTGCCTGCACGCCGTCGGTTGTGCCGAGGCGGGTATCCTCTATAGCCGCGTCGCGGAGATTGACGCGCGTGAAACGAAGTTCTCGCCGGACGAGATCACGTACATCTCGATCGGTGAAGGGGGAACGAGCGAAGGTGAGTTCTGGGAATCGCTGAGCACCGCCTCCGTCAAGCAACTTCCCGTTCTATATCTGGTGGAAGACAACGGGTATGCAATCTCGGTCCCGGTGGAGGTGCAGACTCCCACGGGAGACATCTCGCGCGTGCTCAGCGGCTATCCCGGGCTCCGTGTATTCCGCTGCGATGGAACCGACTACCTGACCAGTTACCGGACGATGCGCGAGGCTGTTCAGCACGTGCGCGATCGGAAAGGGCCTGCCCTCGTTCATGCCACGGTGATTCGCCCGTATTCGCACTCCTTCTCGGATGACGAGAAGCTGTACAAGACGCCGGGAGAGCGCGAGTCCGAGAGTCGTCGCGACCCGTTGGTTCGGATGCGGCAATTCTTGTTGACGGAGGAGCTCGCGACCGAAGAGGAGCTGGCCGAGATTCTTGCCATAGTCGAACGGGACGTGAAGAACGCGGCTGAAGAGGCGTTACGTGCTCCTCATCCGGAACCAGAGACTGCGTCGTCGTACGTCTTCTCACCCGATGTCGACCCCACGTCGAGCCGGTTCTCGACCGAGTCCCGCCCGCAGGGAAAAGGCGACACGATGGTCGCCGCCATCAACGCGACGTTGAAAGACGAGATGGCACACGACCCGCGCATCGTCGTGTTCGGGCAGGATGTTGCCGACGCCAGTCACGAGTCGGCACTGCCGCTCGTCGCCGGCAAGGGTGGTGTTTTCAAGGCCACGCACGGGCTTCAGCGCGCGTATGGCAGCGACCGCGTGTTCAATTCGCCGCTTGCAGAAGCCAATATCGTCGGACGCGCTGTTGGCATGGCGCTGCGAGGGCTCAAGCCGGTGGTCGAGATCCAGTTCTTCGACTACATCTGGCCGGCCTTCATGCAGATTCGCGACGAGCTCGCCATGATGAGGTATCGCTCCGGTAACCACTGGTCGTGCCCGGTCGTGATCCGGGTCCCGATCGGCGGCTACCTCCGCGGCGGTGCCCCGTACCACAGTCAGTCGGGCGTCTCGATCTTCGCTCATACACCGGGCATCCGAATCGTGCTGCCATCGAATGCGCAGGACGCCGCTGGCTTGCTCCGCACGGCGATCAGATGTGACGACCCGGTGCTGTTCTGCGAGCACAAGCACCTCTATCGCCAGACCTACAACAAGGCGCCGTATCCCGGCCCGGACTACATGGTGCCGCTCGGCAAGGCAGCCGTGACGCGCGAGGGCAGCGACGTTGTCGTCTTTACGTGGGGCGCGCTCGTTCAGCGGTCGCTTCTCGCGGCGCAGCAAGCCGAGCGGCTGGGTATCAGCGTGGCCGTGATCGACCTCAGGTCGATCATCCCGTACGACTGGGAGACGATCGCGGCGTACACGAAGAAAACCAGCCGCGTCATCGTCGCGCATGAAGACCAGCTGACGTGCGGCTTTGGCGCCGAGATCGCCGCCCGGGTTTCCGACGAGCTCTTCGAGTACCTGGACGCGCCAGTCAAACGAGTCGCCGCACTCGATTGCCCGGTCGCTTACGCGCCGGTCCTCGAAGAACAGATCCTGCCGGGAACGAGCGACGTGCTGAGAGCGATCAAGTCACTGGCAGAATACTAGGCAGGACTGCGCTCCGGGCCGTAGGCCGGGTCCTGTTCTTCCCCTGCGCATGAAGCTTCGGCGGACCGCCGTAGCCTTGGCGATGGCGGTTGGACCCGGCGTTGTGTTCAACTGTTCTTCCCGTGACTCGCGGCATCTTTGCGCTCTCGCTGGCCCTCGCCTTCCTTGCCGTCGCGCCGACGGATGCCATTCGTGTTGAAGTCCTTCGCTCGGTTGGCGGCATTCCACCTCACATCGTTGGCACGTTCGAGAACCCGGTCGGCTTTCAGCAGGCGTCGAATGGCACGTACTACGTCTTTGACAGGCGGGCGCAGGTTATCTACAGCATCGACGCCGCGCGGACGAAGGCGCAGAAGATCGTCGAGATCGGCGGTGAGGAAGGCCGCATCATTCAGCCGACGGGATTCGACATCTCGCGCGATGGGAACATCGTCGTTGCGGACGTTCCCCGTCTGCAGCAGCGGGTTCAGACCTTTGACGCATCAGGAAAGCGGCTGACCGGCTTCTTCCTTCCTGGACAGCCGGCGGCACGGGTCACAATCGGAAACCTGATGCTGAACGGCGCCGGCTCGATTCAGCATACGGGCAGCACACTCCTCATCAGTCACCCGGAGAGCGGCTCCCTCTTTACGGAATATTCTCCCGGCGGTTACGCACAACGGAGTATCGGCAGCCTGCGAACGACCGGCTTCGAAGACGACCCGCAGCTACACGTGGCGACGAACGCAGGACTGCCACTGGTCGATCCGACCGGCGGCTTCTTCTACGTGTTCATCACGGGCACTCCCCTGATCCGCAAGTACGACGCGAAAGGCGCTCTGGTCTTCGAGCGGCATATCGAAGGGCGTGAGCTCGATGACTACCTCGCGGCGCAACCCAAACGCTGGCCTCGTCGCCAGGTGCAGGACAAGCTCGTGCCGTTCGTCACACCGTCGATCAGCGCCGCAGCCGTCAACGCCCGCGGCGAGCTGTGGATCTCCCTGAGCGTGCCCTACACGTACGTGTACGACAAAGACGGCGACAAGGTCCGCACGGTGCAGTTCCAGGCGGCGGGCCTCATCAATCCCGCGAGTCTCTCTTTCGCTCCGGATGGCCGGCTGCTCGTGACGCCGGGGTGCTACGAGTTCGATCCCCGCTGACCCGACTCGTGTCGACGCTAGACGCCTTGACCGCTTCGAATGCTTGAACTCGAATCACATTGTCCCCGAGCAAGGCGTCTATGCCCGCGCTGAGCGCACAGCACCTTACCCGTCGCTTCGGCAACCGGCTGGCCGTCGACGGTCTCTCGTTCGAATTCAAAGCGGGCGAGATCTTCGGTTTGCTGGGACCTAACGGCGCCGGAAAGACGACGACGCTGCGGATGCTGGCAGGACTCATCGCCCCGACATCGGGTTCGGTGCAAATCGATGGCGAGACAATGACCCCCGATGCGGCGCCCAGATTGCGGGCACGCATCGGCTTTCTCACCGAAGCGCCAGGTCTTTGGGACAACCTCACCGTTCGAGAGAACTTGTCTATTTATGCGCGCCTCTATGGGCTCGCCGATCCTGACGAGGCCGTCACCAACGCGCTCACGCTCTTTGAGATCGCCGACCGGAGCCAGGATCGAACTGCGCGGCTCTCGAAAGGACTCAAGCAACGAGTTGCCCTGGCGCGCGCCATCGTTCATCAGCCGCCGATCGTCCTCCTCGACGAACCGACGTCGGGACTGGATCCGGAAAGTGCCAGAGACGTGCGTGAACTGATCGTCGGGATGCGCGAACAAGGACGAGCGGTCCTGCTCTGCACCCACAATCTCGATGAAGTCGAACGAGTCGCCGATCGTGTGGCGGTGCTTCGCTCGCGACTGGTGGCTGTCGGCTCGCCCGGCGAGCTTCGCGAGCGGCTCTTCGTGCCTCGACTTCGCATTCGGTTGAGCCAGCCCGCCGAGCCGTTCGCGGCGATCCTGAGAACGTCGGGTCTCGGCGACGTGAGTGTCGAGGGCACGTCGTTGTCGTTGTCGGCGGGAAAGCGTCCGACTCCGGAGATCGTCCGAACACTGGTCGAGGCAGGCGCGGGACTCGAGGCGATCGGCGAGGAGGAACGATCTCTCGAGGACGTCTACATCAAACTGTTGAACGCGGGAGAGCGAGCCAAATGAGGATGTTGGCGCTGCTTCACAAGGAGTTGGCGGACGAGCGGCAGAATCTCAGCCTCTTCGTCCCATCGCTCATTGTGGCCGTCGTCGCCATCCTCCTGCCGGTCTTCGTTGCGATCATCGTTCCGTACGCGACGGGCGAACGATTATCGGACTCGAGCGACTTCGAGATCGCGATCGAACTGTACCGATCGCAACCCGGCACCCGCGCCCTCGATCCAGAGGCGGCGATCCAGGCATACCTGTTCCAGTTCTTCGCCGTGATGCTCGTTCTGATTCCCGTGACATCGTCAATGTCGCTGGCCGCCTACAGCGTAGTGGGCGAGAAGCAGGCACGGACCCTCGAGCCGCTCCTGGTCACGCCCATTACGACGTTTGAGTTACTCGGCGCAAAAGTGCTGGGCGCTTTCATGCCGTCGATCGTGCTGACGGCGGTTTCCTACATCGTTTATGTGCTCGTGACGGTGATCTTCGCGAGAACGGGCGTCGCCGGAATCCTGCTGGGGGCGCGTTCGATCGCCACTGTCTTCGTGCTCGGACCATTGGCCGCCCTGGCGGCATTGCAGATGGCTGTCTGCGTGTCATCACGAGTCAACGACGCACGGACGGCTCAACAGATCGGCGTTCTGGTGATTCTGCCAATTCCGGGCCTGCTCGTGGGCCAACTGTTCGGCGCGCTGACGCTGAGCGTTCCGGTGATCGCGATGATTGCTCTGGGCCTGCTGGTCATCAACGCAGGCCTGATGTGGCTCGCCATCGCGCTCTTCGATCGCGAAACGATTTTGACTCGCTGGAAGTAGAAGCGGAGCCTGACCCGCCTTGGATTTTGCGCATGGCCTATAGCCTCACTGAGTACGATCGGCTTGCCGACGTTTTTGTCAAGCACGTTCGCGACGCGTTCGTCGACGAAGAAACGATTGCGTCTCAATGGAGAGCGCTGAACTACACGGCGCCCCCGGATCTCGCTCGCGCTATCGATGAACACGATCGATTCATCGACATCCTGCGGTCGATAGGCGCGAACGTGCAGCTCCTTCCTCGCGATCGGGCGACGACGCTGGATTCGATTTACGTTCGGGACGCTTCATTCGTTTCGAACACAGGGTTGATCCTGTGCTCGATGGGGAAAGCTGAGCGCACGACGGAGCCTGCCGCGCAACAACGCGCACTCCAGGGTGGCAGCGTCGCGGTCGCCGGCACGATTACACCTCCCGGACGGCTCGAAGGCGGCGACCTGATCTGGATTGACGACCAGACGCTCGCCGTCGGCCGCGGGTACCGCACTAACCTCGAAGGCATTCGTCAATTGCGAGCACTCCTCGGCGCGGAGGTGGACGTAATTGAGGTGCCACTTCCCCACTGGCATGGACCAGGCGACGTGATGCATCTCATGTCTCTCATCAGTCCACTCGACCACGACCTTGCGGTCGTGTATTCGCGTCTACTGCCGGTACCATTTCGTGAGTGGCTGCTCGAACGCGGGATGACACTGGTCGAGGTGCCGAACGAGGAATACGACACGATGGGAACGAACGTCCTTGCGCTCGGACCGCGCCGTGGCCTGATGCTGGCCGGCAACCCGCGGACGCGACGGGCGCTCGAGAAATCCGGGTGCGAAGTCCTGGAATACGAGGGCTCCGAAATCAGCGTGAAGGGCGCGGGGGGACCGACCTGCCTGACTCGGCCGATCGGCCGGAAATCCATTGTGGATTCTTGATCGTTGATTGTTGAATCGTTGTTGATTTTTGAGTGTGGATTGGTGATTTATTGCTGGATTCGGATTGGGGATTGAGTAATCAACAATCTAGAATCACCAATCAATAAGGAATCGACACTCAAAGATCATGAATCACAAATTGGTGGTATCCCGCCGCGAGTGGCTGAAACGAGTTGGAGCGGCGGGTTTGATGCCGCCCCGGATCTTCCTTCCGCTCGTATCGCCCGCTGGAGATTCGCTTCCGTCTCTGGCGCAGGCACCGGGCGGATCCGCTGCGAGCACGCTCGAAACGCTGACGGCCGCTGAGGCCGAGGTGCTGGGCGCCGTGACCGCGCGCCTCATTCCCACCGATAGCAATGGACCTGGCGCGACCGAGGCGCGTGCCGCAGAGTACATCGACCGTGCGCTTGGCGGCGCACTTGCGTCATTTCGCGACACTTATCGTGCCGGCCTCGCGGCGTTGGATCGCTACGCTCAGAGCGCCAGGGGCAGTTCTTTCGCACGCCTGTCGGCGGCCGATCAGGACGGCATCCTGACCGACGTCGAACGCAACTCCGCAAACGGATTCCTCCAGTCTTCCGCCTTCTTCAATCTGGTTCTTGCGCACACGATCCAGGGGACCTTCTGCGATCCGTACTACGGCGGCAACGCGAACTTCGTGGGGTGGGATCTCGTTGGCTATCCAGGTGTCCGGCTGGCCGTGACCAGCGACGAGCAGAAACTGAACGCTCGCCCCGCTCCCACCCACATGTCGGCCTACGAATACCGGATGTTCTCCGGACGACGGCCGGCGCGCGCAGCGCTCGATGCTGGTGACGCTCACGCGCCTGCAGTCGTTCGCCAGGAAACGGATACTGGCGCGTTCGTGTCACGAGGTGACCGTGATGGCGACTGAGCTCAAAAAGACGGACGTTGTCATCATCGGGCTCGGCGCAGTCGGTGGAGTGGCGGCATTGCCGCTGGCGCAAGCAGGACTGAATGTCGTCGGACTCGAAGCGGGCAACTGGCTTCGGGCGGAGGATTTCGCCCCCGACGAGCTACGCAACAACTATCGCGGCTGGCCGCAGTCGGTACAAAAGGCCAACCTCGAGATTCCAACTCACCGGCCCAATGCCTCGGCCCCCTACTCGCCGCGTCTCGCGATTCATCCGATGATGAATGCCGTCGGCGGTACGTCGCTTCACTACTGGGCTCAGAGTTGGCGGCTGAGTCCCTGGGATTTCAAGGTGGTCAGCGAGACCAGGCGGCGCTACGGCGCGTCTCGAATTCCCAAGGGGTCCACCGTTGAAGACTGGCCGTTCGGGCTGGAGGAACTCGAGCCCTACTACGATCGCGTCGAGCGCGAACTCGGTGTCTCCGGGAAGGCGGGCAACATCAAGGGGCGCATCGATCGCGGCGGCAACATCTTCGAAGGCGTCCGCGCACGCGAGTACCCGATGCCACCGCTTCGCGGATCCGGCTTCACCGAGATGATGGCGGATGCGGCCCGCGGGCTCGGGTGGCACCCGTTTCCCGGACCAGCCGCGATCAACTCACGGAGCTATGACAATCGCACCGGTTGCGTGTATCACGGCTTCTGCGCGCGCGGCGGCTGCCACGTCAACGCGAAAGGCTCGACTGCCGTCACCACGATTCCCAAGGCGGTCAACACCAAGCGTCTTTCCGTCGTCACCGAAGCGCACGTGATCAGGATCGACGTCAACGACGGCGGTCGTCTCAGCGGTGTTTCATACCTGAAGGGCGGAACCGAGTACTTTCAACCGGCCGACGTCGTTTTGCTCGCCAGCTACACGTACGAAAACGTGCGGCTCCTGCTCCTGTCGAAGTCGAAGGCGTTCCCGAACGGACTCTCGAACAACCACCGCCAGGTGGGCCGGCATTATTTCAGCCACAACACCGGCGGCGCGGTCACGGCCCTTTTCCCGCGCTCGCTGAACAGTTGGTACGGACTGCCGGCGCAAGGCGTCGCGGTCGACAACTGGGCGGACGACAACTTCGACCACTCGGCACTGAACTTCATCGGCGGTGGGAATCTGTGGATCTACTCGGACCGGCGGCCGATTGCTGCGGCAGGTATGAGCACGTTTGGCCGAGCGCCCCAGTGGGGCTCGGCCTGGAAGGCGTTCATCAAGGAGAACGCCGATCGCGCCAATACGGCGTACCTTCAAAAGACGACTTTGCCGTACGAGGACAACTACCTCGATCTCGATCCCGCCGTGACCGATCCTCTGGGTTACCCGGTGTGCCGCATCACCGCCGACTTCAAGGACAACGACAAGGCGATTACGGTTTTCGTTCAAGACAGGATGTCTGAGTGGTACCGAGCCGCGGGTGCGATCGCGACAGAGAAGGGGCCGGTCGGCACGATGGGACCATCAACACATGCGTACGGCGGTACACGGATGGGAGACAACCCGGACACGAACGTCGTGAACAAATGGGGCTTCTCGCATGAAGTTCCGAATCTCGGGATACTCGGAGCGTCAGTGATGGGGACAAGCGGAGCCCGAAATCCGACACTCACGGCTCAAGCATTGGCTTGGCGGACGGCCGAGTATCTCACCAAGAGCTGGAAGGCAATTACCGGGTAAGTCCTTCTGACTCGGGAAAATATTTCCTTCGTAAGGTCAGCAAATCGGCCGATTCACAAAGGCCAGGCGCGTCATCGGCGTGGCGAACAGTTTGCTTCTCACACGGCTAGAGAAGGGACGTGGTCATGCCCGCACACAATTCGGAATTCGTCGAATCTACGCCTCAACCGCTCGATGCGTTCGTTTACGAGTCCGGATGTTCCGGGGGGATTGATTTCAGTTCTCTTGATGTGGGCGCGGTGCTCAACGTACACACGAGGTACTCGCACTATCGCCTCGTCGTGGTCGATGGGGCAGACAACCGCGCGCTCGTAACTGGCGGGCGATTGTTTCCTGAGTCCACGGACGTCCGCATCGAGGGTTCAACCTCCGGTGGCACTGCGATCAAGCCTGGCTTCATCGGCATCGGGTTGCGACTCGAGCTGTCGAATGGTTCGAACCGGATCACGACGTCTGTCGTGCAATCGATGTCGCTGGATCCGCCGCCGGCCTCGCGCGTCTGTTGACGTAGAGCGCAGGCTTCAGCCGGCGCGTTCACGTCGACGCGGGGCTAAAGCCCTGCTCTAGGTCTTGGTCCTCTCTATTTCAACGCCTTGACCAGTTCCGCGTGTTCGCAATGACGCGCCTGGTCGAGCGGCGTACGGCGTTCGTCATTGCGAATGCGGCGGTCGGCGCCGGCCGCGAGCAGCGCTTCAGCGTATCTACGTCCCCACGTCTACCGTGGCCGCATACATCAGCGGCGTGAATACGATGTCGTCTGTCGCATTGAGGGGCACGCCAGCCTTCACGAGGACAGGATCACAGACGCGCGATCGGTGATGACGGCCCAATGCAGCAAATTGATCCCCGACCTCTCCGTTAACTGAACGTTCACCCCCGCGTCGACCAGCGC
>Ga0075418_10000043_pt1 | contig 97668 bp, 85 predicted proteins | sample SoiMetdeltSBSDD2_FD_81776 | JGI IMG/M metagenome (GOLD analysis project Ga0075418, IMG submission 81776) | Bulk soil microbial communities from a Populus tree surrounding site in Tennessee, USA - Soil MetaG P. deltoides SBSDD2 | ecosystem: Environmental > Terrestrial > Soil > Tree plantation...
TAAACCCAGTAATAGAACGGCCGCGCGATTTCTCACGCGGCCGTTGCCTGCTCGATTTAGAGATCGAAAATCAGTGTCCGCAGTCCTGCAATACCTGCACGCGGGTCGAAGCCGTCTGCACGTGAGCGGGCTCGACCATCTCCGGACCTAGCTGCTGCAGCACGCGGTTCATGCACCACGCCTTGCGGCAGTCCTGGTCGTCGCCGGTCCTCTCCCAAGTCTGGTAGGTGTGGTCGGCAATCTTGTTGAGCTGATCCATGGCATCCGCCTGCTGAGTGGAGAGGGCGGCCTGCGTCTTCACCTTCCACACCAGATAGTTGAGCCGATACTCGGCGTACTGGTGGAGCAGGTTTCCCTGCGGCGCGCTCGCCATGAGCCAGCGATAGCCGTAGGCGGCGCTGCGATAGTCGTTCTTTTGCTCCGCCCGGAGAGAGGCGATGTATACCTGGGTCAGGGAATCCTCGCCGCAACCATAAGGCACGACTTCTTCGGCCAATGCCCGCATGGCCGGATTGAGCGAACCCATTTGAGATGCTTGCGCGCCCAAGCTGCTATGGCCCTGGTCGGGGACGGCTTCCCCAGGCATCAAATTCAGATCCGTGCCCATCGTCTCACGATCGGTGCCGTAGGAAACGATCACACGTTGCGCAATGGCCGCCGCACTCTGATTCGCGATCGGAGTGTCAGTCTGCAGCTCGTCCGGCAGAGGCATCGGATCGTTTTCCGCAGTCGTAGCGACAGAGCTGTTCGTCGTCGCGTCCGGATTCCAGGGGCTCGCATGATTGCGGGTCACAATCCACGCGCCCCCGATCACGGCCAGGCTCGCCACGCCGGCGGTCACATAGCGCCACGAGGGGCTCGGGCCCCAAAGGCGCGTCCACCAGCCTGGCTTCGCCACCGCCGCAGCAGACGAAGAGGAGGAGGCTTGAACCTCCCCCTCTACCATGATCATGCCGAGTATTCGGTGCGGGAGATCCTGCCAGTAGCTGTCTCCTGGAAGGCTCTCTTCCACCCGTGGTCCGAACTCGTTTAGAAGCCCGAACCACTCAAGTTCCTTACGACACCCCGCGCACTCGGGTAGATGGGTATCAATGGAAGCTTGAAGGTCGGGAGAAGATTCTTTGTCGAAGTAAGCGTTTAGGGCTTCGGAGGAGGGGCAAGCCGAAGGATTCATTGGCGTCGTTTTCCTATTCCAGTCTCAAGTCGTCGTCTTCCCGATCGACCGGTACGCCAAGATGCTTGCGTAAAGCCATCCGGGCTCTGGCCAGTCGGGACATCACCGTCCCTTTTGGTGTCTCCATCGTCTCGGCAATCTCCTCGTATGAGAGTCCTTCCTGCACACGAAGGAGAAAGACAGTACGTTGTTCCTCGGGAAGCTTGTCGAGCGCCAATTCCAACCGCGTCAACAGCTCCTGTCTCGATGCCGATTGAAGTGGACTCTCCGGCTCGGGACCCGCCCGAATGTCGCCTTCAGGTACTTCATCGAGATCCGCCGCTGCCTGGCGCTTTCTCTTGTTCAGAAAGTTGATCGCCTGATTGACAGCAATGCGATAGAGCCACGGATGGAAGTCGTACTCGTCCTTGAAGGTCTTGAGGCCGCGGTGCGCTCGGACGAATGTATCCTGGGTGAGATCATCGGCATCGTCGGGACTTCGCACCATGCGCAGCACGATACGAAATACCGGCTTTTGATACCGGCGGACCAGCTCCCCGAAGGCTTCGAGGTCGCCGGCCTTTGACCAGGCCACAAGATCCGAATCGCGGGCGCCCTTCAAGTCCTTCCCTGGGCTCCCACTTAGGCGTCGTTCCATCGCTTTACCGTGACCCCTACTTCCCTATTCCTACGTGTCTTGTAAGCGACGCCCTTTGATCCGAACGTCACCGGCCCGCCGCGTCCACCCCTCCCGATCCAGGTGCTCCAGGAAGGGTACGGAAAATTTGCGGCTCATGCCCCAGGTCTCTCGCAAAGTGGCCAGGGTTATTTCCGCGCCGGCGCCGAGCGACTCGGTGATCCAGCCCAGTAATTCCTCAAAGTGCTTACGACTCATGTAGAAGTCGGGGGTGACTTTCGCCACCCGGCCCTCGAAAGTCAAGTGCTCCAGGACCTGAAACACCGGAACCCCTGTTTGTTCTTCAAGTTCCCGAAGAAAGGGCGGTGTTTTCCCCCCTCGTTCCAGGAGCCCCTCGACCTGGTCGACCTGGGCCCTCAGATTGCCCAGGAGGGTGGCTTGGGCGTCCCCAAAGCGCACCCGATCCGACCGGAGGCTGACCCTCCCCTTTTGGGATAGGTCGTCGAGCAATGCCTCTAATAACGCACTAGGCATTTGAGGAGAAAGCCTACTCTTTAAGTCACCTTTCCCCAACCCCCATCGCAGCGGATTCGCCTCCTGAGTCGATTCGAGAATTTTTTCGATGCGAGAGGCCAGGCTCTCGAACGAGTGCCGGGAAATAAGGAGGCTGTCCCCAACCCGCCGCACCTGGGCCGAGGCTTCGGCCAGGGCCGATCGGGCCTCCTCCTCGTCGAGCCCCGCTCGCCGCGCGATCTCGGCAGCCGGGCCTCCCATCTCGACCGCATCCAGCGCGGCCAGAAATCGCTCGCCACTTGTGCCGCTCTCGCGCCGGCGCAATGCGTCGAGCCCTACCGCATCGTGCTGCCGCCTCTTTTCCGCTAGTGGGACCAGAACAACCCCGCCGGCAATCGCGTGCGCCGGTGAGTAGGAACGAAGCACGAAGCGATCCCCTCGATCCGCCACTGCCGGAGACTCCAGTCGAATTTGGGCGAGAGCGCTCTTCCCGGGTGCCAGCTCGTCACCTTCCAGAATCGTGACCCGGCCCAGGAGCTCACTCGCCCCGAGGTGAAATCGGACGCGCTGTCGTTGCACGAGTGGCTTGGGAGCATCCGCCAGTGCTCGTAAACGAACGTCGAGCATGAAGGAGGGCACGAGCGTGTTCGGAGCGAGGACCCAGGTGCCGCGGGGGACCCAGTCCTTCTCCACCCCCGCTAACGCGATCGCGGTTCGCTGTCCGGCCTGCGCGGCGGGCACGGTTTGGCCATGCACCTCCACGTTGCGAAGGCGCGTGGCTCGCCCCCCCGGCTCGATGGTGACGTGATCGCCGGGTTTCAACTGTCCGCGCCACAAGGTGCCCGTGACCACTGTCCCGAATCCTTCCACCACGAACGCACGATCGACGGGAAGTCGCGCCGCGGCCGAGGCCCCACGCTCGTCCAGCTCCGACATCACGCGGGACAACGTTTCCAGCACGGCATCCTTGCCTTCGCCGGTCCGCGCCGACACCGGCACGATGGGAAAGTGATCGAACCCGCGCTCGGTCAAATATTCCCGCACCGTTTCCTTGGCCAACTCGAGCCATTCCTTGTCCACCAGATCGATCTTGGTTAGCGCGACCAGCCCTCGTTTCACCCCCAAGAGATCGAGGATGTCGAGGTGTTCGCGGGTCTGCGGCATGACCCCTTCGTCGGCGGCGATGACCAGCATCATCGCGTCCACGCCGCACGCACCGGCCAGCATGTTCTTCACGAATCGTTCGTGCCCCGGCACATCCACGATGCCGCACGACACGCCGTTGGGGAGAGTGAGGTGCGCGAACCCGAGATCGATGGAAATGCCGCGCGATTTCTCCTCCGGCAACCGGTCGGTGTCGGTCCCGGTGAGGAGGCGTACGAGGGCGGTCTTTCCGTGATCGATGTGCCCCGCCGTACCCAAGATGACGAAGCGAGAGGGCTCTGCCATTTATTCGTTCGTTGCAAACATCAGACGACGATCGCCTCCTGCTCCCGTCGCACGACCGCCCCCAGCGCGGCCAGCTTGGCTTCGATGTGCTCGTACCCCCGATCGATATGGTAGACGCGGGACATGTGGGTTTCGCCGCGGGCGGCCAGCCCGGCCAGGATCAACGCGGCCGAGGCCCGGAGGTCGGTCGCCATCACGTGGGCTCCGGAAAGCTGCTGCCGTCCTTCGATAACGGCCACGTTGTTGTCGAGGGTGATGCGTGCCCCGAGTCGGTTGAGTTCGGCGACATGGGTGAAGCGGTCGTGATAGATCTGCTCGGTGATGATCGAGGTGCCGTCGGACATGGCTGCCATCGCCATCATTTGCGCCTGCAGGTCGGTCGGAAAACCCGGATAAAAATCGGTGGTTACGTTCACGGCCTTGGGCCGCTCGGGTCCGCGCACGCGCACCCAATCATCCTCCGAAGTAACTTCCGCGCCCGCCTCCCGGAGCTTGGCCATGAGCGCGCTCAGATGTCCCGGCGCGCACCGGGTCAACGTCACGTCACCCTGGGTCATGGCTGCGCCGACCAGGAACGTTCCCGCCTCGATGCGATCGGGAATGTTGTCGACGGTTGCTGATTTCAGGGAATGGTCACCCTCGATGGTGATTTCCGAAGTCCCGCCGCCCTGAATGTGCGCGCCCATGGCTACCAATGCATCGGCGAGCGCGGGAATCTCGGGCTCGCGCGCGGCGTTACGGATCACCGTGCGTCCCCTGGCTCCCACCGCGGCCATGAGAATGTTGCCGGTGGCGCCGACCGACGCGATATCGAGATGAATTTCGGCGCCGTGCAGTCCCTTGGGACACTCGGCAACCACGTAGCCTTCATCGATGGTGATCTTGGCGCCCAGCGCCTCCATGCCCTTCAAGTGCAGGTCCACCGGCCGCGGGCCCCACGCGCATCCGCCCGGCAAGGACACGCGAGCCCGACGCGCCCGGGCCAGCAACGGCCCCAGCACATAAATGGATGCGCGCATGGTCTTCACGAGGTCGTACGGAGCTTCGACCGAAACCAAGTCGCGGGTGTCGATGAGGAGCGTGTCTTCCTTGCGTTCGATGCGCGCGCCCATCATTTGGAGAAGACGGGACAATGTGTTCACATCGCGGAGCAGGGGCACATGCCGAAGCGTCGTCTTGCCCGAGACGAGGAGTGCAGCGACCATGATCGGGAGCGCCGCATTTTTGCTCCCCGATGCGGGTACAGTGCCCTTGAGTTTCGTGCCGCCCTCGATTACGAACTTGTCCATTACCTCTCCTGGATCGTCAACCGCGCGAACGCGTAGCGATCTTTTCCCGCCAGATCCCGCTCGATGCGTACCTCCGCCCAGTGCCCCGCCTGATGGAGCGTGCGCGCGACCCGATCCCGCTGCCCTTCTCCGATCTCGAGGGCGAGAAAACCCCCCGGCCGCAGGAGCCGGGCTGCGTTTTGAGCCAGGACTCGGATGGCGGCCAGGCCGTGTTCCCGGGCGAAAAGCGCCTGGTGCGGTTCATACTCGACGACGTCACGCGGCAAGGTCTTCCGTTCCGCGAACGCGATGTAGGGTGGATTGCTCACCACCGCCAAGAGCTGGTTCTTCCATTTGGGTTCGAGTGGGGTCATCAGATGTCCCTGCATGAAGGTCACCCGCTCTTCCAAGCCGAGATGCTTTGCGTTTCGGCGCGCTTGCCGGATCGCATCGCTCGATATGTCGGTGGCCAGGATGGACAAACTGCGGCGCGCGGCCGCCAGGGCGAGCGCAATGGCCCCTGTTCCCGTCCCAATATCCGCCACCCAACCTGGCTGTCGAGGCAAGAGCGCGAGCACGCGTTCCACCAGACCTTCGGTCTCCGGCCGGGGAATGAATACGCCCGGCCGCACCTCGAGACGAAGCCCTGAAAATTCTACGTCCTGGAGGAGGTACTGCATAGGAACGCGCTCGCAACGCTGCTCCAATAGCGGCGCCAGGCGGCGCGTTTCGGATGCTTTCAGCGTGCGATCGCTTTGGACAATGAGTTCGATACGAGAAATCCCCAGTACATGCGTGGCGATGAGATCCGCATCCACGTCGGGACGCTCGATGCCGGCCGCCTTAAGACGCGCTCGGGCGTCGCGGCGCCAGCCGCCCAGAGATCCGGGCTTGGGGTCAGCGCTGGGGCGCCGCCGGTCCTTGAGCTTGGCCACCACCCGATTCCACCTCTTCCATCCGCTCTTCCGAGGCCGCGTTCACCAACGCGTCCACGAGCTCGTCCAGATCGCCGTCCAGAATTTCCTGGAGCCGGTGCAGGCTGAAATTGATGCGGTGATCGGTGACCCGGCTCTGCGGAAAGTTGTACGTGCGGATCTTGGCGCTACGATCGCCGGTGGACACCTGACTCCGGCGCGTGGCCCGCATTGCTTCTTCCTGCTCGCGAATCTTCATGTCGAGGAGACGCGAACGAAGAATCTTCATGGCTTTCGCCTTGTTCTTGATCTGCGAGCGCTCGTCCTGGCACGTGACCACCAGCCCTGACGGGGCATGGGTGATGCGCACCGCCGAGTCGGTCGTGTTCACGCCCTGGCCGCCGGGGCCGCTCGAGCGGTACACGTCCACCCGAAGGTCCTTATCCTTGATCTCGACGTCCACATCTTCCGCTTCCGGCAGCACGGCCACCGTGGCCGCCGAGGTGTGAATGCGTCCGGAGGCTTCGGTCGCCGGGACACGCTGCACGCGATGTACGCCGCTTTCGAACTTCATGCGCCCGTACACGCCGCGGCCAGACAGGCTCACGATGCCTTCTTTGAGACCGCCGATTCCGGTTTCGTTGCTGGACAACACCTCGATATCCCAACCCTGGCGCTCCGCGTAACGCGTGTACATACGGTAGAGCTCGCCCGCGAAGAGCGCCGCCTCGTCTCCGCCGGTGCCGGCGCGAACCTCCATGATCACGTCCTTGGCATCATTGGGATCCGCGGGAAAGAGGATGTTGCTGATTTCTTTCTCGAGAGCTTCCACGCGTGGCTGGTAGGTATCGAGATCTGCCTTGGCCAGAGCGCGCAGCTCCTCGTCGGTTTCGTCGGCGAGAAGAGCCTGGGCTTCGTCGATGTGCTTACCCGCCGATTGATACTCGCGAAGTTTGCGGACAAGGGTGTCCACGTCGGAGCGCTCCTTGCCGAGCTTGCGGAGTTCGGAGGGCTTGCTCGAGACCTCGGGATCCATGAGCTTCTGATCGAGCTCGCCCAGGCGGGCTTCAAGCTGATCGCGATGGGAGAGGAGGCGTTCGCGTTGTTTCACAAGCGGATTACATCACGCGAACGTCCCGTTCGTCCTCCTCGGTCAATGGCAGCACGCTCACTAGAGCCTGGCAGGCCACGGCAAGCTGCCGGGCATCGGGCTCCTTGGTGGTGATGCGCTGGAGCCAGAGGCCAGGAAGAGACAGGGCGCGTACGATGACGTTTTCGGCGTGTTTTCCCGAGAAGCGGATGAATTCGAATCCAAGCCCGGCAATGATGGGGATGCCGGCAAAGCGCAGGAGCCGGTCCTCGATCGTGACCGGACGGCCGAACAGGGTGAACACGAAGATGCTCACGATCATGATGCTGAACAAGAACGAGGTGCCGCACCGAGGATGGAGCGTGCTCATGGGCTTGGCGTCTTCGGGCGTGATCGGGAGACCCGCCTCGAAGGCGTGAATCACTTTGTGCTCCGCGCCGTGATACTGGAAGAGTCGGCGCATCTCACCCCACAGGCTCAATCCCCATAGATAAATAAGCAAAAAGGCGAGCCGGAAGAAACCATCGACGAGATTGAACCCGAACCGGCCGTCCACGCCGGTGAGCTCGGTCAGCTTGAGCGGTAGATAAAAGAAGACCAGGAGTCCCAGGCCGAACGAGAGCGCCATGGTCGCTCCCATGCTCCAGTTCGAGATGCCCTTGGCCTCGGAGGGCGTCTTGCCTTCCTTGCGCTCTTCTTCCTTCACCGCTTCGGAAGCGCTGAAGGACAGGCATTTCATCCCCAGCATAAGCGTTTCGACCATGCCCACCGTCCCGCGCACGACCGGCACACCGAGGACCTTCACCCGCTTGGTGATGGAATGGAACGGGTTCACCTCCAGGGTGATCTCCCCCGAGGGAAGCTGAACCGCGGTGGCAACCATGCGCGGGGAACGCATCATGACGCCCTCGATCACCGCCTGACCGCCCACGGGAGCGTAGCGGGAGAGGATCATGTGCTGCATGAGCAGGAAGCGTTTCTTGAATGTCATCGGTGCACAGCTCCCGGGCTGGTCCGGGTGATGCTTACTTTTCGGCGGTCGCGGTTTCGGGATTAGCCGGCGTTTCGGCGGCCGGGTTCTTCTGCCCGTACTTCCTGCGGAACCGGTCTACACGGCCGGCCGAGTCGACCAGCTTTTGCTTCCCGGTAAAGAAGGGATGGCATTCGGAGCAGATTTCCACGTGGAAGTCCTTCCCCATGGTGGAACACGTCTTGAACGTGTTGCCGCACACACAGAGGACAGTGACCTCGTCGTAGTCAGGATGGATTTCGGGCTTCATGGCAGAACCTCATTCTAGTGAACTTGGGCAGGCGAAAGAGTCTATCAGATCGGCGGCCAGGCTCTCAAGCAAAGGCCGGGACGGCTCTCTCCCCGACAGTACCGCCCCCCCGGGCTAGGTATTCATCAACTCCAGGAATTTCTTGTTGTCCTTGGTCTTGGACATCTGATTGACCAGGAACTCGATCGCCTCGACGGGGCTTTGCTCGTTCAAGAACTTCCGCAGGATCCAGACCTTGTTGAGCACGGCCTGATCCATGAGCAGCTCTTCCTTGCGGGTCCCGCTGCGGTTGATGTCGATGGCCGGGAAAATGCGGCGGTCGGCGATCTTGCGCTCGAGCACCAATTCCATGTTTCCGGTGCCCTTGAACTCCTCGAAGATCACTTCGTCCATGCGGCTTCCCGTTTCCACGAGCGCGGTGGCCACGATGGTGAGGGAGCCGCCTTCCTCCACGTTGCGCGCGGCGCCAAAGAACCGCTTCGGCCGCTGTAGCGCGTTGGCATCCACACCACCCGAAAGAATCTTGCCCGAGTGCGGGATGACGGTGTTGTGGGCGCGGGCGAGACGGGTAATGGAGTCGAGCAGAATCACGACGTCCTTCTTGTGCTCGACCAGGCGCTTGGCCTTCTCGATCACCATGTCGGCCACCTGCACGTGACGCTCGGCCGGCTCATCGAAGGTGGAGGACACGACTTCCCCTCGCACCGACCGCGACATGTCGGTCACTTCCTCGGGCCGTTCATCGATCAACAGAACGATGAGCACCGCCTCGGGATGGTTGGCGGTGATGGCGTTGGCGATGCGCTGGAGCAGCACCGTTTTTCCGGCGCGAGGCGGCGACACGATGAGCCCACGTTGCCCGAACCCGAGCGGCGTCAACAAATCCATGATCCGCGTGCAGAGATCGTTGGCGTCGTACTCCAGCTCGATCTTCTTCTGCGGATAGAGCGGGGTCAGGTTGTCGAAATGCGTCTTTGATTTCGTGATCTCGGGCGGCTCGCTGTTAACCGCTTCGACACGCAGCAAGGCGAAGTAGCGCTCCCCCTCCTTGGGGGGCCGCACTTGCCCGGACACCGTATCCCCGGTTTGCAAATCGAAACGCTTGATCTGGGAGGGCGACACATAAATATCGTCGGGCCCGGGCAAATAGCTGTAATTGGGCGACCGCAAGAAACCGTACCCCTCGGGCAGGATCTCGAGCACTCCTTCGGAAAAAATCAGGCCGTTCTTTTCGGTTTGCGCTTCGAGAATCTTGAAGATCAGCTCCTGCTTGCGCAGGGTCGAGGTCATGGGAACGTTGAATTCCTCGGCAAGCTTTTGCAGCTCCGGAACGGTCTTCGATTTCATTTCGGCGAGATCGAGTTGGCTGACTTCGGAAGAGGACACGGGAGGGCTCCTATGGGGCGGCTTTAGGTCGGAAAAACGGGCTGATCCGAGCGGGAAACTGAGTTAGGGAAGAAGGGGGACCGGCTGGGGAATCCGGCCTCAGATAAGGAGTCTATGCCTTGGAGCGTAAATCTGTCAAATCCTCTCGCTCGAAAATGCGCAAAACTATGTTGCCGGTAGGACCTTTCCCGATAGGGGGTTTACAGTAGAGATACCGGATCCACGTCCACGGTGAGCCGCACACCACGTATCGTTTCATGTTCGAGCACCTGAGTGCTCAGTTCTTGCAATCGCTTGTGGTCCGGGCCGCGCAGGGTGAGATGCCACCGGTGCTTGCCTTTGAGCCGCGATAGAGGCTGTGGCGCCGGGCCCAAGAAATCAACGTGGTCCGCGGATCGCAGCGCCTGGCGCAAGTGGGCGGCCACCCGATTCGTCTCGGCAATAACGTTCGGCTCACTGCGTCCATCGAACAAGAGATTGATGAGACGCGTATGAGGCGGATACAGGGGGTCGAGGCGGGCGGCGAGCTCAGTGCGGTAAAACGATTCGTAATCCTGAGCCGCCGCCGTGGTGAGTGCATAGTGTTCGGCTTGGTTCGTCTGAAAAATGACGCGACCCGGACGGGCTCCCCGTCCCGAACGGCCCGCGACCTGGGTGAGGAGCTGAAACGTCCGCTCGGCGCTTCGGAAGTCCGGCAACGACAGTTGCAGATCGGCGTTGATGACGCCGACCAGGGTCACCCCCGGAAAGTCGAGACCCTTCGCCACCATTTGGGTGCCCAGGAGTACATCGGCTTTACCGTCCCGGAAGCGATCCAAGGCATGTTCGAGGGTTCCGCGCTTGCGCGTCGAATCCGTGTCCAAGCGTTCTACGCGTAACCCCGGAAACAAACCAGCCAGCTCCCGCGCGACGCGCTGCGTGCCGACGCCTTTGAACACAAACAAGGATCCGGAGCACTCGGGGCAGCGATCCGGCGTATGACGGCTGCGGCCACAGTAGTGACAGATCACGCGATCGCCGTCGGAGTGCCAGGTGAGCGTGATGTCGCACTGGTTGCAACGAAGAGGCTCGCGGCACGTCTCACATTGGACGACCGTGGAGTGACCGCGCCGATTCAAGAAGAGGATGGCTTGTTCGCTTCGCGATACGGTCTGGAGAATCGCGTCGCGAAGGGCGTCACTCAGAATGAGGGACACCGGGCGTTTGTCGCGCGGCTCCAGGTGCGGTAAGAGCACGAGCTCCACACTGCCTCGAGATCTTCCCGCCACCCGCTCCGGCAGCCTGAGGAGCGTGTACTTGCCTTTTTCCGCATTGCTCATGCTCTCCAGGCTCGGGGTCGCGGAGCCGAGAAGGGTCACCGCCTTGGCCATGCGAGCGCGCACCAGCGCGACATCGCGGGCGTGGTACCGAGGCGACTCGTTTTGCTTGTAGGCGCTTTCGTGCTCCTCATCGACCACGATCAGCTTTAGGTTGCGGAGCGGAGCAAAAACGGCCGAGCGCGCTCCGACCAGCACGTCGATCTCTCCCCGCCGGGCCCGGGACCACACCTCGCGGCGCCGGGTCGGCGTGAGCGAGCTGTGCCAGAGCGCAACCCGCGAACCGAATCGAGCCTGAACGCGGTGGACCATCTGGGGAGAGAGCGCGATCTCGGGCACGAGGATGAGCACCTTTCCACCCGAGGCGACCACGTTCTCGGCCGCTCGCAGATACACCTCGGTCTTGCCGCTTCCCGTGACACCGTAGAGAAGAAACGCGGCCGGAGTTTGGGCGGCCTGTGCTCGCGCGATGGTGGCTACTGCAGTCTCCTGATCGGGGGATAGAAGAACCTCTGATGCGCTCCCTGGCTCGGGTTCCGGCAAATCGCCCGGAGTTTTCTTTCCCAACCCGGAGGGAAGCGCGGCCCGGAAGACTTCGCCGAGCGGCGCTTGATAGTAATCGGCCACCCAGCGGCAGAGCAGGACGAGGTCTTCCGGTAACGCCAGCTCTGCCTCGAGAACGCCATGAATCGCCTTCAGCTCTTCCGGAAACTTCCGCGATAGCTTGCCCCAAGCTTCGGAGTGGCGCCCGTACACATCCACGACGAAGCCCGAGAGTTTGCGGTTGCCAAAGGGAACGCTCACCACCGCGCCGGAGTGAACGAGGGATCTCAGCTCCTCGGGAACGTCATAAGCGAAGGTGCGGCGAAGCGGGACCGGGATGGCTACTTCGGCGACCAGCGCATCGACCAGAGGAAGCACCGGAGTCGACATGTTTACCAGGGATCCGCTTCGGGGAGACCGGCGTCTTCACACTCCATGATCGAGGTCTCGATCTCGCGAAGCGGCACCCGCGGCCCGCGGTCGATGCCTTCACATTCCACGCCCGCCTTTTTCCAGGAGTCCTGCCGGCGTACCACTTCCGGCCAGAAGGGCCAGGTGCGGCACTGGGTGGGCCGCGCGTCGTAAATCGTGCAGCCCTGTTCCTCGGCGTAGAAGGGGCAAGGACGGGGGCCTGGATCGAGGGCGGGGACGCCGTCGACCAGTTTCAAGGCGTAACGGCGCCGGAAGGCAGCCGTCGAAAGACCAACTTGGAGGGCGGCCTTCTCGAGGTCCTGGCCGGGGAAATAAACGACACCAGGTCGAGTACAGCAGTTGCCGCACCGGGTGCATTCAAATCGCAATCCGCTGTGGTTCCGGTAAAAGGGTTGGGTCATGCTTCTCAAGAGAGTACAAGAATCATCCGAAAACCAGTTAGAATCGTAAGGGGGGTATTCGAGCCCGGCTAGCCCTGAAGGCGGCCGGGGGCTGAAAAAAGCGAATGGCAATGCGTTCCGTAGTGGTCACCGGCGGCGCCGGCTACATTGGCAGTCACATGGTCCAGGCCCTGGCCCGGGCCGGCTATCGTGTTGTCATTCTCGATAATCTGTCCACCGGACACCCCGCCGCCGCGCATCACGGCGAGCTCGTGGAGGCCTCACTGGCCGATCGTGGCGAACTGCGCGCCCTGTTGTTCCGGCATCGTCCCTCCGCCATCTTTCACTTCGCCGCATCCTGTCAGGTGAAGGAATCGGTCGAGAATCCGATTCACTACTACAAGAACAACGTGTCCGGCACGTTGAACCTCTTGGAAGCCGCGCTGGAAGCGGGCGTGCCGCGGTTCATCTTTTCCTCGACGGCAGCGGTGTACGGCGAGCCCGAAATGTCCCCCATTACCGAAGAGCATCCCGCGATTCCCATCAACCCGTACGGCTGGTCGAAGCTGCATGGCGAAGCCATGGTGGCCGACGCGGCCAAGGCGTACGGGATGCAGTACATGATCTTCCGTTACTTCAACGCGGCGGGCGCGGATTCGGTGAATCGCTTAGGCGAAGATCATCGTCCGGAAACGCATTTGATTCCGTTGGCGTTGCGAGCCGCGATTTGGGAGGCCGACGAGCTGCAGGTGTATGGGAACGATTACCCGACGCCTGACGGCACCTGTATTCGCGACTACGTGCATGTTCTGGATTTGGTCGACGCTCATTTGCGCGGGTTGCAGCATCTGGAAGAGGGCGGCGAGAGCGCGATCCTGAATCTAGGCACGGAGCACGGAACGTCGGTGCTCCAGATTCTGGAAGGAATCGAGCGCGTTACGGCGTTGAACGTCCCGCATCAGATCGTGGCGCGGCGGCTCGGCGATCCGGCGGTTCTGGTGGCCTCGCCGGCAAAGGCGAAGCAGATGCTGGAGTGGGAGCCGAAGCGCGACCTCGATGAGATCCTCCGGACTGCTTACGACTTCATGCGCCGGTATCCGGAGGGATACCCGGAAGCGTTGGGCCCTTCGGATCCGTTCGCCCCGCAACCTCAAGAAGTCGACGCGGAGTAGAACGATTCTCCCGTCCGCTTGCTAAGCGACTGCGAAGCACCCGGATCTCACCTAAATCGTTCTGAGATCGCGTGTCCAGTTGTCCACAATCTGTGGACGGAGCGCGGCGCAGATTTTCTAGAACAGTGCCCAGGAGACAATCTGTGCGTAGTAGAGGCCTGGCACGTCTTCTGCTTTAAGAACGACTGACCAGGCCGGGATCCTGGCGTCGTCTTCCCCCCCGGCCGGCGAGACCGCGCGGCGAGCTCATCCTCCCGTGCGGTTTCTTCTTTTACTAATTAGAGGTTCAAATGAATCCGAGCCGCGCCAAGATTTCCCGCCGTCCTTGATCACAAACGCGGGCTGAGTGACGGCATTGCCGCGACTCAGCGAGACGAAACTCGCGGTGGATGCAATGTCCGCCTCTCGTCCGCTTCTGCGCCACACCGTCACCGAGGCAACACCGGAAGCTGGCTCACCCGTGGTGGGATCTAGGATGTGGTGCTTGCGACCGGACGGCGTATCTACCCACCGTTCGTAATCGCCGGAGGTGGCGATATGGCCGGAACGCAGCGTGAACTCGGCGCAGAACTCGCCTGGCTTGCGCGGATGAGCAATGCCGACCGGCCAGCCTTCGGGCATGTCATCCGGGGCGCCAAGCACACCTATCTCCCCGCCAAAATTGACCAAAGCAGCTTTGCTTCCCGCGTTTCGCAGCTCCGAGAGCGCAACATCGACGGCGATTCCCTTGCCGATGGCTCCCATATCGAGCTCCACTCTGGCGTCCTGTCGCCGCAGGCGACGGTTGGCAATATCAATCTCCACCGCGTCAGCTTGGGGACGCGCCTTCCATGAACGCAGAAACTCCCGCGTGGGGTTGCTTCCGTTCAGGTCGTATAAGCCCCAAGCTTTCATCGCTGGAGCGACAGAAGGATCGAAAGCGCCTTCTGAATCTCGCCATGCGTCCAGAGACGCGCACACGGCATCGGCAAGATCCCCAGGAACAGTCAGCCAAGCGCCTTCTTTCGAAGCATTCAAGGCCACGAGTGGACTCTCGGGGCGAAACAACGTCATCGCCGCCTCCAACGCTTCCACACGCGCCCGCACGCGACGGATCCCGTCGATGGCATCGGCCGCAGGAAGATCTGGAACACGGACCTCGATCAAGGTTCCCATGGCCAGCCAAGACCGGCTCGTCTCGGACAGGCACTCAAGGCTTCGTGCCATGGCGCTCCTCGTCATAGGCCCAGTCGTACTGTTCCTCCCGATCGAACGCCCACCACATTTCGCGTAACGGCACGACCACGAGCGTCAAATACAGGATCCCCAGGATTGATGTCGTCACCACGTGCACCGGAGCAAACGCCGGCGACACGAAGCGAGTCAGCCAAGGCATGCCGGTATCGATCAGGAACACCGAGAACACGCTCAAGTACATCACTCGCTTCTTTCGTTCGCGCACCTTGGTCAACCCGAACAAATGGCAGAGCACGAAGAGAATGATGCCTTCCTCGAAGAGATGAGGGTGCGTGACATCGAGCAGCTCGCGGGCCGTCTTGGGGAACATCATCTGCGAGGCCCCTTCCGAGTTTTCGTTCCCGCGATAGTAGGCCTCGGTGCCGGTTGGCGTGAGCCCGGTGCGAATTCGATAGTTGATCATGCCCACCGCGACCGCCAGCAACATCACCACGTAGAAGCACGTGATCAAGAGCCGCGTATTGAACGGAGCCCGGTCGAGTCGAAAGCGCTTGTAGGAGTAGTACTGGGTCACCTCAGAGCACCTTTCTGTCCCGAAGGGCTTCCAACGAAAGCAACACGCGCTTGACGCCGAGGTTGAGCGCGTTCACCGACAACGTGGCGCCCGCGATGTTGATGATGTCGCGGTTGGTGCGAATGGGGCTCACGAATGACTTGCCGCGGTATTGCCGCAGAAAGCGTGGGAACCGGACTTCCCCACCCCGGCTCTCCCGGTAAACCAGCACCTCCACGTTTCGAACCTCCAGATCGGGCGACGTCCCCACCAGGAACGTGATGGGCCGGTACTTGCCGATTTCTTCCCCGATCACCGCATGTCCAAGCACCGTTCCGTGCGCGTCGCGCGGTCGAAACACGATGACCGTGTCCGATGGCGCCGCCTGGCCGAGCGTCTTCTTGATACTCGCCATTTCTTGCGGGGTGAGTCTGGCCATCAGCGTGTCGATACTCGCCACGCCGGTCCAGATCTCGTGAATCGCTTGGTCCGGAGTGAGATAGTGCTGGATCGAGCCGATCTCGGCCTCGCTGGGGCGCGCGGGCTCGCCCGCTCGGACGGGCACCGCGCGCTCCGCGAGAAAGATCAAGCTCGAAGCGAGCCACGCATTCAGCCGAGAGAAACGCATCGTCTAGAAATAGGTCGCGACGCTAAACCGGTAGGCGGTTTGCGTATCGTCCCAGTCCGACACATCGAGAGCGCGTCCGCGGTCGAACAAGAGATCGTTCTTGAACACGGTTTCCTCGGTAATCCGGAAATTGAGGCCCAGGGTCAGCCGCTCCTGGTCCAGACCGTCCACGTTTTGATCGTGGTCTACGTAATCTAGGCGCGCCGCCGCCGTGAACACGCTTTGCGGCAACGGCCGGATCGCTCCAGACAAAAAGTGAAAGTGACCTTCCAGGTAGAAGCCGGCCGATTCCGCGGTTTCCTCCACCCCCGGAGATGCCTCGTAGTCGGCGCGCCCCAAGGCCCCTTCGGCCAGGAACTCGAACGGACCCGTGGCAAACCGAGCGTCCAGCGCGGAAATGGTGAGATTTTGTGCCCCCAGGGAATCGTAGTCGCCCGTATGCACGGACACACCGACCTCGGTGCCCAGCCAAGGACTGAGCCCAAGGCGCCCCACGAACGCCCGCGAGTTGTTGTTGTCCTCGCTCTTGCTTCCCGCGCCCTCGTGGGGATCCAGCACACCGTCCTCGACCGCCGAGTCCTTGAATCCGTTGACGATGTAGCCCTCGTAATTGACCAATAGCATTTCGGTGAGACCGAACGAGCCGTACAGGCCCAAACCGGTTTCACTCAGAGTGGTGGGGATCACATCTCGGTCCACGAGCGGGCGCTCGGTCAAATCCAGCATCGGCGAATCGTGATACACGTTGAGTCGCCCCAACGGCGAAAGAATGATGCCGCCCCGGAAATTGAGCGCATCCGCCGCCTTCACATCCACGGTCGCGAACTCGATCGAGATCTCGCCGTCGGTCTCCTCATCTCCCGCCACCTCGCCTCCATGCTCGTACTCGATCTCGCTCGCCACGTGCACGCGATCACTTACCTCGGCGTAGATGAAGGGGACGAAGCGATGCGGATCGAACGTGCTCCCCTCGTCACCGGCGTGAAACTCGAGATCCATGTACCCGCCCAAGGACGCGCGGCCCTTGATCAGAAACGGCTTTTGATACAGAGGCGACGTGCTCGAAGGCGCCTCCGCCCAGCCGGCCGATGCCACCCAGAGCCCCAACCCCACGAACCCCACAATCCTCCACATATCCCGACCTCCTTGATTTTGATATTGAGACGCAGTCTCAACTAAACTACACACCGAAAACCGCCCTCATCATCCTCCCCACACGCGAGAGCCGATCTGGTACAGGAAGAGGCACGCGACATAGGCGAGCGCATTCATATAGACAAGCATGAATACCGGCCATCGCCAGCCTCCCGTCTCCTGGCGAACGACCATGACCGTGCTCAGGCACTGCATGGCGAGGACGAACCACAGGAGCACGCTTGCGGTCACCAGCGGGGTCCACACCTTCCGGCCGTCCGGGTATCGATCCGCCTGCATGCTCGCGGCCAGATTCTCTTCCCGGTCATCCGTGCCTGTCCCATGAACAATGGCCAGAGTGCTGACGAACACTTCCCGGGCGGCGAAGGCACCGATGCATCCAACGCCGATCTTCCAGTCGAAGCCGAGCGGCCGAATGCCCGGCTCGATCGTCCTGCCCAGCCGTCCGGCGAAACTGTACGATCGTTGCGCTGCTGCCCGCGCGCCCTCGTCCGGCAATCGTCCCGCTTGGTCGTGCGGCAAGCGCGGATAATAAGAGAACGCCCATAGGGCCAGGCAGATCAGGAAGATTGTCGTACCGGCGCGGGTCAGAAACTGCTTGCTGTTGGACCACACTTGACGGCCGACGACCGAAGGCTGCGGAACTTTGTAGGTGGGAAGCTCCAGGATGAAGCCGGAATCTTGGCCCCGCAACAGGGTCCGGCGGAAAACAAGCGCTATCGCTGCCGCGAAGACGATACCGAGAACATAGAGTCCAAGCATGACCCCCGCCTGGACGAGCGAGCCGTAGACGGCGAAAAACGTCCCCACGAGGAGGCCGTAGACCGGCAGGCGAGCGCTGCACGTCATGAACGGGAGCACGAGGATCGTTGCCAACCGGCTCCTCCGTCGCTCGATCGTCCGGGTCGCCATGATTGCCGGGATCGCGCACGCGAAGCCGCTCAGCAGGGGGATGAAGCTCTTCCCATGCAGGCCGACCCGGGATAGGAGGCGATCCATCAGAAACGCAGCCCGCGACATATAGCCGCTGTCCTCGAGCACGGCCAGAAACAGAAAGAGAATGGCGATTTGGGGAACAAAGACAATCACCGATCCAACGCCGGCGAAGATACCGTCACGAACGAGACTTTGCAGCGCGTCCCCAGGAAGGTGGCTCGCGACCACGCTTCCCATCATGCCGATGAAGACACTCAACGTTGACTGGATGGGTTTGGCCAGCCAGAACATTGCGGCGAACATCGAGCCCATGATGAACGCGAAGGCGATCAGTCCCCAGACCCGGTGGATAAGGAACGAGTCGATGCGCTCGGAAAGATGGGTTGGGGGACGGAAGATCGGTTCAACCGTGAGTGGGTGCACCCGGGCCTCATCTGCCTGGCGCGCAGGTGACTCCACTACCCCCTGAGCCAACGCGGTGGACTGGCAAACGGCCACAACGTCCTCGATCCAGCGGTAGTGCGCCTCGATGTCCGCTTGCATCGGGTCGATCCCCGCAACCCGGCGTATCTCGCCACGCATCGCTTCCGCGATCGGCCAATCGGGGACCGGGGCTACCCGTGCCTGGCCAATGGCCCTGAGCAGTTCGGGTATCCCGTAACGCCTATGCCCCACGACCGGAACAACGGGCACGCCGAGTCGCCGCTCGAGCGCCTCCGCATCAACGCGGACGCCTCGGCGCTCCGCCACATCCACCATGTTAAGTACGACAACAAGCGGGCGTCCCATTTCGATGATCTGGCTGACTAGGTAGAGGTTGCGCTGGAGGTTGCTCGCGTCTACGACCGCGATGATCGCGTCGGGCGCCGGAGTGTCGGAGCGCGTGCCGCGTAGCACCTCCGTGGCCACGTGCTCATCCGGGGATTGGGAGACAAGGCTGTAGGCTCCGGGAAGATCGATCACATCGATCCATGTCCCATCGGGGAGGCGGCACAAGCCGATTTTCTTCTCGACGGTGACCCCGGGGTAGTTCGCGACCTTCTGCCGAAGCCCCGTGAGCCCGTTGAAGAGGGTGGTTTTGCCGCTATTCGGATTGCCCGCCAAGGCGACCGTGAATCGCCGGACCTCGCGCGAGTCCGGCACCGGACGACATCCCTTTGCGTGATCCTTCTTCAGGATCGTGCACCCATCACAACAACCGGCCATACCCTCTCCTCACTTCCGAAGACGGAGACCGCTCGGAGTTGATCTCTCTTCCTCGGAAGCAGCCGGGATCGGAGACACGACGACGCAGCGCGCCTCCTCTGTGCGCAGGGAGACGTAATACCCGCGGAGGAAGAACTCGATCGGATCGCCTAACGGCGCCCGCCGGATGGCCGTCACCATCGTTCGATTGCAGAAGCCCATTTCGAGAAGTCGCCTACGCAGGTCTCTTGCTCCGTGCACCGACTCGACGATGGCAACGGTCCCGGGCGGCAACTCGCTCAGTGCGACGGTTTCCACGGTCAGCTCCGCTCGCGCTCTTCTTTTTTCCGACACTCGGAGCAGATACCGAAGATCTGCATCACGTGGCGGGTCGAAATGAAGTCGTGATCGTGGCAGACCTCTTCCTGCAGCGCCTCGATGTCATCGTTCACGAACTCGATCACCGCGTGGCATCGATCGCAAATCATGTGATCGTGGTGCCGGCGCCCGTAAATATGCTCGTACTGGGCGTGGCCGCCGCCGAACCGATGCATCCACACCAGACCGGCCCCGCGGAGATGTTCCAGCGTGCGGTAGAGGGTCGCCCGGCTCACCGCTTTGTTGCGGCGCCGAACGAACTGCAGGAGTTCCTCGGCATCGAAGTGCCCCTCGCGCCGGAGCATGGTCTCCAGAACCACGCGGCGCTCCGGGGTGAGACGCAAGTTACGGTGCTTGAGGTAATCCCGGAACCGATCGACGGGACCGCTCTCGCTCTTCGCCTCGCTCGTCCTGTCGTAGATGGCCGGCATGTGGCTCGCCTTTCCGCAGGGTGATAAAGCTATTGAGACTCAGTCTCAATCGCAGGGGAGTTTAGAAAGTAAAGCGGGGCAAGGTCAACCAAGACTTTGGAATTCTATTTTTCCGAACGATTCGACTCCTCGACCAGGGCGTCGAGGGCTTGCTGGGCGGCTTCCAGGAGGGGTCGAGGGAGCCCAAAGGTTTTGGAAAGAACAGAGATGCGGCTATGGGGGAGCGGCCGGGCTTCCTCCCCCGCTCGGGTGATCACGAAGATGGCTCCGGGGTCCTTGTCCTTGTAGAGGTAGCGCACACCGTCCCGGAACCGCCCTAGGGCGAGGCGCCGCATGTAGGGAGCCTTGGGGAGGAAGGTCTTTCGCCAGGACTGCAGGAAGGCCTGCTCTCCCACTTCCTTCTGCATGAACCGGTAGCGGTACCGCTGGCCGCGATCGTCTTCCGAGAACACGAGGTACTCGTCTTCGACCCCGCGCCGGATCTCGATGTCGTAATACGCTGTGCTCTTTCTGAGCGATGCCCCATCGGGGAGCCGAACCGTGGATGGAAGCGCGTAACCGCCATCGACCAGGATCTGGCGTCCCTCCGCGGTGACGAGAAGGGCCGTGTGCGCGTCCTCATCACTCGCGGGAAGCTGACAGAACATCAACTGCGAGGGAAATCCGGCGTAGCGGAGCAAGAACTGATACGCGGCGGCTGAGGAAAAGCATGTGCCGCCGCTCCCCCATCGCAAATGCTCTTCCCAGAATTCCACCGGCCCGCGAATGGCAGCACCGGCCGTTCCGGCCCGTCCGACCTTGATGAGCTTGGTCGCGTTCTCGAACGGCACATTGGCGAGGTACGCGGCATGCAGCGCTTCGAGCGCTGCCTCGGTGGGTGCTTCGGGGCGCGTCACTCCCCATTTATCGAGCACGCGATCGAGAAGACCTTTCTTGGGTCGATTGCTGCGCCCCCAGCGCGCGGTGGGCTCGGGTGCTGGCGCGGGCGTAGTCGGCTTGGACTTTGGCAGTGTGACGGGTGTAGTCCGGCTCTCGGATTTCTTCATCGTGCGTCGGTTTATAACACAGGTCGTGGCTTCGTTCACCCTGTAGGATGAAAGTCATGCGTTCCATCGTGCTCGTGTTCATCGATGGATTGGGGCTGGGTGCCCCCGAATCTCCTACAAATCCTTGCGTCCATCCTGACCTCGACATCTTGGCGAATTTCCGTCCCGGCGAGTGGGCGCCTCCACGCGATGGCGGCAGACCGGAATCGCTTCCCGATCTCTGGCGCCCTAGCCCGATGCCGTATGACGGGGTGGCTCGGGTGACCGATGCGTCCCTGGGAGTGCTCGGACTTCCCCAGAGCGCGACCGGGCAAACGACGATTTTCACCGGCGTCAACGCTGCCCTGGTTTTGGGTCGTCACCTGTACGCCTATCCGACCGTGACCCTTCAACGCATATTGATGGAGCACTCGATCCTGAAGCGCGTAGTCGACGCGGGATTGACGGCCGTTTTCGCCAACGCGTTTCGCCCGATATTTTTCGAGCTGGGCGACGCGGTGTGGAAACGATCGATGAGCGCCAGCTCGTGGGCCAATCGAGCGGCCGGTCTGCCGTTCATGACCATCGAAGATCTCAAGGAGCGTCGAGCGGTGTATCAGGACATCACGCATGACTCGCTGCGAGCGCGTTTCATCCCTCGAGGGCGGAGCGCGGTCCAAGTGCGTGGTGTGGATCTCCCGCTGCGGGAACCTGAAGAGGCGGGAACGATCCTCGCCTCCCTTGCTTCCGAGCATGCGTTCACGCTCTTCGAGTTCTTCCAGACCGACAAGGCGGGTCACGCGCAGGACCGGGAGAAGGCGGAGCGCGAGCTCTTGAAGCTCGAGCGATTTTTGGCCGCAGTCTTGAAGTCGCTTGATTTGGAGGCGAGCACGCTCGTCGTTACCAGCGATCACGGCAACGTGGAGGACCTGAGTACGAGATCACATACTCATAATCCGGTGCCCACGCTCGTGTTTGGGCGGGACGCGGCCGCGCTGACCGAACAGCTCGAGCGGTTGGAGGGGTTCACTCCCGCCATCCTGAATGCGCTTGGAATCGGCTGAAGCACAGCGGTTTGAAAAGATGTCCGAAAGGTAATGCAACTCAGCGCTAAAATCGTGGTTGCATCAATGGGTCCACAACAGGAGGTAGATCATGATTCGACTCTGCATGTTCATTCTCGGCGCCAGTGGAATGATGGCGCTTGCCGGGTGCAGTGATCATTCTGCGCCATCCGCTCCGCTCTCGAATCAGGCCATTGCCCCGGCCGACATTGCCTTTCCGGGGGCGAGCGGATTCGTTTCCGGAATCACGAATCCTTACCTGAACTTCGCGACGGGACGCACGTTCCGGTACGAAGGCGAAACCCCCGACGGCCATGAGACGATCGTGACCCAGGTCACCCGCAAGACGAAGCGCATTATGGGGGTGACCACGACGGTCGTGCACGATCAAGGCTACTTGAACGGCGTGCTGGCCGAAGACACCTTCGACTGGTACGCGCAAGATACGGCCGGAAACGTGTGGTATTTCGGCGAGGACTCCAAAGAAATCGTGAACGGTCAGGTGGTGAGCACGGAAGGATCCTGGCAAGCGGGCGTCAACGGCGCTGTACCCGGGATCATCATGCTCGCGAATCCCCAGAAGGGCGACAGTTACCGGCAGGAGTTCGCGGAAGGCGTGGCGGAAGACGAAGCAAGAGTGGTCAGCCTGAACGAACCGGTGACGGTGCCTTACGGCTCCTTTATCGGATGCCTGGAGACGCTCGAGTGGACGTCCCTGGAACCCGGCGCGCGAGGATACAAGTTCCATGCGTCCGGAACCGGCGCCGTCTTGGAGCTGGGCAAGCACGGCGAACGCATCGAGCTCGTGTCGATCACGAACTGATTGACGCGAGAAGAGTTGCGTTGGGGAGGGATCGATGGATCCCTCCCCTCTCTCTTTTTTGCGGTACCATCGTGGGTCTATCCGAGGTCAGTTCCAGAAAGGAAAGCACCGTGGCGCAGCCCATTACCGTCGTCGACGCGTTCACCCAGGAGGCCTATCGGGGCAATTCGGCCGCGGTCTGCATCCTCAACGCTCCGCGAGACGACACGTGGATGCAGCAGGTCGCCCGGGAAATGAATCTGGCCGAAACGGCATTTCTGGGTACGCGCGCGGACGGGTGGAGTTTGCGCTGGTTCACCCCCCAGACCGAAGTCGACCTGTGCGGACACGCCACATTGGCTACTGCCCACGTGCTGTATGAAGACGGCCGCTTGGCTCCGGAGGATGAAGCCCGGTTCCATACTCGTAGCGGCCTCATTACCGCGTCGCGGCGCTTTGGATGGATCGAGATGGACTTTCCCGCCACCCCGCCCCTGCCCGTGGAACCGCCGCGCGATTTGGCGGCGTCACTCGGGGCGCGACCGGTTTTTGTCGGACAGACGATCTACGATTATTTCGTGGAGCTGGAGAACGAAGAAACAGTCCGAGGACTGCGGCCCAACATATCGGCGTTGGCGGGTTTCGGCGGACGGGGGGTCATTGTCACGGCTAAAGCCTCGAAAGATCCCAAGGATCAGATCTCCTATGATTTCGTGAGCCGCATGTTCGCTCCCTCGGTTGGCATCGCTGAAGATCCGGTGACTGGCTCCGCGCATTGCGCCCTCGGCCCTTACTGGGCGGCAAAACTGGAGAAGGGCGATCTTTTGGGCTACCAGTGCTCCGAACGCGGCGGTTACGTCCGCGTGCGCCCGGAGGGCGACCGGGCCATCTTGGGGGGGCACGCCGTCACCGTGTTGCGCGGTGAGTTGACCCACGCCTAGAGGTACGGCCTGATCGAATGATTCTTCTCTGGGCGGGATTCATCGCGCTCATCCTCCTCCTGCTTGCGCTGGACCTGGGTGTATTCCACAAGCGCGCTCACGTGGTGAGTATTCGAGAAGCGCTCAAATGGACCGCCGTCTGGGTGACGGCGGCTCTTCTTTTCAACGCATTGGTCTACGTGATCTATCAGCATCACTGGATGGGGATGGGCACGCATCCGCATCAGGAACAGACGGGGAAAGATGCGGCGCTCAAGTTCTTGACCGGGTACATCGTCGAGGAGTCCTTGAGCCTCGACAACGTGTTCGTGATGGCGCTCATCTTCACGCACTTCCGAGTTCCACCTCAGTATCAGCATCGGGTTTTGTTCTGGGGAATTTTGGGCGCCCAGATCATGCGCGGGGTGATGATCGGGGCGGGAACGGCGTTGATTCACCGATTCGACTGGGTGATCTACGTGTTCGGCGCGTTCTTGATCTTCACCGCGATCAAACTGCTGTTCACCAAGCAGGAAACGATGCACCCCGAGCACAACTGGGCCGTGCGCCTGGCCCGCAAGATTTATCCGGTGAGCAGGGATCTCGATGGAAAGAACTTCTTTACCCGTGTGGACGGCAAGCGGGCTGTAACGCCGTTATTCATCGTGCTGTTGCTCGTTGAATCCAGTGATGTGATGTTCGCGGTGGATTCGATCCCGGCTATCTTCGCGATCACGCAGGATCCATTTATCGTGTACACCTCGAACATCTTTGCGATTCTTGGGCTCCGGTCCTTGTATTTTGCCTTAGCCGGATCTCTGGACAAGTTCCGGTATCTGCGGACGAGCCTGGTGTTCGTGCTCGGGTTTGTGGGCGCGAAAATGCTGTTGTCCCACCACAAGCCCATACCGATCGGCATGTCTTTGGCGGTGATCGTGGGCATTCTCGTACTCGGGGCGGCGGCGTCGATCGTGATGGATAAGAGGGATGCAAAGAAGGCTGACGGGTAGGTTGCGGCGGCGATCTTCGGGTCGTACGGAGCGTGGTCAGGGTCACGAATGACGAACTGGTTTTAAAACCAGTGGATTATGTAAAGTAGCCGCGCCTCATTCCGGCCACAACCATGCCGCCCCTCGCGCGCCACTGGCATCGCCGTGCTTGGCTCTCAAAAGCGGCGTATCGACCCGATCGGAAAACACGTACTTCCCCCATTGTTTGGGGACCGAAACATACAGAGCGTCAATGCGCGACATCCCGCCACCGAAGACGATCGCGTCGGGATCGAGGACATTGATGACCGTGGCCAGGGACCGCGCCATTCGGTCGACATACACCGCTAGCGATCGTTCCGCCCCTGCATCTCCCTGGGTCGCTTTGGTGACAATGGCCGGTGCCTCCAATCGTTCTCCCGTCCGTCTCTCATGATCCTGGGCAAAGCCGGGGCCGGATAAGAACGCCTCAATGCAGCCCCGCAGGCCGCAATAACATTCCGGCCCCGAGAGCTCCTCCTCGCGTGGCCACGGCAACGGATTGTGCCCCCACTCACCCGCGATCGCGTTGGGTCCGGTGAGCACGCTCCGGTTCACCACCACGCCACCACCGGTGCCGGTGCCGATGATCACGCCGAAGACGACGGCAGCACCTGCGGCCGCTCCATCGGCCGCTTCGGACAACGCAAAGCAATTCGCGTCGTTGGCCAGGCGAACGGGCCGCTCCAATAACGTTTCCAGATCGCGAGCAAGCGGACGCCCATTCAACCAGGTAGAGTTCGCGTTCTTGATGAGCCCGGTCGCGGGGGATATCGCTCCGGGATGCCCAATACCCACACTGCCTGCCTCACCGCACACCGTCTCCAGCGCCCGCACCAAATTCACCAGCGCGGCCAGCGTCGCGTCGTAACCATCGCGCGGCGTGGGAACGCGCCGGCGTTCGCGCACCGAGCCATCCCGGGCTAATACAATCCCCTCGATCTTCGTGCCACCCAGGTCGATTCCGATGCGCATCAAGGCCGGTTGAGGCTCCAGTCCCATTCGATGTCGGGCTTGATGTCCTTCACCTTGTCGGAAAGCGCCAGCCGCACATCGTCGGGAGCGTAGCGGGACAGAAATGCCCGCGGATTGCGTTCCTGGAAGTCGCTTGCATACCAATCGAAGATCTTGGACACATGAAGCGTTTTGCCGTCCAGGCGAAGTTGATGCGGCATGCGGAGCGCGTTACGCACCGCACGATCCAGCATGTCATCCAGATCTTCGGGGGCAAGCGGCCAAGGCATGAGGGGTGGGCAGCCTATAGCCGCACACACGAGCACGAAGTGATACCGCGGATCCACCGGCCCCTGGTCGTCCTTGGCTTCATCGAAGACGAAATGCTTTTCGAACATGTTCAGACTGTAGGTCAGGTCGCCGACCGTGTAGCGCGGTTCCTCGAAGACGGCGAACGCCTTGGGGCCCAGATCCTTGATCGAGCTCAACGTGTCCTTTCCCGGAGCCACGAAATGTTCTACCACCTGATCGATGACGAGGAAGTTATACGCATTCACCGCCCACGCGTGCCGGGTGGCGGGGTCCATGGTTTCCGGATTCACGGACAGGAATCGCGTCCGGAGCGCCTCGCGAAGCGCGTCTTGGCGAGCCGAAGCATGGAATCGTGCGTAGTCGAAGCGTGTGTCCATAATAGCGCCATCTTTTGTTCCCCCGATCTGGACGACGTAATCCTTGAGGAGCTGCGCATAACCGGCAGGAGCGTAGGGCGTCTCGAGAAGAATTGGATCCGGCAGCTGTGGAAAACATTCCTGGGCCCAGATGACCAGAGCGAGCAGGACCAAAGTCGTAATCAGTAAATAATGATGATGGGATCGCGCGTGAGAGGACATGGCCGCTATCGCAGTACCTTCTTCCCGCCGGGGGCCACCAATGATGCGCGTCCGTGCGGCCTAAATCAATCCTTGGACGTACGGTGGTTCTGGACCTCCTCCACGAAATAGCGGTGCACGCGCAAGTCCGACGTCATCTCGGGATGAAACGTCGCGGCCAGGATGTTTCCCTGCCGCAAAAGAACCGCCTCTCCATCCGCCGCGCGGGCCAGCACCTCGACGCCGGGGCCTTGCCGGGTCACCCGAGGGGCCCGGATGAACACACCTCGTAACGGCTCATCCCTGCCAATAGAGGACTCGATATCAGCCTCGAATGAATCGCGCTGGCGGCCGTACGCGTTTCGCTCTACATCGACATCGAGCAAGTGCAGGGAGCGCTGCTCTGGGTCAGTAACGCGATCGGCGATGAGGATCAATCCCGCGCACGTGCCAAACACGGCGCCACCCTTCTCATGAAAAGAACGGATGGCGTCTTCCATGCTCGTTCCTTCCATGAGCTTGAGCATTGCCGTGCTCTCGCCCCCCGGCAGGACGAGTCCGGAGAGCCCATTCAAGTCTTCGGGCTCGCGGACTTCAGCCGCTTTCACGCCGAGCCGTTCCAGCGCCTCGACGTGCCGCGCGAAGTCGCCTTGCAGTGCCAGCACGCCGATGCGCGTGCCGTTTCTCTCCGTCAGGTTCACCATCCCCGCGTCTCGAGCAGCTCGCCTTCCTTCAAGGTTGCCACGCTTACGCTCTGCATGGCTTCGCCGAGGTTTTCGCTCACCCGTACCAGAACATCGGGATTCTTGAAGTGGGTGGTCGCTTCGACGATGGCGCGAGCACGGCGCGCGGGATCGGACGATTTGAAGATGCCGCTCCCCACGAACACCGACTCCGCGCCCAACTGCATGACCAGCGAGGCATCGGCGGGCGTCGCCACACCCCCGGCGCAGAAGAGCGGGACGGGAAGCTTGCCATCCTTCGCCACCATGCGGACGAGCTCGTACGGCGCCCCGAGCGTCTTTGCTTCGTGCATCAGCTCTTCGGGCGGAAGCACGGTCAGACGCTTGATGTAACCCAGCGTTTCGCGCAGATGGCGAACCGCCTGCACGATGTCCCCGGTCCCTGCTTCGCCCTTGGAGCGAATCATGGCTGCCCCCTCGGCGATGCGGCGAAGCGCTTCGCCCAGGTTGCGGCAACCGCATACGAACGGCGTCTTGAACCCGAACTTATCGACGTGATGCGCCTCGTCGGCCGGGGTGAGCACTTCGCTTTCATCGATGTAATCGACTCCGAGCGCTTCCAGGATCTGCGCCTCCGCAAAATGCCCGATGCGACACTTGGCCATGACGGGAATGCTGACCGAGGTCATGATTTCGCGGATCTTCTCCACGCTCGCCATTCGCACCACGCCACCTTCACGGCGAATGTCCGCCGGCACGCGCTCCAGCGCCATGACCGCGACCGCGCCCGCCTCTTCGGCGATCTTGGCCTGGTCGGCATTGGTCACATCCATGATGACGCCGCCCTTCAGCATCTCGGCGAGGCCGGTCTTCAGGCGCGGGGTGTATTCGGTTTTCATCGTTGGTCTCCTTCTACGTCAGACAGGGGGAAGCACGGCCCCGCGTTCCCGCCGTCCAACCTTTTTCGACTTCGCGAGCGCCTCGCGCAGCACCTCGCCCAAGCGGCGGGCACCCGTCTCCACGGCTTGCTCGTTCGTGCGTCCAATGGAAAGGCGCAAGTGATTGGCGCCGTCCGCAGTGAAAAACAACCGCCCCGGCGTATACATGACGCCCTTTGCAATCGCTTCGGGCAAGAGCTCCGAGGAATCGAGCCCGGCGGGAAGCGAAACGAGAATCGAAAGCCCGCCCTTGGGGTGCGTCCACGTGACCCCTTGGGGCATGTGTTCCTCGAGTGAAGCAAGCAGCCGCCGCATGCGTCGCCCGTAGGCCTTCCGCACCACCGGCATGTGCTTTTTGAGCTCGCCGGCTTCGGCGAACCGGGCCAGCGCAGCTTGCAGGAGCGCAGACCCGGAAAGATCGGTCACCTGCTTGATCCGCGAGAGACGGCGGATGACCGGCTCGGCCGCCGCCACCCAACCAATGCGAAGTCCGGGGAAGAGCATCTTGCTCGGCGTTCCGATGTAGATGACGCCTTCGGCGCCGGGCAGGCTCTTGAGCGGGCGTGGCGGCGCTTCGTCGTAATAGAGCTCGCCGTCAAAGTCGTCTTCGATGAGCGGAATTTGATAGCGCGACGAAAGCCGCACCAGCTCTTCGCGTCGCGAAGCCGGCAATGTACTGCCGGTGGGATTCTGGAACGTGGGCATCACGTACATGAGCTTGGGATGCTCGCGGGCCAGCATCGATTCCAATCCGTTTACCGTCATCCCTTGCTCGTCGACTGGAATCCCGACCAGCCGCGCACCGTACCCGCGAAAGATCTCGAGCGCACCGTAGTAACTCGGTTCTTCTACAAGGACGGTGTCACCGGAACGCAAGAATGCGCGCGCGAGGAGATCCACCGCTTGCTGCGAGCCGTTCACAACCAGGAGTTCCTGCTCTCCCTGAACAACCCCACGCTCTTCGGCAAGGTAACCGCTCAAGAAATCCAGAAAGGTGTCATGCCCGCCCGGAGAACCGTAGGCGAGCAAGGGCGCGCCGTATTCCTCGAGGACCTCGTTCAAAGCTTTTCCCAAGGCACGCACGGGATACAGCGTCTCGTCAGGCACGAGCCCCGCAAACGAAACGGTGTCGGGGCCCGCAGCGCGAGTGGCCTGAGCCAAGAGCTCCCGTTCGCGCGGAACGAGCTCGAGATCGGTGAAGTGATCGCTCCAGCGAAACGGGCCCTGGCGAGGATTGCCGTCCACCGGCAACCCCTCCACGTACGTTCCACGCCCCACGTGCGCGTTCAGCACGCCGTCGGCAACCAGGTCGTCATAGGCGGAGCTGACCGTTCCTCGATTGAGACCCAGCTGATCCGCCAGGATGCGCGTAGGTGGCAGGCGTTCGCCAGATCGAAGCGCCCCGGCCCGAATCTGGCTCAAGAGGGCATCCTTGAGCTTGTCTTTGAGCGTTCCAGGAGCGGAACGGTCAAGCGATATAGATTGAATTGGCATACTCATTGGCTCCCCATTTTGGACTGCTATGGAGCATATATCGGCACAAATCGGCCATTCAACAAGAAAATTGGCATGGTCCAATCATAAAATTGTCCTATCACCTTGGCGAGCCTTCGACAAAGGCGGGTACACTGCCCTAGGCCCCGGAGGAATGTCGCCTTGCGGTTGGATCTCAAACCCTCATCTCGAATGCCCCCCTCCCCCGGCCCAGTCGTGCTCGTGGTGATGGACGGGGTCGGTGTCGGCCGGGGTGATGACGGCGACGCCGTCGCGCTCGCTCGCACACCGGTCCTGGATTTCCTGACCGGGGCGAGCGCCTACCGTCACCTGCGGGCGAGCGGCACCGCGGTGGGTCTGCCCACCGATGAGGACATGGGCAACTCTGAAGTGGGTCACAACGCGATGGGGGCGGGGCGCATCTTCGATCAGGGCGCACGCCTGGTGAACCGCGCCATCGAGTCCGGCGAGATCTTTCGCACGCCGATATGGAAGTCGATCGAGGAGCGTTGCGCGAAGGGCGGCGCACTGCACCTCATAGGGTTGCTTTCGGACGGCAACGTACACAGCCACGAATCGCATCTTCACGCACTGCTTCGGGGAGCCGAGCGTTCCGGAATCAAGGACGTTTGTGTCCACGTTCTGCTGGACGGCCGTGACGTTCCCGAGACCTCGGCCCTTACCTACGTGGATGGTCTGGAAAAGGTACTGGCAAAGATCAATGCCCAAGGCAATCGCCGGTATCGGATTGCGTCGGGCGGCGGACGTATGACCACGACCATGGATCGCTACGAAAACGATTGGGGCATGGTGGAGCGGGGCTGGAAAGCGCAAGTGCACGGAGAGGAACGTCAGTTTTCATCGGTTCGCGAGGCGATCGAGACCCTGCGCTCCGAGAACCCAGGCATCATCGATCAGTACCTCCCCAGCTTCGTAATTGCGGAAAGCGGCAAGCCGGCCGGGATGATGAAGGACGGCGACTGCGTGATTTTGTTCAACTTCCGAGGCGATCGCGCGATCGAGGTATCGCGCGCGTTCGACGAGGGGCCGGAGTTCAACAAGTTCGATCGGGGGCGGACTCCCGACGTGCTCTTTGCCGGCATGACGCTCTATGACGGGGAGTATCAGATCCCCAAAACGTATCTGGTGGCGCCTCCGGCGATCGATCGCACGATGAGTGAGTACCTGGCCACCATGCGCGTTCCTCAGTTCGTGGTCTCGGAGACCCAGAAGTTCGGGCACATGACGTACTTCTGGAACGGCAACCGGGGCGGCATGTTCGATCCCAAGACGGAAACCTATCTCGAGGTTCCATCGGATCGCGTGCCGTTCGATCAGCGCCCGTGGATGAAGGCGGCGGAGATCTCGGACGCCGTGCTCGATGCGTTACGGGGAAACACGCACCGGTTTCTGAGACTGAATTTTGCCAACGGCGACATGGTCGGCCACACCGGACAGCTGCTTCCTACCGTGGTGGCGATGGAGGCGCTGGATCTCGCGTTGGGTCGGATTCTGAACGGCGTGCGCGCGGCCAAGGCGACGCTCGTCGTGACTGCCGATCACGGCAATGCCGAGGACATGGTAGAGCGAGACAAAAGTGGCGGACCGCTTCGAAGAGATGATGGCACGCTCAAGGGGAAGACAAGCCATACGACCAACCCGGTCGGAATCTGGATCCACCGGCCGGATGGCCCGGAGATCCATTTGCGAAAAGACCTTCCCGATGCCGGACTAGCGAATCTCGCTTCCACGCTTTTGGAGCTTCTGGGCTTCGTTCCGCCCAATGATTATTTGCCGTCCTTGATTTCCTAGTATGAGATTTTACGCTTCTCGGACTTTAGCAGGGCCACGGATGTATTCGAAATCGAGTTCTTCTGCCCGCATCTTGAGAATGCCGGTCGCCTCAAGCACCCCGATCATGCGTCGAAAAATGTCCGTGGTCGTCAACGCAGAGACAACGGATGAGAAAGAGACGGAGACACTTGCCGCAACAGCTCCAGATTGAGTTCGCGGTCCGACCATTCCGGGTGCTGTCTCCCCAACCGGGTCAGGGCGAGTTCTCGGGCGAAGAGGCTCATCTCCAATGCCATGGTGAGGCGTCTGGAGCCGCCCAAGCCCCGCAAGACTCTGGTTTGAATCGCGGCCGCCCTACGGGTTGTATCTGTCATGACATCTCCTTCATGAGCCTGAGTACGATTTTACACCCCGGTGATGCTCACCCCGGCAAGTAATAAAAGGTGATCCCAAGCACCACGTACGTGGCCAGGAGGAGTACGCCCTCCATCCAGTGCGACTCCCCATCTTGGGCTACGAAGTTGAGCACAATGGTCGACACGGCTACCGCCAACACTTCGAACGGCGTGAAGACGAGATCCATCGGCCGGCCGAACGCGTAGCTCGCGAACACCAGTACGGGCGCGATGAAAAGCGCCACCTGAATGCTCGACCCAATCGCCACGTTCATGGCGAGATCCATCTTGTTCTTCATTGCGACCAGGATGGCCGTCGAATGCTCGGCCGCGTTTCCGATCACGGCCACGATGATCACGCCGACAAACACATGACTCCATCCGAACGCCTCCGCGGTGCCGTGCACAGCTCCGACCAGGAACTCGCTTTCCAGCGCCACGACGGCGGTGGATACGACCAAGAGCAGGATGCCGCGCCGGCGCGTCCATGCTCTTTCGGCCGGAGGCCCAGCGTGTCCCCCGGCAAACAGATGCTGGTGCGTACGCAACGAGAAAAGGAGGCTCAAGAGGTAGGTCGTGAAGAGGACGATCGAGATCGCGAGACTCAGGTGCAGTGGATGGAGCACCTCGGCGGTCTCGGGATGGACAAACGAGTGATACACCGCCGGCACGACGAGTCCAATCACGCTCAAGAAGAGGAGCGTGGCCCCGAGACCGGCGGCGGCGGTGTTGAACGTCTGCCGCTGGAACTTCAACCCGCCGGCCAGAAATGATGCGCCAAGGACGAGGAGTATGTTCCCCACGATGGAGCCGGTAATCGAGGCCTTGACGATGTCGTCCAGGCCCGCCCGCAAGGCCATGAGCGCGATGATGAGCTCCGCCGCGTTGCCGAAGGTCGCGTTCAGGAACCCACCCAGCCCCGCTCCCGAACGCGCGGCGAGCTGCTCGGTGGCTTCCCCCATGAAGCCGGCCAAGGGAATGATGGCTAAACACGCGGCGGCGAAGATCCACGGGGCCGGGGCGTGCACAAGCTCGAGAACGATCGACACGGGAACGAAAACGAGCAGTACCCAGAGCGGCCGCACCGTGAACCCCGCCAGCTTCATGCCGTGAAGCCTATACGGGTGGCGACAAAAGGCAAGCCGAGGCAACTATCGCTGGCGATAAACCAAAAACCTAAGGCAAGACGAGTACGCGGCGGGTCACCCGAGCGCTACCGGAGACGGCTTCAATGAAGTACACCCCGGCCGGAACACGACGGCCGTGGTCGTCCCTCGCCCGCCACGCCACTTCGGCCGCCCCGGCAGGAATCGGCAGTGTCGCGACGCGGCGGCCAGAGATATCCACGACCCGCACCGCTACCGAATTCCCGGAGATGGCCAGCTTGGTTTCGGCGTGCAATGGGTTCGGCACCGCCGGACCGAGGTGCAAGCGTTCGAATCCGTTCATGGCCACGTCAACGGGCCCGTATTGGGTCTCGGTTCCGGTGCGACTCAGCTCAATGACCCAGTAGCGGTTGATCGATCCCGGAATCGGCGCGGCATCGACGAACCTGTACTCATCCCTTCCGCTCAGCAAGGAGGGGGTGAGCCTCTCCCGCTCTCCATCCACCTCGCGATCGACATAGAACCCAGCATGGTTCACCGCGTCGGTGACCCCCCACGTGACGGCCACGCCGGATCCCGAGACCGCGGCATCGAGATGCGTGAGCCGGACCGCGACCGGATCCAGGTCCTTCACCCACACCCCGGCATTGATGGTGCCGATGTAGAGCCGGTTGGGATCGTCGGCGTCGAAGTTGATGTTCTGGGTCAGAAGCGCACCTGCGGTCAACCCATCGTTTAGCTTCGACCACGTCGTCCCCTCGTCATAGGACACATGCACGCCATCGCGAGCCGAGACGTAAAGCTCGCGGGGCCGAGACGCGTGCACGGCCATGCCGTTGGTCGGCGCGGAGAAGTAATCCGAACGCGTGTTCTCGCGCACGATCGACCACGTGTTGCCGCCATCCACACTGCGGTAAATGATGCCGAACAGATCAGCGCTATTGAACTGACCTCGCCCTCCGGTCGCAAACACGTGATTGGGATCCCATGGAGTTACCTCCATGTCGTAGAGCTCGAGGTGAACGGGGAACCAGCTTTCCGCCGTGCCTTCGTTCAGCACGTTGTCGATCTGGTTCTGCACCTCGGTGTCGATTTCCATGTAGCCTTCGCTCTTGCGCACCCATTGCGTCCCACCGTCGGTGCTCCGATAGGGCCCACCCCAACATCCCCCTGAACCAAGGAACATGCGATCCGGGTTCGCCGGATCGAAGCCAAAGCTCAGCATGGCGAAGTAGTCGTGGAAATCCGCCGCCCAGAAGCTCCATTGCGGACAGTACTGATCGGGAGGCGACGCGCACCAGTCGGGCTGGATCGGCATCGACACGAGTCCTTCTGAGGTCCGTGTCCAGCTCGTGCCACCATTGGTGCTCCGGAACATGCCGCCCCCGATGCCCTGCACGCTCACGTACACGACCTCGGCATTCGTGGGATGCACCTGGGTGACGAGAATTTGCTTCCCGCCGACAAACGGAATTGTGGCCCCGACCTCGGTCCAATGCAGTCCGCCATCGATCGTCTTGAACACGCTGCCGTTCTCACCCGTATCATCCAGCGCGTCTGCGGTTCCGGCATAGGCAATGTCGGGATTGCCCGGGAACACGCTCAAGGACCGCATATCGGGATTCGAAAGCCCGTTCGCGCGATGCTCCCAGGTAAGACCACCGTCATCGCTCCGATACACGCCGGCATCGAACGCGAGACCCGTGGCAACATAGATGACACTCGAATGCGGCACCGGCGCGACGGCGGTGACGCACGCGTTGTTCATCCCCTGACCGTGCAACACCACGTCGTTGGCAAACGCGGATCCGTTCCAGTCCCCCTCGAGCACGCCCATGTCGCTGGCGAAGAGCAACGTTCCCGAAACGGAAAGCGATCCGACCACCCGCGTGTACGGAAACGTCCCCACGATTTGCAGGTGCTCGGGATCCGCGGCATTGGACAGCACCGAGCCGCGCGCGAGCGCGACCGTCGTTCCCCCGAGGTTCACGAATTGATAGACCTGGGGGTCGACACCGTCGTCCATGCGAAAGAAGGATGCGCCGCCGTCGACGGAACACCACGCACCGGTGTCGGTCGACACGTAAAGCAGGTTCGAATCCACAGGGTCCACGGCCAGATCGCGAAGCTTCGTTCCGGGCAGGGGACCACGCGGCATCCATGTGCGCACGCCATCAACTGACCGATACACCTGCGGCACCCCGCCGGTGATTGCGTAACCGATGGAGGGGTCACCCGGCGCCATCTCCAGCTCGTGCACGGGGAACCCCGGCATGCCTCCCGGCTTCACCCATCCCGGTATTGAATCCGTCGGTTCGAACACGAATACGCCGCTCGGGTTTTGCAGTACCAAGCGATCAGAGTCTTGCGGATCCACGAACAAACGCTGTTCATTCAAGGAAACGCCCAGCGGCATCGAGGCGACTTGCCAGGACGCGCCGCCGTTCACGCTGGAATAGAGTCCCCTGCTCGTACAAGCGAACAAACGATCCGAGCCAAGCGTGATCCCGTTCACGGTTTGATACCCGCCCACGACGGGATCGGAGGGAAGTCCGGAGCTGGACAGGCTCCAGGTCTGTCCCGCATCGGTGGAGACATAGACCCCCCCCGATTGCGTGCCGGCAAGGACATGCCCCGCACCGTCATCCGCAATGGCCCGGACGCTGGCCCCCCCCGGACCTGTGGGGTGCCAAGGAGCTGCAGCCAACGATCCAGGAACAAGGATCAACAGGGCGAGGAGTCCGAACGGAACCCCTGGGCGGGGGGCCATCGCTACCTCCAAGGGTTTCCCAGGCCGCGAATGCAGGATGCGAAAGCAGGCCGGAAAGGGGGGACGACGCCTAGAGTTTAGCACTCCCAGGCTCTATTCAATTGGGAAGCGCCCCGAGCCTTAGCCCACCAGTCCCATTGTTTTTCCCACCCGGGCGAAGGCCAGGACGGCGGTCTGGATGTCCGCAGGCTCATGCGCCGCGCTCACCATGCAGCGGATCCGGGCGGTTCCCTTGGGAACGGTGGGAAACGCAATCGATTGCGCGAACACGTTCTGTTCCTCGAAGAGCCGGCGTGAAAACTCGCGCGCCGTGGCGGCCTCGCCCAGGATCACCGGGGTGATGGGGGTTTCGCTCTTCCCGGTGTTGAACCCCGCCTTCCCCAAACCGGCCTTCAAAGCCTTCCCGTTTTCCCACAGCGTTCGCACCGGCTCGTCGGTCCGGGTGAGCACCTCCACCGCGGCGATGCATGCTGCCACGTCGGGAGGGGTGAGGGCGCTCGAGAACAAAAAGGGTCTCGCCTTTTGACGCAGGAACTCAATCAGGCTCCGCGACCCGGCCACGAACCCACCCATGACCCCGAACGCTTTGGAGAGCGTCCCCACCTCGATTTCCACGCGCCCATGAAGGTGGAAGTGATCCACGATGCCGCGCCCGTGGCTTCCCAGCACGCCCTCGCCGTGCGCGTCGTCGACCATCACCATGGCCCCCGCACGCTCGGCCTCGGTGACGATGTCGGGCAAGGGCGCAATGTCACCGTCCATGCTGAACACCCCATCGGTAACGACGAGCTTGCGGCGGGCCGCCTTTCCCGCCTCGAGCTTGGCTCTTAGGTCCGCCACGTCATTGTGCTTGTAGATGTAGCGGGTCGCCTTGCTGAGCCGCACCGCATCGATGATGGAGGCGTGGTTGAGCTCATCGGTGAACACGGCATCTTCGGGGGAATCCAGGAGCGCCGGAACGACGGCCAGATTGGCCACGAGGCCGCTCTGCAAGGACAAGGTTGCTTCTGCCCCCTTGAACGTGGCGAGTTTTTCCTCGAGTTCCAGGTGAAGATCCATGGTGCCGGCGATCGAGCGCACCGCGCCCGGGCCGATGCCACGTGCCTCGAGAGCCTCTTTCGCCGCGGCGACCAGCTGGGGATGGTTTCCAAACCCCAGGTAGTTGTTGGAGCAGAGGTTCAGGACTTTTTGCCCATCCATCACGATCCATCCTCCCTGGGGGCTTCCCAGGGTTCGGATCGTGTTGTAAAGTCCCTCCTTCTTCAGGCGCTCGAGTTCGTTATTCAGAAAATCGATGTTGGCCATGTGGTGACCCCCTCCGCGGGCCAATCGGAACGGCGCTCGGAAACTCTAACAGATGACCCCCGGGCACCGTAGCCGGTAGAAAGTACGTTTCCAGCTGGCAACTTTGGAGCCATCAAGGCAGGGCCCTCCTGGAGCCTTCGCCTCGAAAAATCAACAACTTAGCTCATGGCATTGAACTTGCGTAAGGGAAAGGCGCGGCACTGCCGCGAGGAGGTTTTTGCGCCTATGCGTCTGGGTGTCCTGTGCGGACTGGTGGTCTCATTGACCTGTTCCACTATGACGGCCTGGGGTCAGGGTCCTCGGCTCGAGTGGCAGATCGACTCGCTTTCGTGGCACCGCAACTGTACGTTTGCCCACGATCCCTCCGAGGATGCTGCTGAACACCGCTTCGTGACGCTCGAGGCCCAGCTCACCTCCTTTGCTCCCGAGGATGCCTCGCTCTATGCCGTGTTCCTGAGGGACAAGCGCGATCTCGGCCCGGTCGAAAAGGAACTGGCCAAAGACACGACCTTGCTTACCGAAAAGAATGAACTTCAGGCCCTCTGGCTCCCGCTCGATACGAACGGTCGCTTGACCGTGCATGTGGATGAAGCGGATCGCCAGGGTAAGAACTGGGTGGCGGTGGTGAACGGGAAAGGCGACGTTCTGGGTGTGCATGCCTTGTGGGCCGCGGGCGACGTGGCCGAGCAGGGGCGCAACGCTTCGAAAAATCCGAGCTAATCTTTCCACCTAAAATTTCGACTGGGCACAAACGCTGCCCATGGGATACGCGAGGCTGCGCCCCAGCCAAGAACGGGCTAAGTTGTCTGGGAATATAATGATTTACGGGATCGGTCGGAGGATCACCCGGACAGCTCGCGACGCGCGTGTTCAATGAGAGAAACTACGCCGGGATGACTGACGCGTCTCTGCAGTGCGACGGCGAAGAGTTCCCTTCGCACCTCGTCTACACGCCCAACGAGCGTGAAGGCGTTATTTCGTCGGACGTCGCGTTCCACAACAAAGGGCACGGCGAAGATGCCGCTGCCACTCTTCCCGAATTCGATGACGAGGGCGCTATCGTCGAACTCGCCCACGACGTGCGGACGAATGTGGAGGTGGTCGAACCACTGCTCGAGCCCGCGCCGCAATCCTGTCGTGCGACCCGGCAGGAGAAAAGGAGCCCCATCCAGCGCCTTCGGAAAGCCGGGGCGATAACGACGTGAAAGCTTGGGGGTCGCAAGCAGCGCAACACCGGACTCGCCGAGTCGGTGGCAAAAGACCCGCACTCCCGAGTCTGGCCCCGGCGGAGCATCAAGAATCAATACGTCCAACTCGTTTGCAACAAGCCCGGCCAGCAGTTTTTCAGGGCTGTCCTCGCGCACAATCACACGCATGGGCGCAGGCGGCTCCAGCATGGGACGGATGAGCCGGTGCGCCATCGGCTTCGTCACCACGTCGGCGAGCCCGATCGTTAGACGCAAGGGGGTTCCAGACGCGCCCCGATTCACAGTGTCTACTAGTTCTTCGCCCAGCGAAAATATCTCGTCCGCGAAACGGAACGCCATTCGGCCCATTTCCGTCAGCCGCAAGCCTCGACCGGCCTTCTCGAATAAGCGCTCACCAAACTCCGATTCGAGCGTACGAATCTGCCCGCTCAGCGTCGGCTGGGCGAGTCGAAGTCGCGTGGCCGCCTTCGACACGCTGCCTTCGCGTGCCACGAGCCAGAAATAGAACAAATGGTTGTAGTTCATCCGTTGCATGCATCGCAGTATACATCGGCTAACCCTATAGGAACCGCTTAAACTTCCTATTTGTTCGAACTAACTCCAAAGCCTCAGACTGCAGCTAGTCGACACTCGCACCAACGCAGGTTGCCTTTCTGGTGGGGCGCGGCATCGCAAAGGAGTCGTTTCATGACCCATGTCGGAATCCCCTGGGTGGTTGTCCTTGCCGGCGGGTCCGGTGAACGTCTGCGCCTCGTGACGACCTCGGCATCGGGAGAATCGATCCCCAAACAGTTTTGTCGCCTCGGTGGTAGGAATTCGATGCTTGGCATCACGCTCGCGCGAGCCCAGCGCCTCGCTACGATCGATCGCATTCTGGTGCTCGTTCGTGAAGAACACCGGATTTGGTGGCAGACTGATCTCGCGTCAATTCGTCGGGAGCAGGTTCTCGTACAGTCCAGAAATCGTGGAACCGGCATCGCTCTTCTGAGTGCTTTGCTCCACCTGCACGACCGCGACCCTGATGCATGCGTCGTGGTGCTGCCTTCGGACCATCTTGTTGATGACGAAAATCTCATGGGCCGAGCCGTCCTCGAGGCCATTGATGAAGCGAGACTCAACGCAGACCACGTCGTGGTGGTTGGCGCTCACGCAACGATGGCCGATACGTCGTTGGGCTGGATCATTCCTGACCGCTCAAACACGAGTCGCATCCAGCAGGTGGCAGCGTTCGTCGAGAAGCCGAGCTCCAAAGAGGCCGCGGAATGTATAAGACGCGGCGCGCTTCGCAACACACTGATCCTGGCCGGTGGCGTGCGAGCGTTTTTGAGGCTGTACGCGCTCGAGTTGCTGGCGCCGGCGGGTATCGTCGACATGCCCAACGACGTTCTCGACCGTAGGATCGCGAGGCTCTCCGCAATCCATGCGGAGCTGCCAGGTATGGATCTCAGCCGCGACATCCTGCAGCAGGCTTCGCAATGGCTGCGCGTACTTCCATTGCCGGAGTGTGGATGGACTGACATCGGCACGCTGGAACGTCTCGAGGAGTGGTGGAAGAGCCACCCAGGTTCTTTTGCGGAAGTGCGGCGGTTCGGTGTGTTCCCTGCCGGACCGCAGGCACGGGCGAGGCCGCGATCAGAGACGAATCTCGTGGACGAAGAACTGGTGGCCGCGACTGGAACGGACGGCCTGCACGGCGATGGGACAGCATGACGCTGTGACAGTCAACGGATTCAAGAGGAGGAAAGTCATGTCCGGGCACATGATCGAAGTAACCGATGTCGACGCTCTGCGCCTCCATGAAGTGCTTGCTGGCCTTGGGCCCGATTCTGTCTCGGGTCAGACCACGCAGAACAGCCTGCGTCATGAGCTGAACCGTGCGCGCATCGTGCCAGCGCATGAGATCGGGCGCCGCGTCGTAACCATGCAGAGCCGTGTTTTGCTGGAGGATGCGGATACTCAGGAATTGGAGACCTATACGCTCGTCGACCCGGAACATGCAGATTACGACGCCCGAAGGCTGTCGGTGCTTGCGCCAGTCGGCACGGCGATCCTTGGGTACCGTGAGGGAGATGTTGTCGAATGGCCCGTACCGGCAGGGTTTCGCCGGATTCGGATTCGAAAGGTGCTTTACCAACCTGAGGCCGCCAGCCAAGACATGAAGGAGCGGAACCATGGATGAACGACGAAACGATGGGCGCCCCATCGACAAGTACATCTTGCCGCAGCTCGCATTCGAATACTCTGCCCTCGAGCCGCACATTGCAGGGCGGATCATGGAACTACACCACAGCAAGCACCACGCCGGATATGTCAGGAACGCGAATGAAACGCTGGAAAGACTCGGGGAGGCGCGCGTGAATGAGAACTTCGCATCGGTCGCCGCGCTCGAGAACGCGCTTGCGTTCAACGTGTCCGGCCATGTGCTCCACACCATCTTCTGGCAAAACCTGGGCCCAAACATGGGTGGCGAACCCATGGGTGAATTGGCGGAGCAGATCAAGAAAGACTTCGTCAGCTTCGCGATCTTCAAGAAGCAGATGATCGCCGCCGCGTCGACCGTGATGGGTTCGGGATGGGGCGCCCTTGTGTGGGAACCGCTCGCGAAGCGACTGCTCACGGTGCAGATCTACGATCACCAGTCGAACGTCACGCAGGGGGGGATCCCGCTCATGGTCCTCGATGCGTGGGAGCACGCCTGGTATCTGCAGTACGAGCATCGTAAGACCGACTTCTTTGAAGCGGTGTGGGCGCTGTGGAACTGGCCGGATATTGAGAAGCGATTCGCCGAGGCGAAAACCCTCACGCTCTTTTCGGCTCCAACTGGGGCCGAGGAGCAGGCTGCTGTTAGTTAGACCCCAGGTTCAGCGAATTCGAACGCAATGGAAGGAGCTCCCGATGGCTCAGTTTGTCAGGATAGGAACCCAAGCGGACTTTGCGGATCTCAAGGGAGGCCGGCTCGTCGAGGTTGGCGGGCATAGCCTCGCCGTTTTCGAGGTGGACGGCGGCTACTGTGCGATTGAGAATTCCTGCCCGCATGCTGGCGGGCCTTTATCGGAAGGCGAGCTGATAGGCGAGGTCGTGACCTGTCCCTGGCATGGCTCGCGTTTCAACGTGAAAAGCGGCGCCGTCCTTTCCCCACCGGCCACCCGGGGAGTCAAGACCTTCCCGGCTCGGATCACGGGAAACGACGTGGAAGTGCAGATCGGATAGGAACTTGCCTCCACGAAACTAACGAGAGTGAATCCGCCCGATGATCCAAGTTGACTTGCACGATCGACACGCCTACCTTCCGACAAAAGGAGGCGAAAAAAAGGAGGCGAATCATGCTTCGCAGCCAGCAGGCGGCAATTGGTATCGGTGTCGTTGCAATTTTCGCCGTCACGGTAATGGCGTGGCAGCAGCCGTCCGAAAAAGGCAGGAGTTCCCCGGCCAAGGAAGCCACACAACATGACTTCGACGACCAAATTCAAAACAACGCCAAGCGCATGCTCGAAGAGGGCAAGAGGACATTCCGGTTCGACACCTTCGGTTCCGAGGACTTCTGGGGCAGCAAGCTGCGGCTGCACGAGGCAATTGCCGGTCAGAAACTTGGCGGAGTGGGGAATGGAGTTAGTCCGAAGACTGCCTTGAGTCTGGGCTTGAAAGTTGATGCCGCGGCGCTTCCCGCCGAGTTGGTCGCGCAGATCAAAGCAGGCAAGGTAGATCTCGACGACCCGGCCACCACCGTCGCACTGCTCAAGTTGAACGCGGTTGTGGGCGTGACCGGTCTGTTCAATCCCCAAGGCAAACTCCGATCCATCGGCATCCAGTGCGCGCTGTGTCACTCGACAGTCGACGACTCGTTCTCGCCCGGAATTGGCAAGCGACTCGACGGTTGGGGAAATCGCGATCTGAATGTCGGCGCGATCGTAGCCGCGGCGCCGAATCTCAAGCCGTTCAGCGAGCTCCTCGGCGTGGATGTCGAGACGGTCAGGCAGGTGCTCAACAGCTGGGGACCTGGTCGCTACGACGCGGAGCTCAACATGGATGGAAAGGCCAGCCGGCCGGACGGCAAGACCGCCGCGACGCTGATGCCCTCAGCCTTCGGCTTGGCCGGCGTCAACCAGCACACGTGGACCGGCGGTTGGGGCACCGTAACCTATTGGAACGCGTACGTCGCCAACACACAGATGCATGGCAAGGGCACGTTCTTCGATTCGCGCCTTGAGAATGCTGAGCAATATCCAATCGCGGCCAAGGCCGGTTGGGGCCACAAGCGCGATGAAGTTGACTTGATCACCGCCAAGCTGCCTGCGTTGCACTTCTATCAGCTCGCGATGCCTGTGCCCCAAGCCCCCAAGGGCAGTTTCAGCACCGAAGGGGCGTCGCGTGGTCAGGCTCTGTTCAACGGTACTGCCAAGTGCTCCAGCTGCCATGTGCCGCCGATCTTCACCGAGCCAGGCTACAACCTTCACACGGCTGAGGAAATCGGCATCGATGCTTTTCAGGCCGATCGCGGGCCTGAACGGCGTTATGTGACCACGCCACTTCGCGCCCTGTTCGACACAGAGAAGCTTCACAAAGGCGGCTTCTATCACGATGGCCGCTTCGCTACGCTGTCGGATGTTGTCGATCACTACAACAGCTTCCTCAAACTGGGTCTGTCAGAGAAACAGAAGAGCGATCTGATCGAGTACTTGAAATCGATCTAGTCCAGGGCAATCGAGTCACGTGTGGCGGAGGTTCGCCTTTTCACGAAATCTGGTAGAAGATGCCGAGTTACAGAACCAAACTCGCCCGACGAGAAGAAGTCGCCGAAGGCACGATGGCCTTCTATTTTGAGAAGCCGGCCGGGCTCGATTTCAAAGCCGGACAGTTTCTGAACTACACTCTACTCGATCCACCGGAGACGGATGCGGAGGGCAACCTGCGCAGCTTCTCGATCGCCAGTGCCCCCTTTGAAGAAGACCTGCTGGTCGCCACGCGCCTGCGCGATACCGCCTTCAAGCGCGTTTTGAGAACCATGCCCCTGGGGACGGAAATCCAAGCGGAAGGGCCTTTCGGTTCCTTTACTCTTCATGTGGATGCCTCCCGGCCAGCGGTTTTTTTGGCCGGTGGCATCGGAATCACGCCCTTCCGCAGCATGATTCTCGAGGCCAGCAAAAAGAGACTTCCCCACCCCCTCTTCCTCTTCTATTCCAACCGCCGCCCCGAGGATGCGGCCTTCCTCCAGGAACTTCAAGAAATGGAAAGGCAAAACCCGAACTACAGATTCATCGGCACCATGACCAAACTGGTGGACTCGAAGCGGCCTTGGCACGGGGAAACCGGTTTCATCAGCGCGACGCTTCTCAACAGAGTGATGGGACATTTGGCGGCGCCGATTTACTACAGTGCCGGGCCACCGGCCATGGTGGCTGCCATGCGTTCTATGCTCACCGAATCCGGCGTCAGCGAGGATCAGATCCGCGCCGAGGATTTTGCGGGATACTAGCGGGGCGATGAACGGCTCTCAAATCCTGGGTCTTCTAGGGACCGGATTGGTGGCCGTTGCCTATGTTCCACAAATCAAGCATCTAATCAAAGAACACTGCTCGGCCGGCATCAGCGTAGAAGCATATTCACTTTGGTTCGCGGCGTCAGCCCTGTTTTTGACTCACGCAATGATGATTCGGGATCTCGTATTTATTTTCGTTCAGGTGCTGAATCTCGTTGCGATATCTATCGTCGTCATTTTCGCCAAAAAATATAAAGAACAAGTGTGCCTCATTCACCTAGAAGCCCATCTCAATCAACTTCATCAAAAAGATGAGCCAAGACCTTAGGTGGGGCTGCGGCCCGATTCAAAAGTCTGACGGATCTGGTCTCTTTGAATCTACGCTCTCATTGCCTGGGACATGTTCACGCCCTTCTTCTTGAGCCGGAGCCCGGAGCTCTTCTTACGATGAGACCCCCCAACCTCCCGTTCGGCAAGATAATGCTCACACGCCCGTCAGGAAGCCTGTCACCTGACTGCTCGCCACCACGTGGTCGCGGCTCGTTCGACTCTCCGAGCCGGACCTTGTACGGACGACCGACTTCGGCAGCTCCGAAACTCAGTTGTGGGAAGCCTAGATGTTCGGAAGCTGACTTTCGGACGTAGGACCCTAAAGGGTGGGCACACGCGCATCCTCCGGCTCGCCCGCAAACACAAAGTAACTAGAGCGGCAGAGGAGTATTGATATGCGTCACATGAAATTACGCGATCGGATGTTCGCCACCGTGGTCGGTTTGGCAACTCTTGCCGGGGGTTGTTCCTCGACAGACGAAAGCGGCGCCCCTCGGAGCGAGAAGGTCCTCGAGCCTCGGCAGGTTCTCAGCGACCTGGTCGTCGTAGCGATCGTCAGTCCGCCGCCGACATCCTTCGAAGGCGTGACGGTGAACCTGTCGAGTGCCGTCACGAACCCCGTCGGCACGCCTACCTATGCCTGGACTGCGCTGAAAAACGGCGCCAACTTCGCGACCGGGAATGCGGCGACCTTCAGCTTCACCCCAGACGACAATGGCCTCTACGCGGTCGCCTTGTCCGTGACGGACGATGCGAACACGGTCACGGGCAATTTGGATCCTGCCTTGACAGTGGCCAATCAGGCCCCGGTCGCTAACGTGACCGGGCCAACGACCGGCACGTCCGGGCAGTCGCTCGGGTTCACACTTACCGCGACCGACGCCGCCCTGGATGCAGACGGGGGATTTGTTTACACAATCGACTGGGACAACGACGGCACGTTCGATGAAACAATCCCGGCCACGGCAAACAACGGCGCCGGCGTCTCCGTGAATCACACCTTTACGCAGCTGGGCCCGAACAGGTTCTCCGTGATTGCCACCGACAAGGACGGCGGCATCAGCGAACGGGCCGCTCACGACGTCAGCATCATCCAGCCGCTGTCGTTGGGCGTTCCGCCGGAGATGATCAGCCTAAATGGCACCGGCTCACTGCCGGTCACCGTGTTCTCGGCGGCCGACTTTGACGTGACCACGCTCGACTTGAAGACGCTGCGGCTGTCCGGTGCAGTGGCGTTCGATTCAGCGTTTGAGGACGCAAACGACGACGGCGACCTCGACCTGGTTCTGTATTTCAACCGTCAGGACTTTCTGGACGAGTACGCCGCTGCCCTCGCTGCCGACCTGGCCGACGGCACTCTGAACGACAGCCATCAGGAGGTTCCGCTCGTACTGACCGGCCAGACCAAGGGCGGCGCCGACATCCTCGGGGATGCCGCGGTCGAGTTTTTCATGACCGGCAAAAAGCTCGACAAGCTGCTCAGAACACTGTGAGCGACCCTGTGCTTTGCTCTGAACGCTGCTGATTCCCCTACTTCCAGCATTGAGCCCCCCACCGTTTTCGATGGGGGGCTCGACGTTTTACTGACCTGGGGATGAGCCAGCCGGAGTGTCTTACTTGAGGAGAATGAGTCTCTCCGAAGCTTTGTGACCGGCCACCTGGGCGTTCATGAAGTACACCCCCGCGGCCGCGCGAACGCCGTCCTCACGACGCCCATCCCAGGTCGCTGTGTGACTCCCCGGGCCCTGCATCTCGTTGACCAGCGTTCTGACCCGTCGTCCCGACGCATCGAAAACGGCGATCTGGACGTGGCCCGGCGCATCTGCGATCGAATACTGGATGACCGTAGACGACCGGAACGGGTTCGGCTGCGACCGCAGCACTACGGGAGTGACGGGCGCGCTCGCGAGCCCAACCGGAGAGCCGAGCTGGAAGATGTCGGGCACGACATAGGGAACATTCCCGATCCGGTAACGCAGCCCGGCCGTTGTGCTGCCCTGTCTGAGGATCTCCTTCAGGGCGTTCGCGTCATAAGAAAGCCCGAGATCCACCAGACCGTCCTTGTTCGCGTCCGCGTACTTGACGCTCTTGGGAACGATGACTCCCCGTTCGTTCCCGATCAGGACTTTCGAAGCGTCCACGCGTTTCGCGTCAAAGCCCGCGCTCGATGGGATGACAAGAACGAACGTCTTGACCCCAGGGAGAAGTGCTGTTCCATCCGCAGTGAAGCCATCCGATGAAAGAGCCTTCCCCGATTGGTCATGGGCCACGACCACGGTGGCGGTATCGCAGCCGGTCTTGCCGCTGCTGTCGGTGGCGCAGTAAATGATGGTATACACGCGCCCGTCGCCGCCCCCCGACCGTTCCGCACGGAGGAGGAAGCAGTTGTCTCCTTCGATCTGGATATCGTTCTCGGTGTTGCCGTCGCCCTTCCCGTTATCGGGCTCATTACTGGTGACGGATAGCAGGCTCACCACGGGATTGTCGTCGCAATCATCGGAGGCGGTCACCGTCGCGCAGACTTCCCAGAGCTTGTGGTTCGGCGGCCAGAGCGAATCGCGATCCAGCAGGACCTCCACCGTCGGCGGAGCCGTGTCCACGCAGCCGACCGCCGAACACTCGAGCACCTGGAACTGGATGTTGGTCCAGGTGGCGGTGAGCAAGGCGCCGGTATTGGCCCGGGGCTGGAAATAGCCCCCCACCCGTCCGTCGTTCAGCATGCCCCAAAGCCCGTGCACGCACTCGGCCGGGTTCTGCTCGCCGAAGGGAAGCACGGGGCTATCGTAGGTGTTGCCGTTCATCACCACCCGGTACTGGATGGTGGCTGGATTGGCCGCGGTCAAATCGTTGGCCAGGTAGGTGACCTCGAGGTGGACGGTCGCCCCTTTGGTGTAGGAAATGCCGTGGTTGACGGTGAAGCTGTAAAAGGGAAGCGCCCCGCCGAAGGCAGCAATCTCACCACTGGTGGCGTTCAGCATGAATCGCCCGTCGGTGTACTTGCCGTACCAGGGCGAGATCCTGAGGCCGCCCTCTCCCTCGCCCTCGCCGGCGATCGAGACGTCGGCGGCAACGTGGAAGTTCGAGTTGTTGTCGAATGCCGCTGCGCTATCGCCTCCAGCCGAAAAGCTGAAGCTGTGCAGGTTGGCAAACCCCACGCACAACGAGTCCATCTGATCGGCGATCGCGATGGACGCAGGATAGTTGTTGTTCGTGGTTAGGACCGAGAGCGGGCAATCGTTGAAGGTTCGCGTCTCGATCGTCGCCCCGTTCGCGACCGGGGTGCCGCAGGCAGGCAGGGCCTGGAACTGGATGTTGGACCAGGTGGCGGTGAGGGCGGCGCCGGTGTTGGCCCGGGGCTGGAAATAGCCCCCCACCCGTCCGTCGTTCAGCATGCCCCAAAGCCCGTGCACGCACTCGGCCGGGTTCTGCTCGCCGAAGGGAAGCACGGGGCTATCGTAGGTGGTGCCGTTCATCACCACCCGGTACTGGATGGTGGCTGGATTGGCCGCGGTCAAATGGTTGGCCAGGTAGGTGACCTCGAGGTGGACGGTCGCCCCCTTGGTGTAGCTGATGCCGTTGCTGACGGTGAAGCTGTAGAAGGGAAGCGCTCCGCCGAAGGCAGCAATCTCACCACTGGTGGCGTTCAGCATGAATCGCCCGTCGGTGTACTTGCCGTACCAAGGCGAGATCCTGAGGCCGCCCTCTCCTTCCCCGGCTCCGGCGATCGAGACGTCGGCGGCAACGTGGAAGTTCGAGTTGTTGTCGAACACCGCTGCGCTATCGCCTCCAGCCGAAAAGCTGAAGCTGTGCAGGTTGGCAAACCCCACGCACAACGAGTCCATCTGATCAGTGATCGCGATGGAGGCGGGATAGTTGTTGCTCGTGGTCAGGACCGAGAGCGGGCAGTCGTTGAATGTCCGCGTCTGGATCGTCGCCCCGTTCACTTCCGGTGTGGCATAGGACGCACCGGAGAGAACGAGGGTAAGAACCACGGATCCCAAGATGGTGATGAGTCCGATCCGTTTCATGGCTACTCCTCTTCCGCATGGGTTGGTGCCGACACAACAGCTACTAGGTGCAAGCAAGGATGTCGGCATGGCCCGGATCGGGGGGATCAAAGATGGATCCTGGCTCCCACTGGAGACGAGGGGGAAGAGCCAGCGGCCGAAAACGTCTCCCTGAAGGCGGACACATTCGGATCTCGGACCCGCCCGAAGTAAGCACAATTGCTGCCAGATCATAGCATGATCGTCGCACCTGAGCACGCCAAATCGACCCTGGATGAGATGGGCGTAAATACCCAGAAAAATGAACTGCGGCAGTGAGTATGCGTGTACACTAGCTGCTCGGATCAGTATCTCTCAGACACAAAGGAAATCATGAGTAAGATCTACGTTGGAAATCTGCCGTTCACTGCCAGCGAAACTGACATTCGCGAACTCTTTTCACCTTACGGAAGTGTGACTTCAGTAAGTCTCATTACCGACCGCGAGACAGGCGCCCCCCGGGGATTCGGGTTCGTGGAGATGGAGGAAGGGGCTAAAGAGGCAATCTCTGCTCTCGATAATCGGGAGCTCTCTGGTCGGAATCTTCGCGTCAACGAGGCCAAGCCCAAAGAAAACGGGACAGGCCCGCGGCGCTCGCGCTGGTAAGTCGAACGGACTTCTAGAAGGGCGGGCGTCTATGGACGCCCGCCTTTCGTATTTCTCCCCTTCTTGGACACATAAACATTTCTTATCGCCGTTCGGCTCAAGCTTCGCGCAAGCAACCCGATAGTATTTTTATGGACCAGCCGGAACCCTGGCAGGACATCATTGCCCCCTATCAGAGATCAGATCGCCGTCGCGCGTGGAGGCAGATCCTCAACTCCTTCGGGCCCTACCTGGCCCTCTGGGTTGCGATGGTCTGGAGCCTCGGCGTGTCCTACTGGATCACCCTGGGCCTGGCCGCGGTTTCAGTCGCATTCCTGACCCGCATTTTCATCATCTTTCACGACTGCGGACACGGCTCCTTTTTCCGGTCGCGACGCGCGAACGACTTCTTGGGATATCTGTCCGGTCTTCTGACCTTTACCCCCTACCATTACTGGCGACATGACCACGCGCGTCATCACGCCACGGCGGGCAACTTGAATCGCCGGGGCCTGGGTGGTGACGTCTGGACCATGACGTTGGACGAGTACCGCAACGCCTCCCGATGGACCCGGATTCGGTTCCGGGTGTTCCGGAACCCGATTTTCCTGTTCGTCCTCGCGCCGAGTTTTCTGTTCTTGGTCCTGCACCGCTTCGCCCGCCCGTCCGCCGGGTGGCGCTGGCAATGGAGCGTCTTCTGGTCGAATATGGCCATCCTGGGTCTCGCGACCGGCGTGTCGCTCCTCATCGGGGTCCGCGCGTACCTCCTCATTCAGCTCCCAGTCATGATGATGACCGCCTCGATCGGGGTATGGCTCTTCTACGTGCAGCACCAATTCGACGGGGCCTACTGGGAGGACGGCAAGGACTGGGACTATCTTTCTGCGGCGCTCCAGGGCAGCTCGTACTACAAGCTACCCCTGGTTCTGCAGTGGTTGAGCGGGAACATCGGCTTTCATCACGTGCATCATCTCGGCCCCCGCATCCCCAATTACCTGCTTCCCCAATGCCACAACGAGAACTCAATTTTCCGGCGGGTGAAACCCTTGCGACTCCGTGAAAGCCTCAAGTGCATGCGCCTCCGGGTATGGGATACCGACGCGAAACGCATGGTGGGACTAGGATCGTTCCTCTTCTGAGGAGTCGGGTCTAGCGCGTCCAGACCACCTGCCGCGTTCTCATATCCTCCGAACGCTTGAACCCGTATCGCATGGCCAGAGCCCGAACCGTGAGTGCGGTCGTATCGAGAGCACCGGCGGTGGCGCTGAAGGTGCCATACTTGCGAAGCTCAACCAGCAGCTGATCGGGCCCGAATTTGGGTTGACGCGCCCGGCGCTGGAAGAGCCCGGGGAAGTTCTGGCGTGCCCATTCCATGGCCACGAGCCCCGCGATGCGGCGCGGATCGACGCTGAAGTGCTTGGCAGTTTTGCGGATCCGAGCTTCCCGGTCGCCCCCTCGCAACGACTCCAGGTGCTGGAGCGCATTCCGCGACGATAGGCGAGAGTGTTTGAATTTTCCTTTCGATCCATTGAGCCTTTTCACGATTTTATCCTTGCCTTTTGGGTAGGTTACTTTCCCATCTTAGACTATCGGCGGCCCAAAGGATACAAATAGAACTAACTCTCGCCATGCAGGAATGGGAATGGGTGATGCGGTCAGCGTGACGTTACAGTTCGTGCGGCATCATTTCGCGGGCCGACCGGAAGTAATGGTTCAGGTCGTAGTACAGCAGATTGCTCACCCGCGTCATGTAAATGCAGGCGAAGTCCTTCACTTGGTGCGCGAAATGACTCATCTCCTGCCCCTCGCGAAATAGCGGGCCCCATCGCGAGTTGTAGGTGTCGTTGAGCACCTCGCCGAGCTCCCCGGTGACCCGCCGCACGGTTTCCAGCTCCTGACCGAGTCGCGATTCTTCTTCGCTCAGGGCCTCCATCCGTTTCTTGATCTTCGAAATCGCTTCACCGCGACCGTTCCGCTTTTCCATGCGCCGCTCGAGCTTTCGCTCCTCGACTTCCATGGCCGAGATGTCGGCCTCCAGCACGGAGCGCAGCGCTCTCCAGTGGTTGAGCTCGTCGATCTGGGGCTGGAGGCGACGCGTAATCTCGATCTCTTCCCGGAGTTCCTCAACCACCATCGCGGTTCTCCAGCCGAGGCTCTTTTTGCTTCGCAGGATGTCGCCGTAGGTGTGATCGCCGAAATAGAGCACTTGGTCGCCCTTGAACCCCAGCGCGTTTTCCAGGAACGCGGCGCAACCGCCGGTAAAGATGGGACACACCGTCGCGGTTTCCTGACGCACTACCGGCTCACCCTCGGCCGAGGCAAAGAAGATCGGTTTTCGCGCCTCCACCACGATCAAATGAAACAGCTCGCGCCAGTCCGACGTGCGTCCCCCTACATCCACCAAGAGATACTTGAGGAGTGCGTCGGTGTAGAAGTATTCGCTGTTCGTGAGCAGAAAGAGCTTTTTGCCCGCCCGGGCCAGTTCACGCAGGGTGGGACCCAGCCGCGGATCCTTCCGAATGTACCGGTCGAGATTCCCCATGATCTCGCTCTTCAGGCTGCCGTTGGCGTGCACCGAATCGACGCTGAACCGCACGTCGGTGAAGATTTTTTCGTACTGCCGCGGGGTCATGCGGCGCCCGTCGGTTTCCAAGAGGTGCACGAGTACCATGAAGAGATAGACCTCGGGCAAGTGGAACAACGTGTCCACGGTCACGTAGTTCGGATTCCCCATGCGAATACGGCCGGAACGATAGGTCGCTTTGCGCTCGTCGGAATCGAGCATGCGCAGGCCGTGGCAACCACGCGCGACATAATTGTGGTAATTCATCTTGAGGATGTTGCCGCGGCGCTTGTCGATCACCAGACCCCGGATGACATAGGTCCGGTCGTACGGGATTTCCAATAGCGCCTGGGGATATCCGAATTGCTCCACCAGGTACTGACGGGACAGGCGAAAGGCCAGCTCTTCGACCGCTGGACCGCGGTAATGGGCAAGGGTGTGGTCCAGGTCGAAGCCGATCGCCTGGATGGAGCCCAGGCGAAGGTTACGGTTCACGTAAATTCGGTGTTCGGGGGCAAGTCGCGACTCGTGATGGATGCGGCCCCAGCTTCGTACCTCGGTCATCAAACGGTTTCCCTGCAAAAAGTTACGCTCCCGGAACGCCCCGGGCCCTTCTTATCGGCAGCCTGGGCCGGAATCTGTCCTTCTCGCCACAAATTGCAAAATCGACGTCCTCCTGGGTCCGATAAACCAGGAGATCGAAACTCTCTCGTTTTGCAAGGTCGACCGCCATGCCGCCATCGAAAAAAGTCATCGGTTTCATCGAACTGCCCGACGATGCGTTGGACCTGTTCGGCCACTACGCCCGCCGCCCCGACTGGGAGGTGGGCGTCGTCGTTTCGATCGATGGACAGTCTTATGCGGCGCGCATGGCCGGCATTCTCAAGCTTCCGCTTCTGGACCGACCGAACCGTCCCGCGCTCGTCACCTGCGATCGGTTGATCGTGGGCAAGAAGCCCGGGCTTCGCGCCACGGTTCAGGAGCTCCTCGATGATACCCAAATCGAGGTGATCCCCGTCGAAGTAGCCATGGAAGAGCTTGCCAAGCTGACCGCAGAGGCCGCTCAGCGGGCAAGCCAGGCCACGACAAAGAAAGCCGCCCCGAAGAAGAAGCCGGCCGGAGCGAACCCGGCCGTCACGACTCGACCCGCGCCCGAAGTGCAACGTCCCGCGGCCCCGCTCCCCGCTCGCAAGACCGAATCCCGCAGCTTCGATGCCGGCACCTTGCTCGGCGCCGATTTCCGCGCCAAGCTCCACTCCTTGCCCCTGGAGGATGGGGACCGTCTTCTTCGCGAAATCCTGGAGCTGGCGGTCAAGGTGATGCACGCCGATTCGGGCAGCATCATGCTCGTTGACGAAACGGGGACCCACCTGCGCATCGCGGTGGCGAACGGCCTTCCCGAATGGGTGGTCTCCCACACGCGCCAGGAAGTTGGCAAAGGCATCGCCGGCACCGTGTTCGCCACCGGCGAACCTCAAATCGTGCACGGTCACTTGTCCGGGCCTCAGGCCACTTCGGCTGACGTGCGCCCTTCGCTGCGCGAGGCCGCTTGCGTGCCGATTCCGGGCAAGGACGGTCCGATCGGGGTGCTCAACTTGAACGTCGAGTCGGACGGTGTCCGCCTGGACCGCAGTGCGATTCCGCTCATGAAGGTCTTCGCCCGGGAGACGTCGGGCGCGATCCTGAAGGCGATCAGCTTGAAACTGCTGACTGGGAACGTGCAGCGCGAGGTGGCGATCCGGCAGGTCGAGCGCCTCATGAGCTTGCAGGAGCCGCTCACCTCACGACTCGTTTCGGTGGCCGACGTCATGGGACAAAGCCTCGGCGCGGACTTCACCCACTGCATGGTGATCGATCCCACCGGAGCGGAGCTCGAGCTGGTCGATTCGGGCCAGGAACAGAACACGCTCCATCCCCGCCGGCAGCCGATCGAGCGCGGGTTCGCCGGCTGGGCATTGCGTCAGGAAACGCCCAGTGTCCTGGAAGGCGGCGCAACGCAAGACCGCGCGGCCATGGCCTATCTGCCGCTTTCCAGCGGACGGCCGATCGCGGTGTTTTGCTTCGAGCGCATCCCGCTCGAGCGTACGACCGCCGTGCAGATTCAGCAGTTCCTCACCGAAGCCAAGGAAATCATCGAGGCCTTGCTCGCCCTGGAAATCGCCACTGAGGACCTCGACACCGGGTTCCCGCCCCATCGCGCGATGGCATGAAAAAACCCGGCGCCCTCTCGAGCGCCGGGTCCATTCACTGATCTAGGAACGCGCTTAGCCTTCGGTCTTCACTTCCTTCTCGAGATTCTGGATGAAGGCTTCGAGCTTCGCCATTTCTTCGGCCTTGGCCGGCTTCACCAGGGCCTTGGCGCCTTGCTTGGTGTTTTCGACCGTGATGGCGGCGTGCGAAATGACGTCCATGCCTTCCTTGCAATCCTGGCAGGACTTCTCCGCCATCTGCGCTTGCGAGTAAGAGCAGTGGGCGGGTGCGTTCATGAGCGCGTAGGTCTTGTTCGCGATGGCTTGTGCCGCAACGACGTCATCCTTGGACACCGCCGCGAAAACGAGCACCACGCCGTCCTTGTTCTCGACCGTGGAGAACGTCACCTTGCCCTTCTGGGCGCGGATCTCGGTGGCGAGGTTGCAGAAGGGGCAATCATGATCGGCGTTGGCCATGGCCGTCTTCGTCGCGTGAGACGAGCAACCGCCGTTGGCCGATGCGGCCTTCATCGAGCTACACGAACCAGTCGAGGCCGAGGCAGCCTTGATCGACGTTGACGTCGAGGCCTGAGCGCCGGCTTTTTCCTTGTCGCAAGCGTACGCGGCGCCGGCGACCAGGAGCGTCAGAGCGGGAACGAGAATCAAGCGAAAGGTGCGCACGTTAGTACCTCCTCGAGGGACACGATTTACAAAGGCGTTGAGGGGTGGTTGCCTTTGAGTATACACCGAGCCGTCTTTTTCCCAACGTGGGCAGGACCCGTCCGGTTGGGAGTGAAGGTAAGTACCCAGGGTCCCCTCCCGGTATGCCCTAAAAGCACAGGAAGTTGCGGGCCTCCCCGAGGCGAAAAGCCCCACCCCTGGACTAGAGCAGGAACCCCGTCCGGCCCCCATCGAGCCGGATAGCCTCCCCGGTGATGTAGGCCGCCCGTTCCGAGCACAGGAAGGCGACCAGGGACCCGAACTCCTCCGGGCGCCCTAGACGGCCCAGGGGTACCTGCTCCGCCATCGCCACCATTTCCTCGTCCACGCTTTTTCCGCTCTCCTTGGCTCGATACTCCCCCAACTCCTTGAGGCGATCGGTCGCGATCAGCCCGGGAGCAACGACGTTGCTGGTGATACCGAAGGAGGCGACCTCGCGGGACAGGGCCTTGGAGAACCCCGCCAGCGCGGGCCGCACCGAGGAGGACAGGAACAGTCCCACCGAGGGCTCCTGGATCGTTGTCGAGGCCACGTGGACGATGCGCCCCCACTTCGCCTTCTGCATGGCCGGTAACGCCGCGCGCGTCAGGACGACCGCGCTCAGAAAATTGAGTCGCAGCGCTTCCTCGAAGTCCTCGATCGTTTGTTTGGCGAAGGGCCCCGGGGCAGGGCCTCCGGCGTTGGTGATAAGAATGGATGGATCCCCAAAGCGCTCACGCGCCGCCGCCACCAGGCGATCTCCCGCGTCGGGTTGCCGCACGTCCATGGCCACCCCGTAGGCCGGTTCCCCGGTCGACGCGGTCACGCGCTGGGCCGCCTCGGTAATGCGTCCGAGGTCCCGCGAAGCGAGGATCACCTGCGCTCCTTCTGCGGCAAGCGCTTCCGCGGCCGCATAGCCGAGACCCGCCGACGCTCCCGTGACCAAGGCCACTCGTCCGCGAATTCGGAGGTCCATGGTCAATCCTTTCCGCCGAGTCGATTCACGTCGCGTCCCGAAACGCCGAGCATGTAGAGAAGCCCCAGAAAATCGCTTCGGACCAACGTCGCGTCCGCGCACTCGCGGGTGCGTGCCTTGGCTCGAAACGCAATGCCGAGCCCGGCCGCCTGCAGCATGGGGATGTCGTTGGCACCGTCTCCCACCCCCACCACTTGCTCCACCGACACCCCTTCTTTTTCTGCAACCGACCGCAAGGCGGCCGCCTTGCCCTCTCCATCGAGAATCGGTTCGATCAACCGGCCGGTCAAGCGTCCGCCCTCGATTTCCACCTGGTTGCCGACCGCGAAGTCCAATCCGAGTCGTTCGCGCACAATCTCGACGATGACCGAGAATCCTCCGGAGACGACGCCCAATCGGTAGCCGAGTCGCCGCAGCACTCGCAAGGCTTGCGGGGCGCCGGGGGCGATCTCGAGCTGGTCTGCGACTTCTCGAAGGGCGGCTTCGGGTAACCCCGCCAGGAGCGCGACGCGACGGCGAAGCGCGTCCACGAAATCGAGCCGGCCCTCCATGGCGTCGCGCGTGATCGCCTCGATCTCCGCCGCATTGCCCACGTATCGGGCCAGAAGGTCGATGCTCTCCCCTACGACCAGCGTTCCATCCATGTCGAACACCACGATGCGCTTGCTCTTACGGTACACATCCTCGCGGGCCAGTCCGGCGTCCGCGCCGAGCCGTTCTGCGGTCATGAAGAGATCAGCTTTCAAGGCGTTTTGGTCGACCACGCGGGTCACGTCGAGCACGAACTCTCCCGCCCGCAGATCCTCTTCGGCCAGGCGGCGGATGCTCACGACGTTGGCACCGTGCCGCGCGGTGGTGTGCCCCAGCTCGGCAATCAGCGAAGAGGAGGGTTTTTCCGACAAGAGCACGAGGACAGCGTGATCGGTTTCCTTGAGCACTCGCACCTCGTCCGGAGCGATGGCGCGCACGTCGGCGACTAGGCCCAGTTCTGCGGCCAGGGGCATCACGCTCCGGAGGAGTGCAGAGGCACGCCGCGGGTCCTCTTCCAAATCGACCAAGAAGGAAAGAGCGAGGAAATTCTGGAGGGTCGCCTGTTCGATATCGACGATGTCAATGCCTTGGGCGGCAAAGGCTGCGGCGAGTGTCCCGAGGACCCCGGGGCGGTCCCGACCCGACACCGACAGAATGAATGGTTCTTTGAGCGGGCGCATGCGGGAGGATGAGAGCATCAATGGCAGAGACCCGACAAGGCGGTTTGCGCTGGTTTCAGGGAGGAATTCGTTGGAGATCTAAATGAACTGCCGACAGAAAAAACAACCCGAGGATCTCTCCTCGCACCGCCCCGGACGGGAAAGGCTGTGCGAATTGAGAACCTCGGGTTAAAACCGAGGAGGGCTCGTAATTTCGATCCGGGAGAGCACCCCCACGCTTGCACGGAGCAACCGTGCGGAGTAGCACTGCTGGCGCTCTCCCGGTCGAATCACTCAACCTCGAAACAGGGAGGCCGACCGGCGATTTGGCGATCGGGGGGCCGTTTGACCGCCAGGTCCCCGGTCGGCTTCGTCCCTTCATTGGGTATTACCCCTCATCCGGGGCACGATTCCCGAAACCTTCCATCAAGATTGCATAAGCGCGGGCGGCCCCCAGCCTTGATTCTGGAGCGTCTTAGGGGCGTGATACTAAACAGCCAGGCCGGTGCCTCGGGTCGACAACTGCTTCTTGTTCTTGCGGATCAGCATTAAATTGCGGGCGTAGACGAGCATCCCCGCGGCTTGGCCAAGAATGAAGACCGGATCCTTGCGATAGATGGCGTAGGCGAGGAGGAACGCTCCCCCGAAGATGCTGAATACCCAGAACGCGACCGGAATCACGCTCTCCGATCGACGCTCGGACACGATCCATTGCACCAGGAACCGAGCGGAAAAGAGTCCCTGCCCCAAAAACCCGATGATGAGCCAGTTCAACGGCCTTCCTCCTCGATCGTCACATCGCTACGGGATGGGGACGCTTTGGGGGCCTCGTAGCTGACCCGGTAGCGAGCCCATCGGTGCTTGAGCCAGAACACGCCCGCAAGATCGGCCAGGCCGCGCCCGAGCCGGTTGCGAACGTTGTACTTCGTCGTTCCGGCATGCCGGGGACGATGATGCACGGAAATTTGTTTCACCTTGGCACCTTCGACCATGCCCAGGGCGGGCATGAAACGATGCATGCCCTTGAATCGTGGAAACGACAGCGCGAGCTCGCGGCGGAATACCTTGAGCGAACATCCCGTGTCGACGATCCCATCTCCCAGCACCGCGCTTCTAACGCGATTGGCCACCCGGCTGGAAAGCTTACGAAGCGCAGTGTCCTGACGCCGGCTCCGAATGCCCACCACCATGTCGTACTGGGGTACCCATTCCAGAAGGCGCGCGATGTCGGCGGGATCGTTTTGCAGGTCTCCGTCCAGGGTGACCACGTACTCGCCGCGCGCGGCGCCGAATCCGGCCGAGAGTGCGGCGGCCTGCCCCGAGTTCCGCTCGAGATGGAGAACACGAATCTCCAAATGTTCGGCTGCCGCACGATCGAGAATCTCGGCTGATCCATCCTGACTGCCGTCATCGACGAGAAGGATTTCGAATGAGCTGCCCAGACGATGGAATTCTTGGAGCAGCTCCTGGATCAACGACTCGAGATTGTCGCGCTCGTTATAGAGCGGAACCACGGCGGAAAGACGGGGGGAATAGCCCCTGGACGAGGAACGCTCGCTCATGAGGCGAATGACTGTAGCAGGCGCCGAGCGTCCCCGACCACGTTGGAGCCGAAATTGAAACGGCCCGCTGAATCCAGCGGGCCGTTCGCCAATAAATTCTCGGTCTAGCCTTTCCCGGAGCGGGAACCGCCTCCGCCATGCCCACCCCCACCACCACGGAATCCACCCCCACCACTATTGCCACCACGGAACCCACCGCCACCAAACCCACCGCCGCTGTGCGACGGGGCAGAGCCGCGCCCTTGCCCACCCCAGTCGCGGGCCGGCGGCGCGCTACGTTCCGGATGAGGAGCGGAACGCTGAGGCGGTGACACGTCGCCCTGAGTGGGGTGAGAGCGATGGACCTGAACCTCTTCACCACGACCCGGCTCCGTCGGAACGTAGCTCCGACCGGGATCGGTACGAACGTAATTGCGCCCCGGCTGGGTGCGCACGTGACTCCGGCGCGGGCCGCTGCGACTGTACTGGGGCGAGCGGTAGTTTTCCGGCGTGCGCACGCGCGTGCGGTTCGGATTCGAAATCATGTTGGCGTTGGCCCGCGGGGAGTTGGGACGCTTGATCGAGTTCCGTATCGGTGACTTGATGTTGTTGGCCATCATCGCCCCCGAGTTCGGATCTTTCAGGCGAGTCGACTTACGGGCCGCCTCGAGTCCTTTCGTCCCCGGTTTCCCCGTGGAGGGATTTTTGATCGTACGGTCATACCCATAGGACGGTCCACGATTGCCGACGTTGCGGCCGTCATAGTATCCGTCGTAATACCCATGATTGCTCGGGTAGTAGCAGTTATCGTAATACCCGTGGTAGTAACCGTTACAGGCGTACCAGGGATCGTGATACCAGTAGTAATAGGGATACGGGGCGTAGTAACCCCAGTAGTAGCACCATGACGGCCACCAGAACGGATCGTAATAGTACGAGTACCAGTATCCGGGCCAGTGTGGATAGTAGTAGCCGAATGAAAAGCCTACGTTGCCGTACGAATCGAACCCGAGCCCGACGCTGACGTCACCCCCGCCCCCGTCGTACGCGTCGTCCTCCGCGCTATCGCCGTCCGCCGGCGGGCCCGTTTCGTCAATCGGAGTGTCCTGGACCGTGTCCTCCTGGTCCACTTTCCCCGAGTTCATCATGTAGGTGATGACGACATCGCTGACACCTTTTTGCTTGAGCAAAAGAATGTCATCCACCGTCGGATGAAAGACGGTGCCATCGTCGTCGATCTTGGCCATGATCACGGAGTCGGAGGCGCCCGCTTCGGAAAGCTTGATCACCTCGTCGATCGTGATCGCGGAGACGGGGGCCGCGGCAATGAGCAGCATGACGCCCATGGCCCCCAATATTCCGTACTTCATGACGCCTTCCTCCTCGAAATGGTCGGCCCGTTTCGAGCAGCTATAACAGTATACACCCCAACCTACTTCATCGGCGGATGTCCAACCGACTCCCACCGGTGCTTCTCGATGTCGTAAAGCCAGCATTGGTCGTCATCGGCGACCAGGAAGCCGAACGTCTCCATGAACCGGATCCGGGGAACGGGCACGGGAAGAGGAGAGGTGCTGGTCGCCTGCCCTTCCAGGGCAAACGATTCGTCCAGGGAGACCCATTTCTTCTTGTCCGGACGGTATTGCCACATCCTGCCATCCCGGTTCAGGACTCCCCCGACGCCGAACGTGCCTACAATCGAGCCGTGAGGCCCCTCGGTCAGGATGGGGCTAGCCAGAGGAACACCGGGGCGTCCCACCCACGAGCCCACCATCCCCCCCGCGAACGCCACCATCAGGAACAACGCCCCCCGCAACAAGCTCTTCCAGTTCATGGACTCTCCTCACTGCGTGCGGCCCGCAACGCCCACCAAGTACTCGATCTTACGAGGCCCTCATCCGGTTTCGGCCTCGCAGCGTGAGTGCTTGGGCACCCAACCCAGCTCCTCCCACCGCCGCCGAAACAAAGTACGCATAGTCCAGCCGGTTCGTTGTGCTGGCGACCAAACCGGCCCCCAGCGGGATGACCAGCGAGCCCAGGGTCAACACGGCCTCGTGGGCTCCGGCGTTCCGGCCGCGGGCCAGGGGCGCCTCGACCGAGTAGAACAGGCTGGCGAAATAGGCAATCCCCAGGCCCAGGCCCACCAAGGGTGCGGTGGTCAGGATAGCCCACGGCTGGTGGAGAAACGGCAACGCGGCGAGGACCAGAACCATGGGCACTTGCATCCAGAGGAGGGGTGCCACTCGATGACGCCATCCGCCCCAGTGGGTCAGCAAATAGAAGCTCACGGTCTGCGACGCGAATACGAGCCCCAAGTACGTGCCGAGGAGCACTTCCCCGTGACCGATGTGCTTGAGCCAATGGGGATAGTGAATGTTGAGCACGGTGGCGATCCCATAGGCGATCGCGTTGGCAATCCATCCCGCGCGGCGAAATGCGCGCGCGCGTTCGGACGTAACGACCGTCTGTGGCTCGAGATTCGCGTCCCGCGACTTAGGGAGCGGCACGGCAATGAGGGCCAGTACGCCGCAGAGTCCCAATGCAGCGGCGAGAAAGAGGGCGGGAAACCCAAATCCCGCCAGAATCGCGCCCCCCAGGAAAAATCCGATCGCTTTTCCGGAGCTCCAGGCCATGTTGAACCAACCCAGAGATCGGGCGACGCCTTGGGCTCCGAGATCAGCCAGAGCGGCTTGCACGGCTGGCCAGTAGAACGCCATCGCGAACCCAAGCAGGACCAACAACGCGAAGATGCCGCCCAGATTGCTCACGAACACCAACCCGATGGCAGCCAGAACGGCCGTCACCACCGTGATGCGCGCAGCGCGAAGACGGTCGCCACGTTCGGTGAGCTGGCCCGCCCAGACGGTGGACAGGCTGTAGGGCACACCACGGGCAACCGGAATGAGACCGAGTGCCAACGCGCCCGCGCCAAACGCCAAGGCACGGTAAGGCACTCCGGTCATCATCAAGTACATGGACATGTCGGCGAGGAAGGCCGCTAGCCCGAGTCGGAGAAGAGGGCGTCCGCGCATGCGTTGGGGAACGTATCAGTTCCGGGGAACGAGGAAACGTCCCTGGCCGGACCGATACGCGGCATCCATCGCCCTCGTCACGAAGGTTTTGGCCGCACGGGTTGCCTCGGGTACCGAGTCTCCGCGGGCGAGGTAGGCGGCAATCGCCGATGCCAGCGCGCAGCCGGTTCCGCGGGTGTTGCCATGCGTGCGCCAGGCGTCCACGAGCCACGTTCCGCCGTGCTTCGAGGCGAGATAGTCCGCGGCCTCGTCTCGGCTTAAGTGTCCGCCTTTCACGAGCACCCATTCCGGTCCCATCTCGAGCAACGCGTCCGCGGACTTCTCCACGTCGTCTCGATCCTTGATCGCGCGCCCCGTGAACGCCGCAGCTTCATCGAGATTGGGGGTGATGACGCGCGAACGTGGAAAAAGAAAACGGATCATCGCCTGCATTGACCCGGCATCGACCAGTTCGCCGCCGGACGTGGCGCGCAATACGGGATCCAGCACGAGCGGAAGGCGCGGCCGGGCGGAAAGCCATTCGGCGACGGTTTCGACGATCTCAACCGTGGGAAGCATTCCCGCCTTCACCGCACCGAGAGAAAACTCCTCCGCGGTCACGTTCAACTGCTCGCGAACGAGAAGAGCAGGCAGATCGTATCGGCGAGCGACGCGCGTCGTGTTTTGGACCGCGATCGACGTCGCGGCGAGAACGGGATGCAAGCCGATCTCGCGAACCACCATCGCATCGATGAGCAGGCCCGCGCCGGCCGAGGGGTCGAGACCCCCCACCAAAAGCACCGCATGCCGTTCACCGCCCGCCGCTGTCTCAGACGAGGACATGCTGTTCCCTTCCCAGAGTGCAGACCGGAACCAGGGAACACGCCGCGCAAAGAACGGGGTTCACGCGACGGGGGCAGGCGTCAAGGATGCCGAGTCGCGAGAGCGCAAAGTCGTAACGAATAGGATCCCCGGGATCCAAGGTGCGCAAGGTGTCGGCGATCTCGAGGGCCATCTTCCAATCCACTGTCCTTCGGAAGGTGAGACCAAGATAGCGGCTCAACCGGCTCACGTGCGTGTCGAGCGGCATGACGAGCTGATCCGGACGCACGGGTCCCCACAATCCCAGGTCGATGCCGTCGTCGGCGCGAACCATCCAGCGAAGAAACAAGTTGAGTCGCTTGCACGCGCCGCCCCGATCGGGGTCAGAAAAGAATGTCGCCACGCCGCGTGGCAACGTCGTCCCTCGTGATGGCACCAGATCGCGAAGCGCGTCCACGAATCGCGCCAACGGCCGGGAAAGATCGCGCTCGGAAGCGTCGTACTCCTTGAGGAAGAGATTGCGAAGCGAGCCATGTTCGTGGCGAGCCCGGCCGAGGGCCGAGAGAACGAGGGCCAGTTCGTCCCCCGCGACCCATCGGTGCACGAATCCAGAGAGACGGCGCGTGTCCCTGGGGCCCCAATCAGACACCACTGCGGCCGGCCGGCCATCCAGACGCGCCCACAGATCCTCGAGGTGTTCGAGGATGATGCTCACCCGCCCGAACGCCAACCCCGCGGCCAGAAAGGCCGCGACTTCCCTATCGTCAGGATCGTCGAAGCTTCGGACCGCGCCGATGGGGTCGGTGTGGAGATAACCCACGCCGTATTCGCGGGTAAGCGCATCGAGATAGTCCCCGAGACCCGGATGCATCGACATCACACCGGCGAGCATAGCAAAGGGATATTCACGCGTTCGGAGGGAGTACACTGACGAAAGCACGGAGACACGTGAATGCCCCCCGCCAATACCTTCGCCCAGCAGAGTCTCGGCAAGCTCCTCGAACCTCGGAGCGCCTCCGCGGCGTCGAGTTTGGTCGAGCCGGTGCCGCAAAAACCGGGATGGATACGCTGCCTGGCCTGCGCCCACCGCTGTCGCATTCCTCCAGGAGAGCTAGGCATCTGTAAGGTGCGATTCAATGCCGAGGGTGAGCTGCGTGTTCCGTACGGCTACGTCGCCGCGCTGGCCGTGGATCCGATCGAGAAGAAGCCCTTCTTCCATGTCCTTCCCGGCTCGCGTGCCTTGAGCTATGGGATGCTGGGATGCGATCTGCACTGCGGCTATTGCCAGAACTGGTTCACCAGCCAGACGCTTCGCGATCCGATGGCCACCGCGCCGCCCAACGACGTGAGCGCAGACGAGCTGGTGGCCGAAGCGCTTCGCACGGGATCGCGGGTGATGGTGAGCACGTACAACGAGCCGCTCATCACCAGCGAGTGGTCCTACGAAGTGTTCTCGCGCGCCAAGGCGGCCGGGCTCATGACCGGCTACGTGTCCAACGGCAACGGCACGCCCCAAGTGCTCGATTACATCCGCCCCGTCACCGATCTCTACAAGGTCGATCTCAAGAGCTTTTCCGATAAAGGCTACCGCAGCCTCGGCACCGTGCTCACGCACGTGCTCGACACGCTGGAGGGCTTGAAGGCGCGGGGATTCTGGGTGGAAGTGGTGACGCTCCTCGTGCCCGGCCTGAACGACAGTGACGATGAGTTACGCGAGCTCACGCGATGGCTGGTGCGTCTCGATCCGATGATCCCCTGGCACGCGACCGCATTTCATTCCGACTACCGCATGCAGGACGTTCCCGATGCCGAAGACGATCTGCTCTTGCGTGCGGTGGAGATTGGAGCGGCATCCGGATTGCGCTACGTATACGCCGGAAACCGTCCGGGACGCGTGGGTCGGTGGGAAGACACGCGGTGCCATTCCTGTGGCGAAACGCTGATCCGCCGGGTTGGTTTTCGCGTGCTGGAAAATCGATTGGGTTCCGACGGCGCGTGCCCCGCCTGCGCGGCCCGGATTCCCGGAGTCTGGCGCCCCGACTAACCGCCGATCAACATGATCTTGCGCGCCGGAATCCCCGCCACCCCGGCCAGGTGATAGAAATACATGCCGGCCGGAACGCGCACGCCCTGGGCATCGGTTCCATCCCAGGAGACCACGTGCTCGACACCGTCTCCGGTCAAATCGAAGCGTTTGATCAGGCGGCCCGACACCGAGAGCACTTCGACTGCTACGGGTGATCCTTCGGGCGCCCGCACCGCAAAGCGTGTCACCCCGCGCGTGGGATTGGGGGCCGGCCGGCCGAGCAGGAAACGCGGCGTCACGGTTTCCGGAGGATTGACGGCCACGGTTCCATCGATGACGAAGTAGTGGGTGTTCATGCTGCGCCGGACATAGCCCAGGTTTCCCACCGCTTCCACTTTCCACCAATGCACGGTTGCCGGGGGTAGCGCGATTGGAAACGTGTAGGTTGTGTCGATGCCCGCCTGCACCGTTTCCGGTGACGCAAACGTCGCGTCGTCATCCAGGATGATCCGGTAGGTGGCGTGATCGCCAGGAATGACCGCCTTGGATTCCGTCCAGCGCAGGCTCGGCGTGATGTCGTTGGTGAACGTCCCCATGGCCGGAGCGAGCAGCTTGAACGGCAGCGTCATGCGCGGCGGCTGCGTTCCCCCGCCCGAGTTCATGGCATTCAATCCCTGGGCCACGCCCCAACCGTACGTGTTATTGGGAGAGCCGCTCAGGGTCCCGGTAGCCATGAGCGCGGCACGAATTTGATAGCCCGACCAGGTCGGATGGGCCTCCTTGAGCAGGGCGACCAGACCGCCGATGAGCGGCGTGGAAAGGCTGGTGCCGCTCGCCGGCCCATAGTTGAGGGTGTTCGCTTTCGCCCAATAGGTGTTGAGACCGCGGGCCACGATTTCGGGTTTGATGCGGCTGTCCGCGGTCGGACCGCGGCTCGAAAAGTTGGCGATCACGGCGCACGTGTCCACCGCGCCGACTGCGATCACGCTGTCCGCATCGGCCGGCGACTCGAGCGAAGACGGACTCGGTCCCGAATTCCCCATCGCGTTCACGCACGCAATACCTTTGGCCGCGGCGAGATCCACGGCCTTCGTGATCACCGCTGTGTCGCCATCGAGTTGCGGGAACGTGTAGCTTCCTCCGCTGTCGAAGGTGAAATAAGCGAGGCTGGCCGTGGTCACGCTGACGCCGAGCGCGTCCGCCCACTCCAGCGCGGCAACATAGTTGTCTTCCTCGGCGTGAACTTCTTGGGTCACGTCCTCGGTCTTGGCGAGCACGAAATCCGCGGCGAAGGCGGGGCCGATGAGCCCGCCGGGGGCGTAGCCTCCCGCCACTCCCCACGTGCCGGTGCCGTGATCGTCCTGACCGCCGTTCTCCCCGCCTTCGTTGGAGGTGTTGCCGTCTTCGTTTATGAAATCCCATTCGGCGACGAGATGGGCCTTCGCGAACGCCGGATGCGTTTTCAAGAAACCGGTATCGAGCACCATCACGCGCACTCCGGCGCCCGAGTAACCGAGGCGATGAAGTTGCAAGGCCTGGATCTGACCGAGCTGGTTGTAGGACGGGCCGTAAAACCACGCCTCCACCGAATCCCCGGCCGCGGTCGTGCAGGCGACCGCGGCGTCGTAGGGCGCGGTCTCGCCGGGACGGGATCCCATGCGTTGGCCCTGCTCGACATCCGGAATTGGCGCGTGCTTTTGGAGCACGGGCTCTACGTATCGAACGAACGGCATGCTCTCGAGCTCGCCCAGACGAGCGCCGGGAATCGTGATGCTGGCCGCGTTTATCCAGCGGCTCGCGCGATGGACTTGAAAGCCTGCCGCGCGAAGGGCGCCCACATATCCCGAGTAGACCGGCACGTCCGTGAAATCGGCACCCAGGTCCGGCCCGAGCGCTCGGCGCCGTTCACGGGCTTCGGGGATCAATCCGGAACGAAACGTGTCCAGCGCTTGGTCGAGATCCGACCGCGTGCCGAGACCCTTGTCGGTGAAAAACACCCACACTTTGAGGGGGGCCTGGGGCGAGTGGGCCGCCTTGTCGAGCAGCGGCGCGGGGGCAAATGCGCCCTGCCGTTCCCGGAAGAGACCGAGACTTCGAGCCTCGACCCGATGCTCCAGGACGCGCGCAGAGATGCCCGGGCCTGAATTGGCGGCGGTGCGCTGGGGAAAGACGAGGAGGCCGGCCAGAGCGAGGAGGCGGAATGCGTGACTGAGGTGGCGCATCGGTTTCCCGGGGTTTTGTCCCTTGTGGTGCGAGCGATCGAAGTTTCAGCCCTTAATCATACCGCATCGCGGCGGGAGCACTCGCGGGGGAGGCGCCCCGAACTCTCCGGACGACCTTTTCCAGCGCCCTCAGCAGGGCGTCTACGTCCTCGGACGTAGTCGATCTCCCCAGGCCGAAGCGGATAGAGCAGGACGCGAGATCCTCATCCAATCCGATCGCCGCCAGCACGGGGGAGGGAGCGTGCATGCCGCTGTGACAGGCGGATCCGGCGGAAAGGGCGAAGCCAGGCAGGGACTCGAGCAGACGTTCGGAGGGCAGGCGGGGAAACGCGACGTTGAGCGTACCGGGGGTGCGATGCTCGGCATCCCCGTTCTGCGTCGCGTCGGGACAGATGCCGCGAATGCCGGCCCAGAGCGCTTCGCGCAGCGTTCCGAGTCGCTTCGCCTCATCCTCCATTTCTTCCTTGCGAATACGCGCCGCCGCCCCCAGCCCCACGATGCCGGCCACGTTGAGCGTGCCCGAGCGCAGTCCGCGCTCCTGCCCGCCGCCGTGAAAGAGTGGCTCGAGATGCAACCCTTCGCGAACGAAGAGCGCGCCCACGCCTTTGGGCCCGTAGAGCTTGTGGGAGCTCAAGGACAAGAGATCGATGGGCGTCCGCGAGAGATCGAGCGGGATCTTGCCCACCGCCTGAGTGGCGTCGGTGTGAAACGCGATCTTGTGTTTGGCGCAGAGCTCGGCAACGTCCTCGAACGGCTGGATCGTGCCCAGCTCCCCGTTCACCGCGCCTACCGAAACGAGAATCGTGTCGTGGCGGAACGCGCGCAGAACGTCCTCCGTGCGCACGCAACCGCTCGGGTCGGGGCGGATCAGGGTGAGCTCGAACCCTTCGCGGTCGAGAGCACGCAATGCCTGCGTCACCGAATCGTGTTCGATCTCGGTGGTGATGACATGGCGTCCCGGTTGCGTGCGTGCACGGGCCCAAACGCAGCCCTTGAGGGCGAGGTTGTTGGATTCGGTCGCGCCCGAGGTGAACAGGATTTCCTGGGGTTTGGCGCCGAGCAAATCGGCCACCGACTTCCGAGCCTCTTCCACCGCTTTGCGCGCGCGCAGCCCCCAGACATGCGTGGAACTGGACGGGTTGCCGAATTCCGCCTCGAAATACGGCAGCATCGCCTCGAGCGCTCGAGGGTGCACCGGGGTCGTGGCGTTATGATCGAGATACACTGCCCGAGTCATTCGCGCGTTTTCCACGACCCCCTGGTGGTCAACCGAATCAAGCCCCGGCGCTTGCCTTCTCTTTCATCGCCATGAGACCGCCCGCGAACGGATACTTTTCGGGGCGATAGACATCGGCGAGCGTGGTCTCACGCAGCACTCCGACCAGAGCTTCCTGCGCTTTGGCCCACACGAATTCCATGGAACAGGCGCCTTCGCGATGACAGTGCTCGATGACGCTCTGGCATAGATTGACCGCCACGGGTCCTTCGAGCGCCTCCAGCACTTCGAGAAAGCTGATCGTATCGGCCGGCCGGGCCAACGTGAACCCACCGCCCACGCCCTTCTTCGATTGGACGAGGCGAGCGCGCACGAGGAGCCGCAGGATCTGGCCGAGGAACGGTTCGGGAAGGCCGCAGTAGTCGGCGATTTGGTGGATTTGCGCGAGATGGTCGCCATGAGGCTGGGAGAGGTAGAGCATGGCCGTGAGCCCATACTCTCCCCGTCGGGTAATGGAGAAATTCATACCATCCCCCTTCTGTGGCCTTTGAGTAGTGAGTTTATCACAGGGCTAGCGTCGACTTCTCGCTTCGGTGGCCATTGGCTACACTCGCGCACCATGGCTGGCGCGAATCGCTCTCGGGCTGCAAGTTCTTTGTTTTCAGCAAGTTTGCTTGGATTCGGATGCGCCTTGGCCATGGCGCTGGTGGCGCGCGGACTGGCCGGCGACGAAGAAGTTTCGCACTTCTTGATCGCGCGCCATGCTCTCGAACAACCGTCGCTCTTCTTGAGTTTGGCCGGGCGGCCGCTCGTGACGTTGATGCTGGCGCTGCCTGCGCAGGCGGGTCTTGTCGGAGCGCGGCTCGCATCCGTTTTGGCCTCGACGTGTTGCGCCTATGCGGTGGCTCGAACCGCGCGCGCAGCGGGACTCGGGCCACCGTGGCTCGCGGTCGCGTTCTTGTTCGTGCAGCCTTTCTTTCTAGCCCATGCCGGCACCGCGATGACCGAACCATGGGCCGCCGCAATCGTTGCCTGGATGCTGCTTGCCGTGGTGGAAGGGCGCCACCGCCTCCTCATCGTGCTCACGGCGATCCTCCCCTTGGCGCGCATGGAAGCCATGGTGTTCTGGCCCCTGGTTATCGCGTACGAGTGGCCACATCGCGCCCGCTCATGGCTCGCGTTACTTCCCTTGCCGTTGTTTGGGCTCGCGGTGATGGGGGCCCTTACGTCTCACGATCCGCTCTGGCTCCTGCATCAATCGCGATGGACGGCATACCCCGAACGTGAAGCGCTTCATTACGTGAAGAGCTGGGTGTGGACGTTGGGGCTTGGCCTCTTCGCTCCCGCGTTACTGGGGTTGATCGGAGCCGTGTACTCGGCGGGGCGTTCGGAACGCGAGATGGCTCCGGCCACGCGTCGCGCCCTCGTGGCGTCGGCTCTCGCCACCGTGGTGCTCTTGATCGTCTACTCCGCACTCGCGGCGTGGCGCCCGGTTACGTTCGGAAACTTGCGCTACATCGCGTACGCCGCGCCGGCGGCCGCGATCCTGGCCCTGTGGGGTGTGCACGAGATCGCGCGCGGTCAGTTGCGCCGGTATCACTGGGTCGCTTTGGCCGTCACCTTTCTGGCCGCCGCGCTGGTTTGGGACCATCCCTTCATCCGGGACTTCGCCATGCTGACGCGGCGTGACGTATGGCCGGCGATCTTGGCCGGGACGTGGATCGCACTGGCGGTGGCGTTCAACCGCCGGCCGAGCTCCCGGGGCGCGATCGGGATCGGAATTCTCTTGGCCGCGGTGAATCTTGGTGACCTTGCCGTCCGTCACGTGAGCACCCTTCACTGGAAGGATGTCCCGGAACACGAGGCGGTTCGGAATGCGGCCCGCATCTTGCCGCGTGGGTTGCCTCCTGGGGTGCGACTATACGCGGCGCACCCGTTCTTGGCCTGGGAGCTTGGTCGGAATCCCTACGATCCCACCGTGTGGCCGCCAATTACCGACGGTCTGAGTCAAAGTGCAGCCGGCGGAACGATCCTTTTTTGGGACACGCACTACGTGGCCGGGAAAACGTTGTCCTTGGACTTGCGAGGGATGCTCGACAGTCATGCCTGGAAATATGCGGGCGGCGTCGTGGCCCGCGACTCATCGTTTGCCGGTGCCTTCTTCGTGCGAGCCGGGCCGGGCGAAGAGGTGTGGAACCGGCGCTTGGGGCCCACTCTTCCTCCAAATGTCTGGATGGAGGCGGCGCGGCTCGTGCAATACGGCATTGCGAGCGGGCGGCAGAGCGTGGCGGAAGATCCCAAGAACGCTGAGATGTGGCGAGTACTGGCCTTGCGGTATCAGACTGCGGGATATCCCACCCAGGCCGGAAATGCCCTCGCCCAGGCTATCGAACTGGAACCACGGAATCCCCAAAATCACGCGTATGCCGCGGAGATGCATCGCACGCAGAAGGAGTTTCCCCAAGCACGCCGCGAAGCGGAGGCGGCGCTCGCGTTGCGCCCGGGAAATCCACGCTACGAATACTTGCTCGGCCGCATTCTGCTCGACGCCGGAGACGTGGAGGCGGCGGCTCCTCACTTGAGCGTGGCCGCGCGCGCGATGACGAAGCAACCGGACATGCAGCTCGATGCGGGAGCGGCCATGGGCCAGCTCGAGCACTGGGACGAAGCACGACCCTTTTTAACGCGTGCCGCCCAACTGCGCCCCAACGATCCCCGGCCGGTGATCGGCCTCATGCGCGTGGACGCCGGCGAGGGCCACTCGGAAAACGCGATCGCGCGCGCGCGCGCGTTCATTTCGCGGCGGCCCGAGATTGCGGATATCTATGTCGAGCTTGGGGAGTTGCTGGCGAAACTGGGACGTTCGGACGAGGCCCGGTCGGTGTGGCGGGACGGACTGCAGAAAACGAACAACCCCGAGATCGCACGGCGGCTGGAGTCGCAGACCCCCTGAAGTTCTCCGCAATCCAGAAGGCGGGCGGAGCACAAGTATGCCTTGGTCAAGGTGTGCTTTTCATGATGGCGAGGGTTCATTAACTCTCTGGCCCGCGACCGGCGAGCGGACTGGCGACGTGGGTTCGGGAAGATGTCACCAGTCCGCCGCCCTCCGATCACCTGGACAGGTACCTGGTTTCACAACGCCGACGCAAAGCCGCGGACACCCGCGGACCGTTTTCGATGGATCACCGTAAGGCGCTTCTCGAAACGGTCCGCGGAAAGTCCACAGCGTCTCAAAAACTTCAGCTACAACCGCTCGTCGCTCCGCAGTTGAGGCACTTGTAGCACGATCCGCCACGCACCATGATCGCGCCGCATTCGTGACAGGGCGGAGCGTCCTCCTGGAGGCGGAAGGTTGACGGGTCCTCCACAACTGCCTCCATTCGCGACTTGCCGTTCCCGGCCGGCTTGGGCGAAGCGACCGGCTTTGCCACCTCGAGCCCCGTCGCCAACGGTCCCGTATCCTCGCCTTCGGGTCGATTCACACCCACCACTTTCTGCTCGCCTTCCGACAGGAACCGGCTGGCCAGCCAGCGGAAAATGTAATCGAGAATCGACTTCGCGATCGGGATCTCGGGATTCGGCGTGAAACCCGAGGGCTCGAAGCGGGTATGGCTGAACTTGCTCACCAGCACCTTGAGTGGGACGCCGTACTGCAAGGAGAGCGATATCGCAGTCGCGAAGCCGTCCATGAGCCCGCTCACCACGCTGCCTTCCTTGGCCATCACCACGAAGATCTCGCCGGGGGTACCGTCCTCGTACATCCCCACCGTGATGTATCCCTCGTGACCCCCGATCGAGAATTTGTGGGTGAGCGACTGGCGCTCGTCCGGCAACCGCCGGCGATAGGGTTTGCGATCCGGACTCCGCGGGGCGGTGCCCTCCGCCGCCCCCGAGTCCTTGCGCGTGGACAAGGGCTGCGTGCGCTTCGATCCGTCCCGATAGAGCGCCACCGCCTTCAACCCCAGTTTCCACGCTTCCACATAGGCGTCGGCAATGTCGTCGACCGTGACCTCGGTGGGCATGTTGATCGTCTTCGAGATGGCCCCGGACAAGAAGGGCTGCACCGCTGCCATCATCCGCAGGTGACCGCGATAGTTAATCGATCGCGAACCGCCGGCGGGCGTGAAGGAGCAATCGAACACGGGGAGATGACGCTCCTCGAGACCCGGCGCGCCTTCGATCGTTCCCTTCTCCTCGATGTGCTGGATGATGCGGTTCCGCTCCACCGGCCCGTAACCTAAGTGCGCCAACGCAGGATCGACCGACATGTTCACGATTTTGAGCACGCCGCCGCCGACCAGCTTCTTGTACTTGACCAGCGCCAGCTCGGGTTCGACGCCGGTGGTGTCGCAATCCATCAAGAACCCAATCGTTCCGGTTGGCGCGAGCACGGTGGCTTGGCTGTTGCGGAAGCCGTACTCGCCGCCCAAGGTTCGCGCGCGACGCCACGATTCGCGGGCCGCGGTGAGCAGATCCTCGGGAACCTGGGTGGGATCGATGGCTTCCACCGCGTCGCGGTGCATGTCGATGACCTGCAGCATCGATTCCTGGTTCCGCGCGTAGCCCGCGAATGGGCCAACCTGTGCCGCAACGCGCGCGGATGTGGCGTAAGCCTGCCCGCACATGAGGGCCGTGATCGCGGCCGAAAGCCCGCGCCCCGTCTCGCTGTCGTAGGGCACGCCCCAGCTCATGAGCAAGGCGCCTAGATTCGCGTACCCGAGCCCCAGCGGACGGTAGTCATGACTGTTTTCCCCGATCCGCGGGGTGGGGTACGAGGAACTGTCGACGACGATCTCCATCGCGGTGATGGTGAGATCGACCGCATGCACGAACGCATCCACGTCGAACCGGCCGTCCTCGGTCACGAACTTCTTCAAGTTCAAGGAGGCCAGGTTGCACGCCGTATCGTCGAGGAACATATACTCGCTGCACGGGTTCGAGGCGTAAATACGATCGGTGGTCTTGCAGGTGTGCCAGCGATTGATCGTGCTGTCGAACTGCATGCCGGGATCGCCGCAAACGTGGGTGGCTTCGGAGACGGCGCGCAGGATCTCGCGCGCGCGGAAGGTGCCCATCGGCTCGCCGCTCGTGACGGCGTGGGTCGTCCAATCGCGATCGCCCTCCACCGCGTCCATGAACGCGTCGGTGACGCGCACGCTGTGATTCGCGTTCTGATAAAAGATCGAATCGTACGCGCCGCCCGGGACGTTGAACCCACCGTTATAACCGGCTTCGATGAGCGCCCACGCCTTCTTCTCTTCGACTTCCTTGCTCCGGATGAAATCCATGATGTCGGGATGCTCGACATCGAGAATGACCATCTTGGCCGCGCGCCGCGTCTTCCCCCCGGACTTGATCACGCCCGCGAACGCGTCGTAGCCCTTCATGAACGACACCGGTCCCGACGCGGTCCCGCCGCCCTTCAAGCTCTCGCGCGAGGAGCGCAGCTTGGAGAGGTTGCTGCCCGTGCCCGAGCCCCACTTGAACAGCATGCCCTCGGTCTTGGCGAGATCGAGGATCGACTCCATCGAATCCTTGACCGAGTTGATGAAGCAGGCCGAGCACTGGGGACGCTCCACCACGCCCACGTTGAACCACACCGGGCTGTTGAACGCCATCTTCTGGTGCAGCACCAGATGCAAGAGCTCGTCGTGAAAGATGTCCCGGTCCTCGGTGGAGGCGAAGTAGCCGCCCTCGTAGCCCCACGTGGTCATGGTATCCACGACCCGGCCGAGAAGCTGGCGCACGCTCCGCTCGCGCTCGGGCGTATCCAGGTTGCCGCGAAAGTACTTCGAGACGACCACGTTGGTGGCGGTTAAGGACCACGTTTTGGGAATCTCCACGTTGCGCTGCTCGAACACGGTCTCGCCGCGCTCATTGGCGATGATGGCGTCGCGGATCTCCCATTCGACTTCGGAAAAGGGATCGGTACCAGGCCGGGTGAACCGGCGTTCGTAGCGAAGGCCGCCCTCCAGAGCAGCCTCCCGGGGCCGGCGGGTTTCTGCGGAACCGGACTGTGACTTGTTGGATTTCTTTGGCATGGGGCTTCGTCCTCCTTGAAGCGCGGAAAAGGGATCCGCTGGGGGACCAGTGTTTATCGCCCCTGGCCGGCCCGGTCAAGAGCAAAATACAAATTCCTGTAGGTTATTATCTCACAATCCACAAGATATTGTGGAGTACTCGGTGGAAAAACTCGTGGCTCCGTCCCGATGGGCACAAGCTAATACGGTTGTACGAGGGCAGAACCTAGGAGATTAGGACCCGCGCTAAAACCGCATGTGGGTGGAGAACACGAGATTGAGGATGCTCTGATTCTCGAACGTCGTGGAGGGGGTCGGGTTCAACAGAGGGTCGAAATTGCTGAGGAAGAACCGCTCGACCTTGAAATCTGTCCGCTCGAGGGTGAGGTCCGCGCTCCACTCCGAGATGCGTACCCCGAACCCCAGGGTGATGGTGGTGGTGCCAACTGGGTGGGTGTCCTGCACGAAGTTCAGGTAATTGAACTCGGCCATGCGCTTCAGGTAGTCCCGTTGCGCCTGGCACCCCCCGGTCGTGCAGCCGGGATCGGCCTGGAGAGATTGGTAGTAGAGGGCAATGGCCCCCGTATAGGCGTTGGACCCAACCGCGCTGGTATCCACCGAGGGGATGACGAGGTTGCGCTGCGGCATGTTTTCAAGGCGCAGTCCGGCCCGGATCGGAAAATCGAACTTGGCCGATCTCTTGACGTAGTACTCGCCCCCCAGCCGCAAGCTGTGCGTGTTGGGGAGTCCGGACCAGAAGGTCTCTTCCTTGACATCAGGTTCCGAGATCAGACCGGCCCCAGCCAGCGCGTTCCAGTTTGCAGTATCGGTGGCGGGAATTAGCGTGAAGAAGTAGGTGCTTGGATCGGCGGGATCTAAAAAGCCGACGAACGGCTCTACCCGGGTTCGGGTGATCCAGGAATGACCCCAGGGGCGATAGAGAAAATCCGCGGCGACGGTCACCTGGCGATTCAGTTCATAGGAACTCCCCACCGAGAAACTGGTCGGAACGGAGAGGTCATGGTCCAGAGGGCTTCCCAGGATCAGCAAGCGGTGATCGAACGTGGGGGCTTGCGGAATGGTGGTGATGCGCTCCTCACCTTGCCGGAAATGCAGGTCGTGACCCATGTACACTGACCCGCCTATTCGCAGCGAACCGAAGTGGAGCATCGTGCCACCGTCAATGCTGAACGCGGACAGATCCTGCTCATAACTCGAGGATCCGCTCGCGAACACGTTCCCCAGCACGGCTATGCTGGTGTTCGTACTGCGCTTCAGCGTTCCGCCCTCCCAGTTGAAATTCACGCCGAGATCCGCCTGGGGAATGATCGCGCGGGCCACGCTGAACGTCACCGCATCCATACCCTTACGGGGAAGATCCTCCTCGCCGTAAGTGGCTTGCGCATTGCTGGTCAGCGACCCTTGCAGCTGCACCCGGCTCTCGTCTCCGTACCCGGTCAGAGCCACGCGGCGATAGGACAGCGCAAACGCACCGTGATTTCCCAACAGCGTCACTGGAACGCCGAGAGTCAACGCGTTGTAGCTCGACGCCCCGCGCGGTTTCACCCGGTAATCGCTCGCATCCAGAAAATCGGTGTCGGTCACCTGAAGCTGGGCAGGAAAGGACAGTGCCGATCCGTGGCCCGAATACACCTTGAACTCCGCTCCCAGTTCGACCGTGCTCAGACCGAGGATCGCCGCGGGGTTATAGACGTGCGCGTCCGCGCCTCCCGGAACCGCCATGCCGGTGCCACCCATGGCCCGCGAACGCCCCCCCAACGGCTCGCGATCGAGATTGAATCGCGATAACCACCCGTTTTCGGCGGCGGAGCGGTTTGGAAACAGCGGAGCGGACACGGTGTCGGTGGTGACGGGCGGCGCCTGGGCGTCGCTTCGGGTCGCAACCACACTCATGAGCCCGAGGAACAAAAGGACGATGCAGATCCGCGACATCGTGAATGGCCTCACAACCGAGCGCCCAGGATAGAGGTGGCCACGTAAAGCGTGATCCCCCAGAAGGCGGCCGCCCGGGCCGAGCGGGCGCGATCGAACGCCACTTCGTCGACCTTGACGATCTTGTAGGCGGGGATTTCGATACGATCCACCCCGCTTGGAATCTGGAGCAACGATTCACCCATGCGTTCGCGCTGGAGGGTGTAATGCCCGTATTCCTCTTGGAGATATGGCCGCTTGAGCACGATATCCCCCCCGAGACTCACGCTATCGACCTGGGCGCGATACACCCGTCCGATGCTCGTGTAGGTAACCCACGAGCCGGCCTCGATGTGGCCCTTCACGGTTTCCCCGTCCCGGAGCGTAACCAGAATGTTCTTTTCCGCTCCGAAATCGGTTGACGATGCGGGAACGAGCTTGGTGCAACCGGCGGCCAGTAGGACGAGACAGAGAAACGCCCCGCCTCGAAGCCAAGGTGATCGTTGCAAGGAGTGACCTTCCTGAAGCGAACTCAAGCCCGAGGAAAAAAAGGACTGCCATGCCTTTGAACAACCAGGCAGTCCTGAGAGAGGGAGAGACTAGCCAAAAAGCCCTAGCAGGATACCGATGCGTTCCGAAAACTGTCAAGACCAAGCCCGGTTACGGGGCCGCCAGACGTCAGATGAAGTACTTTGAGGGGTCGATGCCAAGCGACTCGGGATCGACCGGGGCCACGATCTCGTCCGGATAGGTTCCGTCGGCGCCCACCTCCCCCAAATCGATCTCCGGGGACTCCCGCTCGATACCCGCCGCGTCCGTGATCGGCCGGACCCGCGGCCGATGGGTCTGGTCGGGTGCGCTCGAGGAGGCCACCACCACGGCCAAGCGGCCGCTGGCCAGCCGCACGATCGTTCCCACCGGATACACGCCGATCATGTTGGCGAAGAGCCGCAAGAGCACGGGATCGAACTTGGCGCCGGCTTGGCTCAGCATGTAGGAGAGTGCCTTGTCGCGAGGCATCGCCTTCTTCACGTAAATGCGCTTCGTGGTCATGGCATCGAAACAGTCGGCAATGGCGACGATACGTCCAATCACGTGGGGACGGTACGGGTGCCGCACTTTGGGGTAGCCGCCCTTCGAGGCGTTGTAGTTCATGTGGTGCTCGAAGCTCGCCACCATGGATTTGAACGCCAGACCGGAGAGTCCCCGCATTTTGACCAGCTCCTTCACCCCGTTTTCGGGATGCTGCTGCATGGTCTCCCATTCTTCGGGCGTGAACGTTCCCGTTTTCCGCAGCACTTCCAGCGGCACCTTGGTTTTCCCGAGATCATGGAACAAGGCCGCCACGCCCAGGTCGGCCAGCTGCACGCGGTTCATCCCCGCCCGTTTACCCAGCGCCAGCGAATAAATGCTCACGTTCACCGAGTGATAGAAGGTGTAGTTATCGTGGGATTTGAGGGTGGTGAGGCCGAGCAGGGTGAACTCCTCGTCCATCATGAGATCCACCATCGATTGCATGACGCGCTTGGCGTGACGCAGCTCCAAACGCTTACCGATATGCGAGCTGGCCATGACCGCCTTGGTAACATTGACGGCCTTGAAGAACGCCTTCTTGCACCGCTCGCGCTTGGTGACCTGCTCGGTCTCGTTGGAAATGAGCTCCTTCATCTCCCTAACCGGGCCCACGCCGAGGGGAATCTGGGATTGAGCGAGCTTTTCATTCACGGAAAGGACAGTTTCTTCGTCTCCCACCTGCTGCGCGTTCAAGAGATCGAGAAGCTGGCTCACCTGTCCGGGATGCACGGCCGCGGTCACGAAAAGGCTGCCCACGCCGTGGGTGGTGAGCTCACCGATCAAGAGATCCATGAACCCATAGCGCATTCCCTCGGTGCGAAGACGCACGTCGTCCAGGTAGAGGAAATCGGCGGCGACGTGAAGCGCGTACTCGCCGCGGGCGGCGAAGAGCGCGTTCATGACCGAGACGAGCGAGCTGAGCGCGCTCTCCGAAGCCTCGTTTGCCCAGCCATGCGTGCGGCCAAGGCGGAAGCACACCTGGAGATTGCGCGCGAACTCGCGTCCCATGGCCTGGGGATCTTCGGAAAGGTTGAGCCGGTAGGCGGTTTGGTTCATCAGGCGGCCGCCTCCCGTCCCGGCTCTCCTCCCGCCAAACGACGGAGCGCCGATTGCGCAGCCGTTCGGACGAGGGTGGATTTGTCGGCCATCGCCTTGGCCAGCAACGCCTCTGCTTCCGGTCCACCGATGTGACCGAGCGCTTCGCACGCGCAGGCCCGAAGCTCGTCGCCTTGCGCGCGGCGGATGAGGCTTTTCTTCTTCATGGCTTCTTTCATCAGCGGAAGCATGTCCCCACCGCCCGCCATGCCCACTGCTTCATAGAGCGCGCGTTTCTCGGGTAGGGGGCGGCCGTCGAAGTCTTCCGCCTGAATGAGCGCCAAGAGCGCGGGCACGGCCGAGCGGCCGAGCTGACCCAGGTTCCGCGCGGCAATGATGCGAATACGGGGATCGGGATCCGAAAGCGCATGGAACATGGCCTCCATCGCTTTTCCGGTGCCGAGCTTGCAAAGCGCGTCCACCGCTTCACGCCGCACGTTGGGATCGCGATGTTTGAGCAAGCCTGTCAACGGTTCCACCGCGCGATCGTTCTTCGTGTCCCCGAGAATGCGGGCCACTATCGACACGAGCTCGGATCGCTGATCGCGCAGGAAGGGAAGAAACGGGCGAATGTCCACGTTCGCACGCAAGGAAAGCGCGACGGTGAGTCGCCGCTTGGCGGGAACGGTTTGCAGGTTGCCGAGCACGTCGCAGAGGGCCTCGATGGCTTCGTTGGGGAGCGCGCGGACGAACGTGTCCAGGGCCTCGAGCACGCCCCGCCGTCCGGCGTCGAGCTGGCGGGCCAACAGATCACGCCGCGAGCGGTCATATGCCGCCGCGATGCCTTGGTCGAGAGCCAGCCGCATGCCCGGCGTAGGGGCCTCGGCCTCGTTTCGGACCTCGATCAACATCTGCAGCACTTCGCGCGCTTCACCGATGCGCCCTTCGCCGATGAGGGCAACCAGTGATCCGGATAACACCTGGACGAGATCGATGAACGACGCTTCATCTTTTTCGAGAAGCACCGCCTCGGCCAGCATCTTCACGATGTCGACCAGCATGCGCGGCGATTCCTCATCCTGAATTTCCTGGGTGAGCGCGGCCCGCTCCTCCGGGCTCACGCCGAAGAGGGCCGCATCCTCGTCGTTGAACTTCTCCCGGATCTGCTGGGCCATCTCCGAAGCTTTTTGCTCTACGACGTCGTCCTCCTCGAGGTCGTGCATCTCGAGGTCCACATAGTTCATGAAGTCCTGCCCGAACTCGGCCGGAATGGGATCTTCGTCGTCGTTGAGATCGAGAATGTCATCAATGGCGATGTAGGTGACGTGATCGAAATGCCCATCCCAGAGCAGGGTGACCACATCGGCGAGCTCTTTCCCCTCTTCCTGCGCGGTGGCCCGGAACACGCCCAGGAGCTTGAGCGCTTCCTCGGAGGTGAGGCCGACGTGGAACGTGATTTCCCGCACCCCGGCCCAGAACAACCGCCCCGGCACCGACTCTTCGCGCCCCGGCTGTTCGAGCACCGTCTCGCCCGAGAAAAACAGCTTGGTCTTGCCGACGGACAGCCGCACCGTGTCCACGAGCTGGAAGACCTCGCCGAGGCTCGTCATGAATTCCTCGGCAAATTTGCGGCACATGGGGTTGTCGACCGGGTAGAGCTGGGACGCCTTCACTGCCTTGGCCAATGCCATGACGAGCTTGCGCACGCCGGCCAGTTCGGGGGTTTCGGATTCACTGCCCGAGACTTCGGCGTCCGGTGACGTAACCGGTTCGAGATTGAAAATGCGATCGGAGAGGACGCTTTCACGACCGAACGCACCTAGCGGAGCGGCGGAATGTTCGCCGCCCGGAAGGGCACGATCTTCCGGTTGTTCCGGGACGTCACGACGTGTCACGCGATGCGTTTCCTGCTCGGTTAGGGGGTCGGCAGGTGGCCCACTCCACCTCACCACGGTTATCGGCAATGGGGGGTTGAGGTTGAAGCCGGAGTGGGGCATGTCCCCCGGGAAAAAAGGGCCTACTTTGTTGCCCTAAAATAAGTTGTCAACATAGTGGATTCCCGGGATGAGGCTCAGATATGATTCGAGTAGTTCCTAGGTAATCACAATTCCCCGCGGTTTCCCGCTAGGAGACCTGGTTATGTCATTTTCATCGTTCGCCTCCAATTCTCAGGTTTCGCGAACGGTTTGCACCTCCCCCATTGGTCCGGTCGGTCTAGTCGAGCGGAGTGGAAAGCTCGCTCGGATTGCTATCAAGGCCGATCCCGCAGCATTTCCGTTCGAAGTGGAACGTACGTTTGGCTCGGTGGGTCGGGAGCGTCTGGAACCCTTCGATGATGTGCGCCGTCAGCTCGAGGAGTACTTCGACGGCCGTCGTCTCGTGTTCCGGTTGCCGCTCGATCTCGAGCAGGGCACACCGTTTCAGCGGCAAGTCTGGCACGCGCTCTTGCAGATTCCCTACGGGGAAACGGTGAGCACGAAAGACGTCGCGCAGGAGATCGGGCGCCCGTTGGCGACCAGAGCGGTGGAGGCGGCCATCGCCGCCAACCCGTTACCGATCGTGATCCCGAGTCACCGGGTCATGAGCACGAGCGCGGCGGCCAATGCCGAGGTGAAGACGAAGCTCATGGAGCTCGAGTCGAGAACGCGGGCGCGGGCGGCGAGCGTGGGGACGATGTTCGACTCCCAGACGCGGGCACGATTCCGGGCTTAGGTCACCTTCAAATCGCGGGGGCCAATATATTCGGACTGCGGCCGGATGAGGTGGTCCTCGGCGTGCTGCTCGATAACGTGGGCGCACCACCCCGCCACGCGCCCACTCGCGAAGATGGACACGAAGGTCTTGGGCTTGAGCCCTAATGCCTGGAGCACGAGCGCGGTATAAAACTCGACGTTGGTGCGCAGGTTACGCCCCGGCTTCACTTCGTCCAGGACCTTGAGCACGGTCTGCTCCACCACGCGCGCGAGGTCGAAGAGCTTCCGGTCCTCGAGATGCGCGGCGCTCATCTCGTCCGCTACTTTGTTCAGCACGTCGGCGCGTGGGTCGCGCACCTTGTACACCCGGTGGCCAAACCCCATGATGCGGCGCCCCGCCGCCAGTTCGTTTCGAACCCAGCCATCCGCGCGGTCTGCAGAGCCGATATCGACTAGCATGTCGAGGACCGGGCCCGGAGCGCCCCCGTGGAGCGGTCCCTTCAGGGCTCCGATCGCCCCCGTGACCGCGCTCACCATGTCGGAGCGGGTGCTTGCGATCACGCGTCCGGCGAACGTCGATGCGTTCATGCCGTGATCGATCACGGTGACCCAATAGGTATCGATCGCGCGCGCCGCGATCGGATCGGGCTCCTTGCCGTGAACCATGTACAGGAAATTTGCCGCGCGCGAGAGATCGGAGCGCGGCGCGATCGGCTCCTTGCCTTCGCTCAATCGGGCGTGGGCGGCCACGATGGTCGGAAAGCGTGCGGTCAGCATCCGGGCGGAGGCAAGGTCCGCCTCCGGTGAAATGGCGTTGGGATCGGACAGATCGAGGGAGAGGGTGGAACACGCCATACGGAGAGCATCGATCGGAGGCGCGTTCTTCGCCGCCCGAATCAATCGCATGGTTTCGTCGGGCAGGGCACGCCTGGACGCGAGCTCTCGATCGACGGAAGCTCCCTTGGGTGGAAGCGAGCCGTGCCAGAGCAGATGCGCCGCCTCCTCGAAGCTCACTCGTCCCGCCAGTTCCTTGAGCTCGTAGCCACCGATGATGAGCTGGCCGGCCAGCCCATCCACATGGCTCAACCGGGTTTGGGCGGCGACGACACCCTCCAGCCCTCGGGGCGCGGGGGTTCCGGTCATGCGTGCATTCCTCCGTACGGTAGATTGAATCGATCATTGTCCCAGCCAGGGCGGCCCAAGACAACTCCTAGAACGATACGGCGGAAGCCCTTGGCGAGGCCTCCCGGACCCGCTTGATTTAGGGAGACGAAATGACTGGAGTGGAGTCATAATTTTCACATCCGTCTTCTCCGCTTCCCCTCATAAAATCAAAACAATTGGAGGATCGAATCATGGCCAACGTAAAGCCTATTCCCGAGGGATACACCACGGTAACCCCTTCGATCACGGTCAGCGACGCCCCGAAGGCGATTGACTTCTACAAGAAGGCGCTCGGTGCGACGGAGCAGGGACGCTACGATGGACCCGACGGGAAAATCATGCACGCCGAAATCCAGGTGGGCACCGCGCGCGTCATGCTCATGGACGAAGTCATGGGATCGCGCTCGGCGCAGTCTTATGGCGGCTCGCCGATTTCGTTCTACGTCTACGTGGAGAACTGCGACACGGCATTCAAGAAAGCCCTCGATGCCGGCGGCAAGGAGATCGCGCCCGTAAGCGACATGTTCTGGGGAGACCGGATGGGTCAATTCGAAGACCCGTTCGGTTATCGGTGGACGATCGCCACTCACAAGAAGGACATGACGCCGCAAGAAACCAAGGCGGCCGGTGACGCGTGGATGAAGGAAATGGCTGGGACGAGATAACCGTGGAAAAAAGCCGGCCCCGCTGGTCAAGGCGGGGCCGGCCTCAACCCCGAACCTGGGCTGGGTGAGAACGGGATATCCAATGAAAAGCCGCTCTGTTTTTTTCGCGCTGGCTCAGCTGGCGTGCGCGGTCTTACTCGCGGCCTGCGACGATGACCCGACAGAACCGCAACTAAACACTCTCGAGGAAGTGACCCTGATCGATCTGGACCAGGAGGGTGCGTTTTTCGATATCACGTTTTCAGGAACACGAGGGCTGGCCGTCGGCGCGGTATCGTCCGGGGTTGCTCCAAATCAAACGTTTGCGCCTCTTGCCGCCTCGCTGAATGCGAACGGAACCTGGGCGTCCGACCCGAGCATCTCTCTCCCCTCGACTGGATTGCTCACTGCCGTTGCCATGACGTCCTCCAGCCTGGGCGTCATTGCCGGCGTGGATGTTTCAGTCATTTCAGGATTCATTCTCGACGAGCGGAACGGCTGGAGCCAGCACAACGTCGCGGTGGGCGGACTGGCCTTCGCCGTTCACGACGACACGTTGCGTGTGGCCGGAGCGTCGGTGACGACGCAGCACGCGATGATCAGCACCGCTCCGGATTCCTGGACCCTGGAGACGCTGCCATTTCCCGCGAGCCAGAATGAGCGCCAGATCCAGGATCTGTCCGCAGGCGCCGGTATCTGGACCGCGTGCGGTTTCGATGATGGTGCGGATGGAACTCCGGACTCTCCGAACGAGGTCTTGTTTCTTAACCACGGAACTGGCTGGGAGCGCATTTCCGTAGCCTGCGGCGGCTGCTCGAATCGGGAGTTCCGGTCGGTCGCGGTCAGCGAAACGGGCGGCATTCTTCTGGGAGGTGCCATCACCGACTTCTCCGCCGGGGGCAATGAATACACGGCATCCCTGGTCCTTCGCTCGGTCTCGGGCGATTGGGTTGAACTCGTTCTTCCGGCTGCCACCGAGCTCAAACGAGTGAACGATATCCTCATCGCAGAGGACGGGACCGTGTACTTGGCCTGCGGAATGGGAACGATGGCTTACCTCGTACGCTCGTCGCCCGGAGGCCCTATCGAGCGTGACGCCACCCTCACCTCAGCCCGCATCAATCGATTGGCCGAATCGCCGGATGGAACGATCTGGGCGACTGGCGCGGTGCTCGACGCCGAAGGCAACGTGCTTCGTCCCGCGATCTGGAAGCGCGCCGGCTGAACCTACCGCGATTTGGGCCGGGTGGGTGATTTGGGCATGGTGGGTACGGTGGGCTGCGTTCCCCCCTGCTGCCAGAATTCGTCGAACGCCTGAATGGCCACCTGACCGCGATACCCGTCCATGCCTTCGATGGTGCGCAACCGTCCGGACATCGCACCTCTCCCGAAGGAGTACGTCACCGAAGCACCGAGGGTGGGTGAAGAGCCCGGAGCATCTTCGAGCGCGGCCTGGATCGTAAGCGCGGGTTCCGGGCGGAGGTTCACACCGTAGAGCATGTCGATCACGTCGGACCGGCCATCCTCGTGACTCCCTTGCACGCTCACCGTCAAGAGATTGAGGATCGGCCGGGTGGTGAATCCGTAAGTGTAATGCGGACGCAGCTCACCGTTCAGGAAATTGGGATGCTGGGCGTTGTCGAGTCGCCCCGCTAGCGTCGCCCATGTTCCCGCCCGCAGCATCACTCCCGCCTGCCAGGAGAACGCATCGCTCCCGGGAAGATCGGTTTTGGTCCACACCCCGGCCAGACCCAAGCGCACCGAACCGCGGCCGTAACCCGTGGCCATGATGTACGAGTCGAGGTTCCCTTCGCCGAGCACGGGATCACTCGACGCCGGAGAAGCGCCGCCCGAGTCTTTTAGATCGCGATGGCGATAGCAAAATCCCAGGCTCTTACCCTGGAGAGCGGCCGTGTACTCGGTCATCTCGTCGTCGTTGCCGGTGACATCGAGGTACATGTTGGTACCCGGGCCCCCAGCCAGACCGGCCGGGTTGATCAGGATCGCAGTGGCGTCCCCAACTTCACTGACAAACCCATAGTGCGAGTATTCGAATGCGGGGTAGGACGTCCAAGTCGTGGCGCCGGCGGTGGACGCAAGGCAAAGCAGCAAAAAAGCGCCGGTCAAGAATCTCATTCCAATCCCTCCTTGGCGGAATGCATCTTTCGCGAGCGGAGCTAATCTTCTCTATTTTGCTGGGGTGAAAGCAAGGCACCTAATGCGAGGGGAAAGTGATCGATCACGTCCGAGGCTTGGAGGCCGTAATGGGTCCCCCATTTTTCGGTCGTGTAGTCCGCCGTCCACCCATGAAGGTACACCGCCGTCATGGCAGCATAGAGTGAGCCCACGCCCTGAGCCAGGAACCCGGCCAAGAGCCCGGTGAGTACATCTCCCGTTCCTCCGGTGGCCAGAGCCTCGGAACCAGTGGGGTTCACATACACGGTGCCCGTTTCGGGATTGGCAATCACGGTAGGTGCCCCCTTCAGCACGACCACCACATTCCAGCGCTGGGCCCACTTGGACGCGAGCTCGAATCGATGGTCCCGAATGTCCTCCGGCGTTTCCCCGGTCAGCATGGCGAACTCGCCCGGGTGCGGTGTCAGCACGAGGTTCCGTCCCGCTGCTGCCAACCGAAGGAGGTCGGATCGCCCTGAGAACGCATAGAGACCATCGGCATCCAGAACGGTGGGAAGAGCAATTTCCTGAATGAGGCGCCGCACCAACGCTTGAGTGCTTTGATGCCGGCCCATGCCCGGCCCCACCGCGAGCGCGGCCAGCCGTCCGGGCTGAAAGATGGCGATCGATTCGAACGCATCGCGTGAGAGCACCCGCGATTCGAGCTGCGGCAAAGGCAAAGTCATCGCCTCGGTAAGCTTCACTTCGAGGATGTCGTTGAGACCGAGAGGTACCCCCGCCGTGACCAATCCCGCTCCCGCCCGGACGGCTGCCTCGCACGCCATCGCCACTGCGCCGGTGAGCCCTGGGCTTCCGCCCACTACCATGAGCCGCCCCCGATCGCCCTTGTGCATTTCCGGATTGCGCTCCGGCAAGAACGCGATCGCGTCCTGTGGTTCCAGGACCTCGATGCGGGTGCCGTCCCCCATCCCCAGCACCTCCTCGGGGATGCCGATGTCCACGGTATCGAGGTTGCCCACATTGGCGCGCCCGGGATACAGAAAGTGGCCGCGCTTGGGTAAGGCCAAGGTGACGGTGAGGTCCGCGTTCACGGCGTGATCCCCGACCTGCCCCGTATCGGCATCGACACCGGTGGGGAGATCGATTGCCACTACGGGAACGTCGAGCGGTGAAATGGCTTCGATCACGGCCGCCATCACGTCGCGCGGCGTGCCTTGCGACCCCGTGCCGAGCATGGCGTCCACGATCAAATCGGGTTTTTCGAGCTCGCGCCACACTCGCTCCAGGGTGGGAAAGTCGGGCGCGATCAAGGTCTTCCCGCCTGCCTGCGTCCATTCGCGATAGGCGCGCGCGGCGTCGTCTTTCAGGTCCTCGGCTTTGGCTCCGGTGAGGAGCACGGTCGGCCGCGCTTCCGCGCGCAGTAAGTGGCGCGCGGTCACGAACCCGTCGCCCCCGTTATTACCCGGCCCCGCCAACACGAGAATGGGCGCGTCCTCGAGATCGGGATCGAAACGATGGATGGCTTCCGCGACTCCCTTCCCGGCCGCGCTCATGAGATCCCAGCCTGGAATCCCCCGCCCCTCGATTGCCTCCCGATCCATGGCGCGCATCTCGGCCGCGGTGACGAGCCGCCTCACGCGCCACCCCCCGAGCGTCGCCGCACCATGGCGATCGCCACCGCGTGGGCATGGGTATGGGAGAGACTCAATTTCGCCTCGTAGTCGGCGGCCGCGCCGCGAAGCTGATACGCGGGGACGCCGTTCTGCATGACGACCTCAACGTCGTGCCACCCCAAAGGACGCGGCCCGCGAAACGCCTTGGCGAAGGCTTCCTTGGCGGCAAAGCGCGCGGCCAGTGATTCGGCCGGACGCGCGCGCCGCTGGCAATACGCAATTTCCCCGGCGGTGAAGTGCTTCTTGAGAAAGCGATCGCCCCACCGTCGGAGCGCGGCACGGATGCGTACGACCTCGGCCAGATCGACGCCAAGTTCCCACTCCATCACGGGGTCCTCGTCACTTCGGATTCGCGGTTGAGCCGCTCCACAACGTCCACCAACTCCAGGATGTCGTGAATCTCGTGATTGGCGGGATGTCGCTCGATGGGCGATCGATCCTTGGACCACGAATAGCCGTAGTGGGCAAACACGGTGCGAATGCCGAGCGCGGTCGCGCCGGCCATATCGCGATCGGGCCAGTCGCCGACCATGAGCGCTTCCTTGGCCTCGATGCCCAGCCGTTCCAGCGCCGCCCGAAACGGCGCGCTGTCCGGTTTACGGAGCCCGGTGTCCTCGAACGTGATCACGTGATCGAACGAATGATGGAGGCTGAGATAAACGAGACGCAGCCAAGCCGACTCTCGCGGCGCGTCGCTCACCACCGCCAGACCGAGCCCTCGGCGCATCAGGGTGTGGAGGGTGAGGTGTACGTGCGGATAGGGCACGAGCGCGGAGTCGCGGGCGCGACGGTAGCCCACAATCGCCGCGGCGAGAAACTTGTAGTCGACCGCGCCCAGTTCCTCTTGAAGATAGGAGTTGAATATCTTCTGGTATTCGATCCCCTCGCGATCATAGATCTCCCGCACCCGGCGAATGACGCGGGCACGAGGCGTTTCATCGGGATCCTTGGGTAACCGCGCATCCAGGCCGGCGTCGATCATGGCGTCGGCCGCGGCCTCGATGGAGGTTTCCTTCACCCGCATGAAATCGGTGAGCGTGTTGTCGAGATCGAAGATGACCGCCCGGATCATGGCGGGCCTCCGGCGGGGGGTAATTCTTTTTGGACGTTGCTGCTACTTGGCCGAGGTCCCGATGGTCCGGCCAATGGAAATTTCGCCGTTATCGATCCGCACGTTGAAGCCGCAATTGGGGTTCGAACACACCCAAGCTTTGTAGCGAATGGGTGCCCCGTCACGGCCGTAGTCGGAGAGCGGCAAGAGAACGCCGTTGTGGCACTTCAAGCAGGCTGGAAACGACTGATCATCGCTGGCCATCACTATCTTCCTCCCATCCCGACCACGCAGGCCGTTTCGGGAACCGGATGCGGCAGGCACCCGGCCGAGATCAACCCGCTGGAATCGACTAAGTGTCCGGCCGGCCGGAGACCGCGTCAAGAGCAGCGGGTTATGTCTTTTGCTTCTTCCGCTGTGCCGCGGGGAAGAGCACGTTGTTGAGGATCAACCGGTATCCCGGAGAATTACGGTGAAGCGCCAGGTCCGTGGGCGGATCGCCGACGCGGTGCTGCCAGTCCTCGGGATCGTGTCCGCCGAGCCAAGTGAACGTGCCCTTGCCGAAATCGCCATGGAGGTAGCGCACTTCCTGTCCGCCCTCGGGCTCGCCCAGCACTAGAACGCCGTCCTTGAGACAGGGGCGATTGAAGGACGTCGTCTGCCCCATGAATCCCGGCACCACGTTGGTGTGATCCTGGGTGAGCATGGTCGGCACGGGATCCTGCTTGGCCGAGAACGCGAACAGGGTGAAGAAGTCGTTCTCCTGGCCGCGCCGCTGAGCCACTTCCGACATGTCGATGTCCGAGAACTCGTAGGCGTAGGGATTGTCCACGAGGGTAAAGTTTTTGAACGCAAGGGTCTGCGTGAAATCGAGTTTCTTTGACGCCTCCGGATCGGCGGGATCGCCGTCGAACATGGGGGCGCAGATATCCACGTTGCGGGCGGCCAGCGCGATGTCGAAGGTGTCGGTAGCGCTGCACATGGCGAAGAGGAAACCACCCGTGGCCACCCAGTCGCGGATGTTGACCGCGACCTGTCTCTTTTCTTCGCTCACCTTGGCGAAGCCCAGGCGCTTCGCCTGTGCTTCTTCGCGGATGACCTGATCGCGGTACCAGTCCGCGTTCCGGAACGAACCGTAGAACTTGCCGTACTGGCCAGTGAAGTCCTCGTGGTGCAAGTGGAGCCAGTCGTAGTTGGCAAGCTCGCCTCGCAGCACCTCCTCGTCCCAGATCGCCGTATAGGGAATCTGGGCATAGGTGAAGGCGAGGGTGACTGCGTCATCCCAAGGGACGTATCCCGGCGGGATGTAGATCGCCACCCGCGGCGCCTTCTCGAGCAGCACCGAATCCATGTTGTTGTTGTCGAGCTCGGCGTGGATGGCGTTCACCGCGCTCTCGTCGATGGTCTCGACGAGCACACCGCGCAAGCGGATTTCCCGCAAGACCTGATCATCGTCCTCGATCAGGAAGGAACCGCCCCGATAGTTGAGGAGCCACTCCACGGTCTCGCCCCGGGTGAGTACCCAGTACGCGATGCCGTAGGCCTTCAAGTGATCAGTTTGCGTCAAATCCATGGGGATGAGAATGCGCGCCGACGCGGCCCGGGCGCCGCCCAACAACAACAGGGCGGCTAGTGAAAGAGCCCAGAACCCGCGGCGCTCAGGAATGCAGGTCACGGCGGAGCGCCTCCATGCGACGGCGCGCATCCCCGGCTTGCACGCTGGTCGGATAATCGGTCAACACGGCTTCGTATTTGCTGAGCGCTTCCTCTCGCTTACCTTGGTTGGAAAGTATTTCTCCCATGCGGAGGAGCGCCTCGGGAGCCCGCCGCTGGTCCTTGGGATAGGTGCGAACCAGCTCCTCGAGCGACGCACGAGCGCCATCCCGGTTCCCGCGCGCGAGCGCCACTTCCCCCAAGGCCAGTAACGCCTCGGCGGCCAACTCGCCATCGGGATCGCGCTGTTTGAGATCAAGAGCGGCGCGGCTCACTTCCACGGAATCGGCAGCCAGTCGCGCCCATTCCAAACGCCCCCACGTTTTCAGCAGGCCGTCCAATCCCCCGCCCATGCGGTACTTGTTGATCATGATGTAGCGGGACGCCGCTTGATCGGCAAAACGACTCCGGGGATTGTTGTCCGCCATTTGCTGATAGAGCGTCACCGCCGAATCCAGGTTCCCCTTCATGAACTGAATTTCTCCGAGGCGGAGCGCGGCCAGCTCGGCGTCCTCGGGATCGAACGCCTCCGCACCCACGCCGCGGTAGGTGCTGGACGCCTGATCGAACTTGCCCAGCCGCAGATAGCAATCCGCCATCTGCATGAGCATGGTCGGCCGGTAGTGACCAAGCTGGGGGTCGCTCTGGATCGTCTCGTAAAACGCCAGCGCCCCGGCCGGATCGTGAAGTTGCTTGTCCTTGATTTCTGCTGTCTTGAGCTTGGCGCTCGAAGCGGCCGCGGTGCCCTCGCGCTCCGCAATCACCTTGGCCAAATACGAGAGCGCTTCCTGATGTTTCCCGGCCGCTTCCGCCATGTCCGCGGCCCGGAAGCAAAGCTCGGAGCGCCGGGCGGGCGTGGTCGCGCGGGCGAGCGCTTCGCCAATGGCCTTCTGGGCCAGATCGTTGCGGCCCAAGGCAAACATGTCCTCGGCGAAGCGATAGATGGCCTCGCCGGATTGCTTCGTGTCGGCGTCGAACGCAGCGACGAGCTTGAGCGCATCCTCACCATGTCCCTCGTGCACGGCCACCACCGCGGCGAGGAAGGTGAGGCTCGGCGAGGCGCCGGGTCCTCCCCGCGCGTTTTCGATCGCCTTGCGAGCCTTGGACGGATCGAGCCCGGCTTTCAAGAGCTCGGTTGTCTCGCGGTTCGCCCACGGCGCGCGGTCGGGGCCGCCGGCCAGGACCATGAGCACGTCGTTAAACGCATCATCGAGCTTGCCCTGGGAACGGCGCACCTTTTCTCGCATGCGATAGAGATCCGTCTTGTCCCCGGGGCCCGTGAGCGCCTGAGCGAGGAATCCTTCCGCCCCCGCCTCCTGATGCAGGCCGAGAAGCGCCTCGACATAGGCCACCGAGGCCTGAATATCGTGAGGGTGCTCGGCCAGAACTTGTTCGAGCAGCTGCTGGGCGGCCTCGTACTGTTCCTGCGCCATGTAACGGTTCACCAGGCGCATGTCGCCCTGATATTTGACGTCGGTGGCCAGGGCAGGCACGGACACGAGCACGCTCGATACGAATGCGAAGACAAGGCTGATGCGGATCACGGGTTGTTGTTCTCTTTGGATAAAGCCCGGAAGTACTCCTCGACCAGCCGGCGATACTGGCTTGGATAGCGGTCACTGGAACCGCGGAGCACATCTTCGGCCAGACTGCGGTTACGCCGCAGCATGTTCTCGGGCAATGGTGGCGGCGATGGACGCATTGCGAGCGTACCGGTCTTGCTCTCGCGCTCCGGACTCATCTCCCGCTGACGTATGGAGCGCGTGGCGTCGAGGAGACGCCCCAGGATCTGCTCCTGGCGCTGGACAAGTTCGCGATCCACGTTGTGCTGGGCGAGCTCCTTTTGCGCCTCTTCCATGTCTTTCTCGAGCTGCGGCATGTCGCCCATCAAGTTCTTGGAATCCTTGTAGTCGCGCTGGGCCTGCTCGAGGCCCTCACGCACGCGCTGTTGTTGGGCGGCAATCTGGGCCATCCGCTCCTCCTCGGAGTAGGAGAGCCGCTCGCCCTTGGCCAGCCGCTCGAGCATTTCCTTGGTGGAACGATTCACGCCTTGCTGTTCCTTGCCCAGGCCCTGCATCTTCTCGGACAGGCTCTGGCCGCCGCTCATGCCGCCGCACATCTCCTCGTGGGAGCGCATGAGCTGAACGATCGTCTCATTGAGATCGGATACGGATTCACTCGCTTCGTGCCGGGCCGCCTTGTCCCGCTCTGCCTCGAACGCCCTGACTGCGCCACCCATGCGATTGATGGCAGAGTGAAGGTTCTTGAGCTGCGGGGTTTCGAGGGTGAAGCTTTGCTTCATCACCGCTTCGAGGCTGTCCGCCAGCGTTCCCGCGGCGTCGGTCAGATTCAGCTGCCGTTCAGCAAGGTTGCGCGGATCGTCAGGGCTCCGGGCGACGTCTTCCTGTGCGCCGGAGACGTCAATCAAGCCTTCGATGACGCGCTGCAGTGCCTTGGCCGCTTGATCTTCCTTACCCGACTGCATGCTCTGCTGCATCGAGCGCGCCATGTCGGCAAGCTGCTTGGCTTCCTCGTTGGCCTTGAACGCATAGGGAGAGGCTTCCTTGGGCTTGCCTCCCTGCATGCTCTGTTGCGATTGCTGCATGTTCTTGGAGAGCTGCTGGGTGTTTTGATGCTTCTCGAGCTCCGAGAGCTGCTTCTCCATGTCCTCACCTTGGTTCAGCCTCTGCAGCTCGCGCAGCATGCGCTTGAGCTCGTCGAGCCGCTCCTGGGCCATCTCCTGTTCCTTGGCCAACTTCTGAAGCGACTGTTGTTGACTCTGCTGACCTTGGTTCTCCTTCGACTTCGGGCTCTGCTGGTCGCTTTGGGAATCCTGGTTGCCGTTCTTCTCGGAACTTTCGTCCTGCTTGGACGCGTCGTTTTGCTTCGAGTCTTTGCTCTGCTCCGAGGAGGTTTTCTCCTGGCTCTCGTTGGAGGCCTGATCCTGCTTCGACGCCTCGTCCTGATTGGCGTCCTGCTTCGAGGGATCGTTCGCCTTGTTCGCGTCGTCCGGGGATGCCTGATCCTGCTGGCCTTTGTCCCCGTTCTTGGAATCGTTGTCGGCGCGGGTCGAGTCCCCTTGGGCGCTCTGGTTTTGTTTGTCCTGGTCCTGCTTGTTCTTCTCTGCGTTTCGCTCCGCTTGCGTCTTGGCCTTGTCAGAGAGCTTATCGAGCTCCTTGGCGATGGCCTCCTGAAGGCGCGCGATCTCATCCGTGCGATCGACCACGTTCGCAACCTGTTCTTCGCGCCGGATATCCTTCAAGAGCTCGAGGGTACGATCCATGCCGCGCAGCATGTCTTCCTGGGAGAGCTTCACCTTCTCCAGCGCCTGGCGTAACTGATTCCGGTCCATTTGATCGAGCGCACGAGACAGCTCACGGAAGGCGCGCTTGGTGTCCTCGTCGGACAGGTTGGCCAGCATTTCGTTGATCTGGGACATTTTCTGGACCAGGTCCTGATCCATCTGTCCGCGATTGGATGCTTTGTTCATGGTCTCCGAGAGTTGCTCCACGAGATCGGACACCTGCTTCTCGAGAGCCGCCTGCTGATCGATCGACTTCTGCACGTCCTGCTTCATGTCATAGTCGACGTCGTGGCCGGACTTGAGCTCTTGATTGATCTTCTCGAGCTGCTTCTTGAGATCGTTTTGCGCGCTCTTGACGTCGGCCAGGCCCTCGATTTCCTTGTCGTGCTCCTTGGCCACGTCGGAGTAAATCTCGCCCACCGTGGGAAACCGCACGCGCCGCACTGGAGACCGGGCCGACTTGGCGCCGCTCACCCCGTCGTTATCACGCACTTCCACGTAGTAAGACAGCGTGGATCCGGGCAAGAGATCCAGCCCCTTCAAATCCCAGAGCGTGTCGAGACGGAACTCGGTCTGTCCGGCCGTGTAGGGGCGATACGGCGTACGCTTTTCGGGACCATCATCGACCTGATACGCAATCCACGCGCCCGAGAAACCGAAATCGTCGGCGGCGTCGGCGACCACACGCTCCATCATGTCGGACGCCAGGTCGTGGTCGTCCTGGGGATAGTGCAGGGTCAGGAAGGGCGGACGGTCGGGCAGCGCTTCCACCCGATAGCGGGGCGAGCGAACGCGCTCGGCCCCCTTCTCATCAAGTAACACCACCTCATAGGTTGCCGATCCCTTGACCGGAAAAACAGTCTTCCAGGTCGTCGGGTCCACGCCTTCCAGAGGAATCGTGCTCGGCACTCCGCCTTGCTCGGGCTGCCAGTCGAGGCGCGCCGCCGCCACCGGCCGGTTCACGAGCACGCGCAGATCGACCTGGGTGCCCACGAGGGTGGCGACGTCACCGGTGCCGCCCGAAGCGGTCTCCGGCGCATGACCGGTGTAGGCAGGATACTTGAGATAGGCACGGAACCCGGCGATCCGAGGCACTTCACGCACCTGAACCTGATAGACGGGGCTCTGGGTCCGCATGGCCCCGACGCGGTATTCGAGCGGACGATCGATGCTCGACAAGAGTCCCAGCCAGTTTCCACCCTCACGAGAGGTCGCCTTGTCCTTGTCGGCCGAAAAGCCTTGCTCCCGCCACGCACCGCCTTTTTCTCGGAAATACAGGGTCGGCGTGCGCGACGTGCCGTCCACGCGGACGTTCACCGCCAAATCGCTGCCGCGATCGACTTCGGCGTTTCCGGGGGTGACAGCGACGATGACTGGGGGCGCGCCGCCTTGGGTGGGTCGAACGATCTGACCCAGCGCGCCAAAGAAGAGGCTCGGGGCGAGGACGGCCAGGATGACCATGGCGCCCAGGCCCGCACCGGCCGCCCACAGGTAGGGACGATCGGGAGCGGGGTCGCGCCAGTTGCGCAAATCGAGACCGCGAATGCGGGCGGCGGCTTTGGCCACGATCGCCTCGACCAGATCGGGCGCTTCTGCGCCCTGGCTTTCGCGGGTGCTGTCGCCCAGCTCATACGCGTTGACGACTAGGTTTTTCTCGTCCGGGAATCGACGTTCCACCACGCGCACGAACTCTTCGCGGCCCGGCATGCGCACCCAGGGGAGGACGATCCACCGCACCAACGCAAACACAAGAACGCCGGCGGCAATCAAGGAGGTGATCGCGGCCAGCGGCACACTGAAAAGGTGGAGGGTGCGCTGGAGGGAGATCCAAAGCACGAGCACGGCCAAGGTGGCGAGGCCGATGCCGAGCACGCGCAGAACTCCAGCCAAAAGTCGTGCCCGGAAGAGAGAGCGGCGACCCTCTTCGAGCGCGGTCACGATGTCGCGATAACGTTCGTTCATGTGACCCTCAGTAGTCTCTTAGGTTGTCGAACCGGCAGGCGGCAAGCTTGATGGCGTCCGGTTGGCTGGTACTCTCCACTACCCCACGCGCTGCCCAGGCGATCCCCAGACCCATGGAAACCGCCGGCCATGTCGGTCATCGGCTAAGTCCTCAAAGCACTGCAGTTTCCAAAGCCCAAGAAGCTCTCAGGCAGGCGGGCAGAGGGGCAAACTCAAGCCGGTCAGAAAAAGTATACCCCGGTCGGGATGGGGTGATGCCCGAAAAAGCTTTGGGGATAGGACTTGGGGGCGTCGATTAGCCCGACCGAAGGCCCGGTTGGGTCTATGAGCTGGCGACGACGGTCGTCTTGGTGGCCTTTGCTTCGGCCCGCGCCTTCCGGCGGACCCACCAGTTGGACAGATCCATGCCAATCGCGCTGGCGATGAAGATGGACGAATAGGTTCCGACCACGAAACCGACGAGCAGGGCCAGAGAGAAGTCGTGCAGCACCGGTCCACCCAGGAAGAAGAGCGAAATAACGCTCAACAGGGTGAGGCCCGAGGTGAGGATCGTCCGGCTCAGGGTCTGGTTCACGCTCTTGTCGATGACCTCGGCAAAGCTCATCCGCCGCAAGAGGCCGATGTTCTCCCGGATTCGGTCGAACACCACGATGGTGTCGTTCACCGAGTAACCGCTGATGGTGAGGAACGCAGCGATCACGGTAAGGCTTATTTCTCGATTCATGATCGATAGGACGCCGAGGGCGATCAGCACGTCATGGAACAGAGCGATGACGGCCCCCAAACCAAACGACCAGCGCCGGAACCGCCAGGCGATATAGACAAGGATAAGGACCTGGCTCCACAGGATGGCGAACAGCGCCTTCTGCTCCAGCTCCTTCCCGATCTTGGGGCCCACGCTCTCCATGCTCCGGAACGTGGTCACGACCCCCTTGGTCTTCATTTGAGCCTCGAAGCGCGAGAACACGTTGCTCGTGTCGTTCCCCGTAGTACGGAAGCGGACGAAGGCATGCGTGTTGTCCCCGGACATCTGCACTTCGGCGCTCTCCAGGTGCTCCTTAGCGACCGCATCGCGCACGTCGTCCACGGTGGCGGCGGGGTGGAAGTTCACGGTCATCACGTTGCCGCCCGTGAAATCCACCGACTTACGGGGCCCATGGTGAAGGACCAGCGAAAGCACAGTCATCAAGCTGAGGACAATGGAAAACACGTAGAAGTACTTCCGCTTGGCCATGAACTTGTAACGGGTGCCGACAAACATCTCGTGCATGCGTTCGCCTCTAGATACTCATCTTCTCCAGAGGGCGCCGCGCCATCATGGAGTCGTAGATCAATCGGGTAAAGAACACGGCGCAGAAGAGGTTCGCGACCAACCCGATCATGAGCGTGGTGGCGAAACCCTTGATGGGCCCGGTTCCGAACTGGAAGAGCACCACCGCCGAAATGAGGGTGGTGGAGTGCGTGTCCAAAATCGTGGTGAAGGCCCGGCTATATCCCGCCTCGATGGCCCCTCGCACCGTCTTGCCGCCGCGGAGCTCCTCACGGATGCGCTCCAGAATCAGTACGTTGGTATCGACCGCCATCCCGATCGTGAGCGCGATACCGGCAATTCCGGGAAGCGTCAGCGTGCCGCGGAGCATGCCCAAGGTTGCCACGAGATAAAACACGTTGAGGATGAGCGCAAACACGGACAGCGCGCCGGAGAGCTGGTAGTAGAAAATCATGAACGCAGCAATGGCCAAAAAGCCGACCACCGAGGCGAGAATGCCTTTATGAATGCTGTCGGATCCCAACGATGCGCTTACCGTCCGCTCTTCTTGGAGAGTCAAATCCGTGGGAAGGGCGCCGGCACGCAGCACGATGCCGAGGTCCTTCGCCTCCACGTCGGTATCGATGCCGGTGATGGACGCGCGTCCCCCGCGAATCTTGTCGCGGATGACCGGAGCGGACTTGACGGTGTTATCGAGGACAATGGCGAGCTGGCGGCCGACGTTGTTGCCGGTCAGGCGCGTGAAGATCGCCGATCCCCGCTTGTCGAAGGTGAGGCTGATCCCGGCGGAGTTGGGTCGCGAGGGTTCAAGACCGAAACCCACTTGCGCGTCGGCGACGTGTTCGCCGGTCAGGTCGCTGCTGACGCTTACCGCATAAAGATACTGGCCGGGGTTTCCGCTGCGGGATCCGAAGGCACGCTCACCCCAGAGAAGAATGGTGCCACCCGGGAGAACAGCCGGACGGTCGAGACTTTGGATCCGTCTCAGATACGCCTTGGCCTTGTCGAGATTTTCGGCGGGAGCATACACGTATCCCGCATCTTCCTGAGACGCCTGGAACAAACCGGAGAACGGATTCTTACCGGCCAGGAGGCTATCCACGGCTGAGGTGTCGGCGCTGGCGCTGTCGTTCAATGCCACACCCGCGACCACCTGATCCACCTTGGCCAACGCCTGGAAAAGCTCCTGGCGTGTTTTGACGAGCCGGAACTCGAGCCGCGCTGTCTTACCGATGAGCTGCTTGGCGCGCGCGGGATCGGTGATGCCGGGGAGCTGGACCACGATCCGATTCTGTCCTTGCTTCTGGATGAGCGGCTCGGTCACCCCGAACTGATCGATGCGGTTCCGAATGATCTCGATCGCCCGGTCGACTTCATCCCCTTTGCGGTCCTTGGGAGGGATCTTGGACAGATCGACTTCATAGACCAGGTAGACGCCGCCTTGAAGATCGAGGCCCAGCTTCATGGCGTTTTCGCGAAGCTTGGCGATGCTTGGATTGTCGGAACCCCGGTAGCGGAAGTTGGCTGAGTCGACAGGCGTCCCCGTGGGAATGGGTACGTTGAAAGCAGTGGTCTCGGGAGGCGGGGCGTCATTGGGCGTGGTGGTTTGTGCCACGGCCGCCGGCGGGTTGGCCGGAAGGCTGTAAAAACGAATCGTGGGCAGCAGATACCATCCGAACAAAAGGACGGTAAATACGAACAAAACCCACTTGATACGCAAATTGGTCATTCGGGGTACTCCGCTTCCAAAGGCGGGCGAAATTCAGGGCGCCGTATCCTACGCCAGCATTCGAACTCTGTCAATAATTGCCGGTGCTCTTTGTGATTGCGCGGCAACGGCCTAGGCGGTTTTTCGGATTCATTCCAGGGCGTGAGCTTGCATGACTTCGGTGAGCCCCATCACGACAATCCCCTCCTCTGCCATCTTGGGAAGCAGCTTTACTAGAACATCGTGCGTCTCGGCCCGGGGATGAATGATGCCGACCGCATAGCCCTTGGCCTGGCAGCGTCGCAAGAGATCCTGAAAGCGGATTGCGATCGTGCTGGCGCTGGTGCGTCCTTCATCGACCTCGGCGATCGAGCTTACGAGGAGAGCTTGGACTCCCAGCTCCTGGGCCAAGTCAGGGACGGCGGAGTACGGCGACTGGGTGGCATCCAGAAAATAAAGGCGCCGGGCTCTCAGTTCTTCCAGAACTGCGCGCATGACATCCCGATCTTCCACCGCCAGCCCGCCCATGAACGTCTTCACCCCGCGGACGGGGCCCACCGTGTCCAGTGCGCGGGCCACGCGATTACGAATCTCGCGTCCGGATAGATCGACAAGGACCGCGTTGTCGCCCGGGTTGCGAGTCGGGTAGTCCTTGGGCTCCATGGGCAGATCGAGCATCACTTCCATGCCCGCTTGCGTTGCTTCCTTGGCTGCCGCTTGGGCGCCTGAAATGTTGGGACGGATAGCGGCCGTGAACGTGCCCGGCAAATCGGCGAACCGTCGCGATGCGACCTTGTCGATGCCGTAGTCTTCAATGATGAGCGCTAGACGCGCCTTCACCTCCACCCGACCGAGGCCTTTGCCCGGAGTGACGGTGGTGTCGAGACCCGAGGCGCGCGCGGGCACGAGCTCGAGGGCGAGGTTCATCTTGGAGCCGGTGCGATATTTGAGACGCACCGTGCCGTCACGGTCCTCAGTGCCCGACAAAAATCCTGCGCCGAGAGCAGTGAGTCGTCGCGTGAAGACGACGTTGCCTTGGATAGAGCTCACGCCCGGAGTGAGTCCGA